>ERZ772924.724-NODE-724-length-15773-cov-6.498028_pt1 | contig 15773 bp, 15 predicted proteins | sample MGYA00512116_ERZ772924 | MGnify/ENA primary metagenome ERZ772924 (study PRJEB29015, sample SAMEA2737920) | human oral metagenome | biome: human oral; feature: human-associated habitat; material: dental | place: China | collected 2134 ...
ACTTAGAACATTTTCTTATACAACATTTCTATATCTTCCCGACTCACATCGGCCATTGTATTAGCAATATTGCCGGTAGCTACGACATACACGTTATCGACAAGCCAAGGAATGTCTTTTTTTGTAAAACCAAGTTCTGTAAGGTTTGTAGTAAGGTCTAGGTCATGTACAATCAAGCGTAATGCTTCACCTAGTTCGGATCCATCTCCGTGGTTGAATATACGAGCTAAGGCACCAAACTTATCAGGGTTTGCACTCCATGTATATTCCACTGCAACAGGTTCAATAACGGCAAGGCCTACACCGTGGGTAATATCCTTAAGCCCACTTGCAGGATGTTCCATGCCATGAGCAAGTGTTACACCGGCAGTATTAATAACCATGCCTCCAATTGTGCTAGCCAATGTAACGGACTCCCAAGCTTTTGTAAGTTGAGTTTCGTTGAGAACAGCTGATTTACCTTCAGCCATTGCTTTCACATGTTTATATAGTGGCACAAGATATTGTGCTAATAAGGTTACCGCATAATGAGCTAATGCATCCGTAAAAGGTTGTGCCGTTTTAGAGGTATACGCCTCGATATTATGACAGAGTGCATCAAAGCCCACAGATGCCAATACATGGGGCGGCATTGTGCCCATCACTGCCGGATCTACGATGGATACTTTTGGTACGATGGCATTACATCGCAAGGATTTCTTGTCTCCCGTTTCAGGATTGGTAAGCACCCCGAAACCATTGCCTTCAGAGCCGGTGCCACAGGTTGTAGGAATTACAATAAGAGGCAACGCCTTATCACTGATTTTACGGTTAAAGATATAGTCATTAATATCACCTTCGTTAACGGCCATAAATGCAATGCCTTTTGCACAGTCCATGATAGAGCCACCACCGATGGCAATAACCATATCACAGCTTTCAGATTTAGCTAGAGCAGCGCCGTCCAATGCAGTCGTCGTTAAGGGATTGGCATCCACTTGATCAAACAACACATGTTCAATATGTGCCGCATCAAGTTTTGCTGTCACACGGTCATATAGTCCAGATTTTTTGGCACTTGTCCGCCCTGTTACGATTAGCGCTTTATTGCCATAAGGCTTAGCAAAATCAGCAACACTATCGACTTTATCCCAACCAAATTGGATATGTACTGGTAAAAAATAAGAGAACTCCATGTGAACGACCTCTTTTCTATAAATACTAGCTCTTAATGTTATTGTAATGTATATTCAGACGCCTGTAAAACCTCATAGGACTTTCACTAGAAAACATGTATACTACATATAAGAGGGGTCATTTATTTTTATAGAGGGAGAGAATCTATGAAATTTGCAATTACACATTTATGGTCTTCGCTGCGGGACCTATCTACACAGTCACCTATATTACTAGCATTAATTGCCGTATTTTCATGTACACCGTTTTATCTAGAGCAAGATTGGTTTGCCGATATAGACCTTTGGTTCTATGGGCTGTATTTCTTCATCGTCATACTACAATCATATATAACACGAGATCGAAAGTACTCCATAGTATATACATTATTAAGCATAGGCATCAGCGTTGGTCTATATACGATTCATGAAACGTACCATCACATACGAGGCATCGAGCTAGCCACAGAAAACATATCATATCTATGGCTGTACTCTATGATTGCTCTATATTTTACATCGCCTGGAGAATACTACATTGGCGAAATCATCAATCGCCTGAAACGGATTGGTATTACCATTGTTACATCAACACTGTATAATGTCGTCATAATCATGACTCTATGGTTTTTCTTCATCATTCTGAACAAACCATTTACCTTTGATGATCTAATCTTTAAAGTATTAGCCGCTATTAATATATTTATCTGTATGTCCATGCTGTGCACTTACAAAGAGGAGCCTGATGGACCACCAGAACCAAATACATTCTATAATGTTGTTTTTGGAATCATACTACCAAAGGCTTCCATCATTACAGGTATTCTAGCTAATATCTACTTGGTATTGATTCTCTTAGGCCTCCGCGAAGATGCGCGGTTCCTTTATACATATTATCCGTATGTAGCCATTTTCTATCTATTTTACTTGGTTAGTTTCAGATCTAGTGAAAGCAGCAAGACACAAAGGATCCTATGTTTCTTATTTATTACGATTACAATATTGTGCCTAATCCTGATTGGCAAACGCGTAATAAATGAGCCTGTACTCTGGCTCAATACGATTTACGTAGCCGCATTCAATCTAATCTTCTTAGCACATAACGTATATTCCTTTGTAAAGCGTTTGACTCCATCGATCCATACAACGATTATGGCACTCGCCCTAGGTGCAGTCCTTTTAATGCCTTTTATCGGTTACACATCCCATCGAGAGTTTACAAACTATACAAAAATTGACGGTCAATGGCACGTATACTTGCCTATTACAGAAACATTTAACCCTGATTTTACAGACTATGGCAGGACGATTATACAGGGGGATTCTTCAAAACTAGGAGCAACGGAAATATATAAGGAACGAAATATTCAGTTTATTAGCTTTACGGCCGTTGAAGAACCACATGTTATTTCGCTTGTAGGATATAATAAATTCATTTCTAACATTGAATTAGAAGTACGTGAGCCTGCTGATAGTACAGCTGACATACCAACAGCATCCTATGAATCTATCAACTTTAGATTCATCAATGAAGGCCTTGATTTAGAGGTATCTCTACCAAATGGCGTGACCGAGGTTCATCATATATATGAAAAATTTCTCACTGTTCCTAAAACGGCTTCAGATTCAGTCATTATAGAAGGCACGGGATACAAACTCTTAATCCACTCCTACTACGCATATCAAGACAGCGCACGAAGAATTATTTTTAGCGTATTATATAATTAAAACTTATAAAAGGAGTGTTCTACTTGAACACTCCTTTTATTGATTTACATAATAGTATTTACTATTATGTAAATCAATCTTCGTTATTAGAAATAGGCTCTAATAGATTTTTATCATCATACGTTATAGACTTTTCATCTAAACTAACAATTTTATATACCCCTAAAGTATACTTCTTATTTTCATTAACTATTTCCCTTGCAAGTTCAACAAAAGCTTCTACTGATATACTTTTAGAGACTAATGTAGCAAGCTCTTTCCCTGCTTGAGTAAAAGGATACGCGTTGATATCTACTTCAATATCTTTACCATCTGATAATGCAGCGGTCACAACTAACTCGTTACTCAAAAATAAAGCGTTGGAGTCTTGACTAATACTTATAGTAACCCCGAGCATACATCATTAAATATAAGACCTTGTTCATTAAGTTTCATGATATCCGTATAATAAATATTATGCCTTTTAAGATATGCATCATAACGTGGCAAAAAATAACTTTGTCCTCTTGTCATAACAGAATAAGAGCATACCAAGCTAAACAGCTCAGCATCCTTTTTACTAAGATTTCTTAGTACATCAATTGTTTTAAATGAAAATGATGATGGTTCTGCAAGCTCCCCCGCTAAAAGTTTAGCCCATAAGTCTTGCATTACTTCATCACTAATATTACCTACAGCTTCATAAAATCTTACAAACCAATCAAAATCATAATTTGTATTGTTATTATCATGATATATTTCCGAATAGTATTTATCAGCTTTCTTTGCAACCTCTAAAAAATTGCTCGCTTGGTAATACTCTACATAGGTCATTTTACCTGCTTTTAATAAACTATCGGCAACTTCCTTAAACTGTCCATTTTTAATCTTTTCAAATTCTGCAACTGATGTGTTACGCCTTAAAAAAATAGTTGTAAACAATCCACCTACTACTGAACTAACAACACTACTTATTGCAGTTGGACTATTACTTAATAAAGTAATTATTTCCATTCCAGTCATAAATCGATTCCCCCTCTTATACTTACCCCCATAAGTATTAATGTAACACTAATAGCACCTCTGACTTTTTCTTTTTATAAAATCTACATTATATCTTCTATGATTTAATACAACTTTATATAAAATTATTATATCTCTAAAATGCAGCTTTTTCTAATTCCGACTATTAAAAAGTAATTTGTATTTATTCTTTATTCTTTCAATCATCCTTATTTTAACCTTATAATGAGATACAATATTATCATAGATAATGAAAGTATCACTCCATAAAAATAAAATATTCTCAGTAAAATATACTTTAATAATTCTAAAAAGAGATACATCATTCAGAATTATCATATATTATCCATCAATACAATAATTATACGTTTTTTTTCACTACTTCCCAAAAATGAGGCAACTATATTTATATTTTTCGCAAAAAGTCAATATTGATTATATAGAAATTTTTCGCTATAATCGTAACATAATGTATAAGCCAAATAAGAAAACTACCATATATAGTAGTTTTCTTATTTTTCTGATTAGACTCAACTTAAAGATATTTTATATAATTCATTCTAATCTTATATATGCTTATACGACTATATTAACAGTTTTATGACTTTTTGCTCTCAAGGGGAACAGTAATGGAGATTATGATCAAGAAACGGGATGGCCATTTCGAGCCGTTGTCCGTTGAAAAAACGAAACGAATGATAGCCTTCGCATGTTTGGGGTTAGATTCTTGTGATCCACTAGAATTAGAAATGGATGCGAAGTTGCAATTCGTTGATGGCATGACCACTAAAGAAATTCAAAAAACTTTAGTCCAAACAGCCATCGAAAAAGTTATATCTAAAAAAGACGACGGCTTCGGCAACCAAGTTAATAAAATGAACCAAGATTGGCAGTTCGTAGCAGCCCGCCTATTCTTGTTCGATCTCTATAAAGAAGCCGCTATTACTCGTCGTTACAAAGCATTTGGCTACGGCAACTTCCCAAATCTAGTCAACATGCTTGTAGAAGAGAAAAAATACGCAGACTTCTTCGTTACAGAGTACACAGCTGACGAATTGCAAGAATTAGGCGATTACATCAAACCTAAGCGCGACTATCTCTTCAACTATGAAGGTCTCAAATTATTAGCTGACCGTTACTTGGTAAAAGGTTTTAACAAAGAAATCTTTGAATTACCTCAAGAACGTTTCATGGCTATCGCAATGCACTTAGCTCTTGTAGAAGGGAAAAACAAAGTAAAATATGCTAAGAAATTCTACGATTTGATGAGCCAACTAAAAATGACGACAGCTACACCTACTTTGGCAAATGCGGGCACGCCATTCCATCAACTGTCCTCTTGCTTTATCTCTGGTGTAGATGACAACTTATGGTCTATCTACGATGTAAATAGCAAGTTCTCCCGCGTATCTAAACACGGTGGTGCTCTTGGTATCTACCTTGGTAAAGTTCGTGCATTGAACTCCGATATCCGCGGTTTTAAAAACTCCTCTGGCGGCGTTATTCCTTGGATCCGCTTGTACAATGATACTGCAGTTGCAGTAGACCAATTGGGTAAACGTAAGGGCGGCGCTACAGTAACACTTGATATTTGGCATAAAGACTTCTATGAATTCGTAGAACTTCGTACAAATAATGGTGATGATCGTCGCAAAGCGCACGATATCTTCCCTGCTATCTCCGTTCCAAATATCTTCATGGAACGTATGTTAGCTCGTGAAAACTTCACCCTCTTCGACCCTCATGAAATCTTGGCTGTAAAGGGCTATTCCTTAGAGGACTATTACGATACTAATGACAATAAAGAATTCACAAAACGTTACCTCGAATGTGAACAAGATCCTAACTTACACGGCATCGAAGTACCAGCATTAGATATGATGAAAAAAATCATGCGTTCTGCTGTTGAAACTGGTACACCATTCATCTTCTTCCGCGACACTGTAAACGCTGCAAATCCTAACAAACATGCAGGTATGATTTACGCGTCTAACTTGTGCCACGAAATCGCACAAAACGTTGGCTTCACTAACTTAGCTGAAGAAATCATCAATGAAGATGGTACAATTACTACTAAAACAAATACAGGCGACATGGTTACATGTAACTTAAACTCCATCAGCCTTGGCCGCATTACGGACGAAGAATTGGAAGAGAATATTGCCCTTCAAATTCGCATGTTAGACAATGTTATTTCCATCAACCAAGCGCCAGTACCAGAATCTCGCATGACTTCTGATAAATACCGTGCTATCGGTCTTGGTACTTCTGGTTACCACCACTACCTTGTAAACCACGATATCCAATGGGAATCCGATGAACATATCGAAGTTGCGGACAAATTATTTGAAAACATCGCATTCTATGCGATTAAAGCTTCCATGGAGCTTGCTAAAGAAAAAGGTGCGTACCCTGCGTTCAAAGGTTCCGAATGGGAAACTGGTGAATATTTCACTCGTCGTGGCTACACATCTGATCGTTGGAAACAACTGGCTGCAGACGTTGCAAAATACGGTATCCGCAATGGTTACTTAATGGCCGTAGCTCCTACAGGTTCTACATCTAACATTGCAAATACAACAGCTGGTATCGACCCTATCTTCAAAAAATTCTTCATCGAAGAAAAGAAAGGTTCTTTCACACCAAAAACTGCACCAGATTTGAACGACAAAACATTCTGGCTCTACAAAGAGGCGCATACAATCGACCAACAATGGTCCATCAAAGCTTGTGGCGTGCGTCAACGTCATATTGACCAAGCACAATCTTTCAACTTGTACATTACGCCTCAAATGAAAGCGAAAGAAATTCTTGACCTTTACGTAGAAGCCTACAAACAAGGGATTAAAACAATCTACTATATCCGTAATCAATCCCTCGAAATGGATGAGTGCACTAGCTGCTCCTCCTAATATTGGAAATATAATTGCTATATTTTGCAAAACCTATTCACTATAAATAGAGAGTACCGATTTCGAGAAGGATACTTTCACCAGCACTATAAATCTGATGACGACCTATAGCCGTATAGGTCGCATCATTGTATAAAGGAGTCCTACTATGGATAAAAAACTGATCTTTAACGAACATGGCGAACGTGGCACGCAATCCATGATTGGCGGTAATACCACAAACCTTCGCGAATGGAACCGTATCAAGTACGACTGGGCTAACCAAATGTACCGCACAATGCTCAACAACTTCTGGATTCCTGAAGAGATTTCCTTAAACGAAGACGTTAAGCAATTCCCATACTTAACAGATTACGAGCGTCGTGCATTTGACAAAATCATTGCATTCTTGAACTTCCTTGATTCTATTCAATCTGAAAACTTGCCTAACTTGAGCCGCTATATTACAGCATCTGAAGTGGCATCCTTATTAAATATTCAAGCATTCCAAGAAGAAATTCACGCTCAAAGTTATTCCTACATTTTGGACACTGTAACAAATCCGATTACACGTGACAAAATCTATGACGAATGGCGTACAGATAAAACATTGCTTGAACGTAACCGTTTCATCGCCGATGCATACCAACGTTTCAGCGATGATCCTAGTGAAGCAAACCTTATTCATACAATCATCGCTAACTATATCTTAGAAGGCATCTACTTCTACTCTGGCTTTAGCTTCTTCTACACATTGGCACGCCAAGGTAAGATGACAGCTACATCCACAATCTTCAAATACATCAACCGCGATGAAGTAACTCACCTCGTATTATTCCAAAACATCATCCGCGAGTTACGTCGTGAACGCCCTGACTTGTTCACACCTGAACTAGAAGCAAAAATCACGGACATGATTCGCCAAGGTGCAGAGAACGAAATCGCTTGGGGTCAGTACATCACTGATGATAAAATCCTCGGCCTTAACAATGTTCTTATCGAACGTTACATCAAATACCTTGCAAACATCCGCTTAGAAGCAATCGGCTTGCCTCATCTATATCCTGAAATCAAGGAAAACCCTATGGAATGGATTGAAAGCTTCTCCAACTTGAATAGTACAAAAACTGACTTCTTCGAAGCAAAAGTTACAAACTATACAAAAGCGGCAGCATTTGACTTTGACGATTTAGAATAATAGACGTTATAAAATACAATATCTAAGGACGTACGGGCCAATAGAAAAGAGCTAATAGCTATAACGCTATCAGCTCTTTTTTCATGATTTTTTAAACCTTAGTTATGAGGAATTGCTGCAAGTTTAAACAGCTCTCTCCTATTTATCTCTAAAAAACAAAATACTATCATATCAGTGTATATGTTGCTAGAAATATAGTCCCCAAACGCCACCCTCGTTTTTACAGTTGACACATGGTTATACATTGTAAATTGTATCAATACATTTGTGCGCAAATAGGCCTACACCGTAGATTTTCATTCGCCCCATGAATGTATTCATAATAAGCTTGGTAAAAGCAAAAGTTTTTGTGTCCACCCTGTTTCAAACTACCAACTATGATTAGCTTTCAATCAATTCAGTTGTCCAGTTAGCAGACTGCAATAGATTGTCTAATAAGCGGACTTGTTTTGCGATATGATCAGCTTCTTTTTGGACGTCTGCCACATTCACGGTCGGCATTAGCTTAATCTCAGACCCTCTCGCACGGAAATTAATACTACCTGCGCTAGATGCCAATGTTCGATAAGCAGTTAGGCGCAAAGCAGCGCAATCTTTTTAGGCAATGATTTCAGTAATAGATCGACCTTCTATAATAGTTTTGCAATTTGTTAAATTAATATCTGCAATTAATTTTTGAAGTCTATTTACACATTGTTCTAATGTTTTCAAAAGTTCTTCAGGGTTCTCATTCGGTACTTCCCCTTCTTGCACTAAACTGTTTTGAGTTAAGCGAAGCTCTAAATCGCTTATTTTATAATTTAAATCAGATCGTTCTTGTAATGCTTCTGCTAGTTTCATAAACTCTCACCTCTCAAAAAGATATATCAATTTACTTATAAAATACTATGTACAATAATAATATATCCATCAATTCTTATTATACAACACTATTGAACGGCTTATAATACTTTCCGCATCATCACATGTGGACAGCCTTCATCAAGGTATTCGTCCCCTTCAGCACGATATCCAAGGGATTCATAGAATGGTTTGGCCTGTACTTGCGCTGACAAAGAGCACGTTTTAAAGCCGTCACGACGAATAGCATTTTCGGCGGCCATCATGATCTTAGTACCTAAATGTTGTCCACGATACAACTTACGTACCGCCATGCGCCCAATATGTGCATCTCCAACTGTGTCACTTGGAAAATATCGACACGTACCAGCCGCTTTACCATCAATGGATAAGAGCACAAACTTTGCAGTCTCATCGATTTCATCAAACTCGTCTTCAAACCCCTGTTCTTTCATAAATACATCGACACGAATTTGTTTTATTTCCTCTGTTATATGATCTAAGATTTGAATAATCATAGGTGCCCTTTCTGATTATAAGTATATTTATAAGAATCGATTTAGGCGTATTACGAAATATCCTATAAGCAATAAAAGCTTCTTATTTTTATTATATCAAAAATACGCTTAATGCCACAAAACGTCTCAGTACCTGTTAATTCCCATATCAAAAACATTTTAAAACTTCCATGAAATTCATTTTTAGGTATTGCATAATTTTATCATTTGGGTTTATACTATACCCAACATTTTAGAAAGGAGCAACCAAAGATGACTAACCAAATTAGCCTCACAGCAAAACAATACTTTTATTGGTTCTTTATCCAACGTACGGGTAAGGAACTATTTGTGATGCGCTAATAAAGGATTATTCAACATTAGTTGCTTAGAATAGTAAAAGGGCTACCCGTATTAGATTACGGGTAGCCCTTTTTGTTTGCTATCCGTATGGTCAGCCCAACTATTCACTGTAGTTACAAGGAGGAATTATCATGATTATTACATTGAAACAAAATGCAGCAGCAGAAGAAGTATCTCGTTTACGCAGTGAATTAGAGGCTCAAGGATTTGTTATCCACCCAGTAGAAGGAACACGATACAATATTCTAGGTCTGATTGGTGATACTGCATCTCTTGATGCGCGTCAAATCGAGTCCTTAGATTTCGTAGATAAAGTAACTCGCATTCAAGAGCCATACAAAAAAGCAAACCGCAAATTCCATCCAGATGATTCTATAATCAATGTTGGTGGTGTCCTCATCGGTGGTGGTAACTTCGCAGTAATGGCCGGTCCTTGCTCTGTGGAAACACCTGAACAAGTATTAGCCACTGCTAAAGCATGTAAAGAAGCTGGTGCCACAATCCTTCGGGGCGGCGCTTTCAAACCTCGTACATCCCCATACTCCTTCCAAGGCATGGGGCCAGAAGGCTTGGAATTGTTAGAGCTTGCTAAAAAAGAAACAGGTCTTCCTATCGTTTCCGAAGTTATGGATATCTCCCAATTACAATACTTCGATAATGTAGATATGCTTCAAATCGGCGCTCGTAACATGCAAAACTTCACGCTTTTAAAAGAAGTCGGCAAATTGAATAAACCAGTTCTATTAAAACGGGGTTTATCTGCCACATACGAAGAATGGTTGATGGCTGCTGAGTACATCATGTCCGAAGGCAATGAACAAGTTGTATTATGCGAACGCGGTATCCGCACATTCGAAACTAAGACTCGCAATACCTTAGACGTAACAGCAATTCCTATGATGCATGAATTATCTCACTTGCCAATTATCATGGATCCTAGCCACGCAGCAGGTATGAGCCGCATGGTTCGCCCGCTTTCACTTGCATCCGTAGGCGGCGGTGCAGACGGACTTATGATCGAAGTTCACAATGATCCTTCCAAAGCATTGTGTGATGGCCCTCAAGCATTGCGTCCAGACCAATTCACTAGCCTTATGAAAGAAATTATCGCATTGCGCCAAGCATTGGTGGAATGCACTAAATAATCTCAAATATCACACAAATAAGCTAGTATCCGTTATAATAGATACTAGCTTATTCTTTTATGAAAGGAACCATCATGACTCGCATCCATATTAACGCATCCACACCGTATGACGTTGTCATCGAGGAAGGCGCTTTACAACGCATCACCGATTATATTAAACCATTAAAACCAAATTGTCGTGTTATCATCGTCAGTGATAGTAATGTAGCGCCCCACTATTTGGACTCTGTGAAAGCTAATATGGAACATGCAGGTTATGTTGTTTGTGATTATGTGTTTCCTGCTGGTGAAAGCTCCAAAAATGCTCATCAACTCATCGATTTAGTAGAATACATGGCGGGCCAATCATTGACTCGCAAAGACTTGCTCATCGCCCTTGGGGGCGGTGTTGTAGGCGATATGGCGGGCTTTGCAGCAGCAACCTATTTACGTGGTATCGACTATGTTCAGGTTCCTACATCTCTATTAGCCGCAGTAGACTCCTCTGTAGGTGGTAAAACAGCGGTCAATCTCAAAGCTGGGAAAAACCTCTGGGGTGCTTTCAAACAACCTATCCTCGTCCTCTGCGATCCAGCTACACTCAATACATTACCTGATATGGAATGGATTAATGGGTGCGGCGAAATTATCAAATACGGCTTCCTCGACGTACCTGGTTTATTAACCCAACTAGAACATAAACCATTAATTAAACATCGCGATAGTGTTAGTACTGTCATCGCTCGTTGCGTTCAAGCAAAAGCGGATATCGTGGAACAAGACGAACGCGAGTCTGGCGTTCGTGCCCTCTTAAACCTTGGTCATACCTTTGGTCACGGCATCGAAAAAGCAAGTCATTTCGAGGTACATCACGGTTATGCCGTTGCTATTGGTATGGTGCTCATGACACAAGGTGCTGTCAAACATGGAGAATTAGATGTAGAGTCGTTAGACAAATTAAAGGCCCTCATCAAAGCACACGATTTGCCAACCACAACAACCATAAGCAAAGAAGAAATTCTAGCTGCCGCTAAGCACGACAAAAAAAGCGAAGGAGCAACCATTAAAATCGTAGTACCTACTAGCTATGGTCACAGCGAGCTCAAAGTGGTAACGCACGATGAACTTGCAACCTATTTAGACTGAGATATAAAGGAGATTTATATGCATTCCGTAACGAACGCCATCCCTACAGGGACTATCGCGTCCATTCCTGCAAAAGCTCATGCGCACCGTGCACTGATTTGCGCAGCTCTCGCAAACTCGCCATCTACCATACTACTGAGCCGCACCTCTAAAGACATCGATGCAACTATGGACTCCTTGCGAGGCTTAGGAGCACAAGTTGTATATGAAAACAAAGTTGTCACTGTTACACCTGGTCCGGCCCCAACAAAGGGCAATGTAGTTCCCCACGAATCCGGTACTACATTGCGCCTCTTATTACCAGTGTCAGCGTCCATTTGTAATGAGGTAGACGTGGATGCGAAAGGGCGTTTACCAGATCGTCCTTTAGAGCCCATGCTCGGTGAAATGAAAGCTCACGGCGTAACATTCTCCCAAGATAAACCACCATTCACTATGACAGGTCATCTACAAGGCGGTGAGTTCGGTATGGTTGGAGATGTGAGTAGCCAGTTCTTCTCTGGATTATTATTAGCAGCGCCACAATGTGGAGGTGCTACAATCACATCTACTACACCACTTCAATCTAGCGACTATGTAACATTGACGACTACAACGATGGCAGACTTCGGCGTAACAGTCGACCATACTCCCGCCTCTGACACAGTCCAAGAGTCCTTTGCAGTAGCGGCTAATACTACTTTTAAAGGTCAAAGTAATTACCAAATCGAAGGCGATTGGTCCAATACGGCTATTTGGATGGTAGCAGCGGGCATGACAGGCAAACCAATTACCATTACGGGTATGAACAAAAATTCTGTGCAAGCGGATCGTCGCATCATGCAGATTATGATTGATGCCGGTTGTGATGTAGTATGGGATGGCATGAACGTAACCGTTACGGGTCGTGCAGTAAAACCAATCCATGCCGACCTCGAACAAATGCCCGATATGTTACCAGTTATGGCATCCCTTGCTTGCTCTATCCAAGGTGAAAGCTCCTTTGTTAAGGGTGCGCGCCTACGCTTGAAAGAATCCGATCGCCTCGAAGCCGTTGCTAATCTGGTCAGAGATTTAGGCGGTACGGTTCGCGAAGAAGGTGATGACCTATATATCATCGGCAGTGGTATACTAAAAGGAGGACAAGGTGATTGTGTTAATGATCATCGCCTCGTTATGGCAGGTACATTGATGGCACTCATCAGTGAAAACCCTGTGATATTAAAAGATAGCGAAGCTATCACAAAATCCTATCCTGACTTCTTTGAGGACTGGAACATGCTAGGTGGCAATGCACAACCAGTATAGCTGCCTAATCATAGTTAATGCGTTTCAATAGATAACAATACTAGTCATACATACTATAAGTAGGAGTAAATATAATGGCATCTAATTTCGGTAAAACCATACAAGTATCTACCTTTGGCGCGTCTCATGGGTACGCCATCGGTGGTATCGTGGAAGGCCTCCCTTGTGGACATACCATCGACATCGACGAGCTACAAGCCTTCTTAAAGCGCCGTGCGCCAGGTCAAAACCAATTACAAACGCAACGTAAAGAAGCCGATATACCTGAATTCTTATCAGGTATGGTAGATGGCATGCTCAGTGGATCTCCATTAGCATTTATGATTCGCAATACATCGCAGCACTCCGGTGATTACAATAACTTGCGCGACATTCCTCGCCCATCTCATGCGGACTTTACGGCTCGCATGCGCTATGGTGACAAGGTAGATATGCGCGGTGGCGGCCACTTCTCGGCACGTCTTACAGCACCTCTTTGCGTAGCTGGTGGCATTGCACTACAGTTATTGCGTGAAAAAGGCATCGAAATTCACGGCCATTTAAAACAAGTTGGTACAATCCAAGATACTCCTATCGATATGGTTCATCCAGATATGAAAGCACTTGCCAAAATAGCTACCGAAACTATCGCTATGATCGATGCAGACAAGCGCTTTGAAGTAGAAAACTTGATCATGAAACTAAAAAAAGACGGCGACTCTACAGGTGGTATCGTTGAGGTTGTGGCTACAGGTCTACCAATCGGACTTGGCAATCCAAACTTTGACGGCATTGAAAACCGATTAGCTCGCGTGATCTTTGGCGTACCTGCCATCAAAGGCATTTCCTTTGGCGGTGGCTTCGACATGTGTTCTCGCCTTGGATCAGAAATGAACGATGCTTTCACCATGGACGGCGATATAATCACAACAACTACCAATAATAGCGGTGGCATTCAAGGCGGTATCACCAACGGCTTGCCCCTCATTATGCAAGTGGGCATCAAGCCTACTCCATCCATTTATAAGGAACAACATTCTGTGTCTCTTTCACAAAAAGAGGACACATTACTCACCATTAAAGGTCGTCACGACCCATGTGTAGCGCTTCGTGCTGTCCCTGTTATCGAAGCCGTTACGGCCCTTGTCATTCTTGATTTCTTAGGAGATATTGACCATGAACTTAGATGAAGTACGCGTTAAGATTAACGATATAAACGACCAAATGCTCGCCCTCTTCAAAGAGCGCATGGAACTCTCCAAGGACGTAGCGGCTGCAAAAAAAGAAATGAATAAGGCTATTTACGATGCCAAACGAGAGCGCGACATCCTCGACAAGGTAACAAAAGATGCAGGTCCGGACCTCGATTTATATGCACGTCGCTTTTTTGAAGCATTATTTAGCTTGAGTCGTACATACCAATCTGAGCAACTATTCCAAGACAATGAATTCACGTTGAAAATGAAAAAAGCCATCGAGCAATCGCCTACTTTGCCACCTCAACGGGGCAGTGTAGCTTGCGCCGGCGTATTCGGCAGCAATGCTCAAATGGCGTGTGATAAATTATTACCTCTCAGCCAAATCCATTATGTAACGGGTTTCCGTGCCGTATTCGATGCCGTAGAGTCAGGGGAATGTCAATTCGGTGTATTGCCTATTGAAAACAGCTCCAATGGTTCTGTAAAAGAAGTATATGACCTCTTAGAAGAGCGCAAATGCTATATCGTTCGCGGTACGCGTCTTTGGATATCTCACGACTTGCTCGTGAAAAAAGGAACAAAACTAGAAGATATTCATACCATAATTTCCCACCCTCAAGCATTGGGCCAATGCAGTCACTTCCTAGATAAGTTGGAAGGCGTAGAATTACGCTCCTATGACAACACGGCTCGAGCTGCACAGCTCGTAGCGGCTAGTGATGACCCAGGTGTGGCAGCTATCGCAGCACCTCAATGTGCAGACCTATATAATTTGTCTCCATTGTTGAGAAATATCCAAAATAGCGACAACAACTATACGCGCTTTATCTGTATTAGTAAGGACTTCCACGTATACCCAGGAGCTAATAAAATCTCAGTAGTAACGACAGCAAGCCATGCTCCAGGGGGCCTTGGTACATTGCTCACCAAGTTTGCTAATATCGGTGTGAACCTTACAAAACTCGAGTCCCGTCCGATCGTAGGACATAACTTTGAATTCTTGTTCTACCTCGATTTAGAAGCATCCTTGGCAGATCCAAAAGTACTTTCCGTATTGGCAGAGCTCCACGCATCGCAAGATAAATTCCGCTTGCTCGGCAATTATCCTGAAAATTGATATTTTCCTTTATGGTAGTGCTTATTAATGGCATATATAGTACAATGGATATAGTTTTAAAACTCCAATGGCTAATAGGTGACAGCCTATTAGCCATTTTGTGTATATTGACCTAGGAGGTCCTATGAAATTTGGTTTACTTGGCCGTACGTTGGGCCATAGCTTTTCCCCACGCATCCACAATGCTTTGGGAAATACTAATTATGAATTATTTGAACGAGAACCGAGCCAACTGCAAGAGTTCTT
>ERZ772924.725-NODE-725-length-15765-cov-6.911903_pt1 | contig 15765 bp, 11 predicted proteins | sample MGYA00512116_ERZ772924 | MGnify/ENA primary metagenome ERZ772924 (study PRJEB29015, sample SAMEA2737920) | human oral metagenome | biome: human oral; feature: human-associated habitat; material: dental | place: China | collected 2134 ...
GAGAGCATTTCCTCACGGGTAAAGAAGTATGTGAACGACTCTACATCAGCCCCCGTACCTTGCAGGACTATCGCGACCGAAAGATTATCCCCTACACGCAGTTTGCCGGAAAGATCCTTTACAAGGCCTCAGATCTCGAAAGGATACTGGAAGAGAATTACAAGGGAGGCGGGAAACGGTAAGACGCGAAAGGCGCATAATTGAATTGAAAACGGCACTTGGCAGCAGAGGAAGATCTGCACCAAGTGCCATTTTTTTAGAATATCTACATAGTGTTTTGAGAAGCAGTTCTGAATTTGTCTGTGGACTTTTTAAGGAGAATATGACAGAAAGTGAGGTACAGCATGGCTTCTGCGGACTCACTACATCGTTCTTAATTGATCGTCATTCTCCTGTAGTTTTCTATCCAAGAGAACGTTCTTTCTACGATCCATCTTAAGAGGAGAACAACAATCTTATGTGTGTCCTCTTTCGGGCGAAGTATAGAGACCATTGCGCAAGCCCATCTCTTCACAGCTTGCACTTTCCTCCACCGAACTCCGGAGTCTTTAGGCTGAGAAGTGAGATGCCTGTCTCTCCCCCTTGCCCCCTTTTGGAAGGATGATCCTTCCGAGAGGGGGCTTTTCGGGCTATTTGATGCTCTGGAGCACAAGAAGCCCAGGCATACGCTTGAGATTGTATGCCATAGCTTCCAAGATATTCTGTGTATGCGTTCGCTCAAGCCCTCGGTAGCGACATCGCCCTCCTGAAAGCCACCTTCAAATACTCCCGAAGGTATGCTCTATCAAATAGCGCATTTTGCTGATGGCGTTATTCAGTTCACATTGTCGCTCTGTGAGCTTCATCCCCTTCTGTGCCTTGAGCATAATTCCATCAATCAAGCCGCGCTCAAGGAGACAAGCTGAGTTCTTCTCGGCTACAATAACCTTTATCGGCAAGGACACTAACGCCCTGCGTAAGCTTCTCTATCAGCTCGGGCAATACCACCGTATCGGCACAATTGGCTGGCGTGGTAATTATGCTCTCCACCAACCCTTGCCCATCAGTCAGCACGTGCTTTTTGTACCCGTAGCGATATTGCCTGCCTTTGCGCACCCAACGAGCTTCCGTATCGACCCCTGGTTTGCGACTTTTCAACTCATACTGATAAGCCTGCTCTTGGGCTTGCTCTTCTTCGGTGCGCAAGTCCTCTCGGTCGCCTGCCACTTCGATGAGGATACTTCCATCGGGAGCGTTCGGGCTATCCACAATGCTCGCATCCACGATAGCCCCTTGGTCAATACGGCTAATCCCGTGCTTCTTGAACTGCTTATTCAGCTCCTTAAGGAGCTTGTCCATAATCCCCAAGCGTGTCAGTTCATCGCGAAAGCGACAGATGGTGCTGTGGTCTGGAGCTGGAAGGCCCATATCCAAGAGGAGGAATTCGCTCAAAGAGGATGGAGTCGTTGATCCGTTCTTCGACTTCGTAATCACTCAGGCCGTACCATGTCTGAAGCAGTAGGATCTTGAACATCATCAAGGTATCATAGGCTGGATTGCCTGTGGCGTTCAGGGTCTTTGTATACTTCTTGTTGAGTAGTGTGCGAATACCTCGCCAGTCAACGCAAGCGCTGATCTGTCGAAGGAACGAGTGTTTCATGCGGTCGCGACGCACCTGCGTATAAACTTGCAGGAAGCTCGGAGCGGATTCGGTTTGTTTGGTAGGCATAGCTATACGACTGTTTTGGTTATGAAGATACTAAATATCAGTGATATACGAAGTAACCACAACCCTGTATACCTTTGAAATACCGTGCAATGGTCTCCTTAATACGAGTGTAGCCAAGACAGCCAGTGCAACACCGTCTATCAGCATTCCGACAAAAGGTGCATAATGGAAACGGCAATCAGGGTCGGGACATTCCATAACCCAAGAATATATGCAAAAGCCGATGACGCAACCTAATACGCCGCTTCCGCAGATAAGAATCCTGCGCCGTCTTCCGGTACGTGCCCGATATGTCTCCTTTTCATTATGCTCCTTTCCTTGTTCTTCCTTTTTCCGCTTCTTCATTTTCCAACGCAGAGAAAATCATTTCATCCACTTATGTTTGCCGGCAAGACAAGGAAGACCCGTACCTGCCGCGATACGCAAGCAAGGGCTTCCTTGTCCTACACTATGATAGCATTCAATCGTGCGATTTCGGCTTTTTGCGTTTCTCCCGGTCGGGATGTGCGAAAAAACTCTTCACCCGTTACCAACGCAAAGGCTAGGAACACCAAGAGACAAATCACCAGATTGACATAGGTTATGACGCATGTCGGGTCTTCACACCGGTAAATGAAGTGCCAGACGGCAAAGCCGGCGACCAGACCTGCGGCAAGGCTTACGATGATGCTGATTTGGAAAGGTTGAACATCTTGTAGCGATGTTGCCGTCGTCTTCCCAATCTACGTTCGTTACGCCTGTTCATGGATGTCCGTTGCTATAATCAGTGTTCGCCGTGGTCGGCGGACATGGAAGCGAGGTAAAATGCTTTGCCTGTCACCACTGTGGCGTCCGCATCCACGGGGTTCACGAAATCAACCTGCGTATATCCCAGCTCGCCGGCTCCCGTTATGACTTCCACGCGCTTGAAATGCAGCGTTTGCTCCTTTCCGTCCGCCTGCCTGCCATCGAGGACGAAAACGAACTTCTTGCCTTCCGCACTGACTATGGCACCGTCAGGCAGAGCCGTGACCTCCTTCTTGCCCGTATGTATCAGTCCGGTGATGTACATTCCGGCAATCAGCCTGTCGGCGTTGCCTCCGGTAATCTGGGCATGTACGGCGATGGCCTTGGTCTCCGGGTTCATGGAGCGGTTCACCAAAGACACCTTGCCTTTGACGCGCGCCTCCGGGCTGTTCGTGATGACGAAATCCACGTCCTGCCCGACCTCGACCTGGCTTATGTTGCGCTCGAACACATTGAGGCTGGCATAGACGGCCGAATTGTCGGCTATCTGCATCAGCGGAGTGGTGGTGTCCACGTAAGTGCCGGTGTTCACACTTACCTTGCCTACCACACCCGGAATAGTCGTGCGCACGGGGACTTGCAAGACTATCTTCCCCGCTGCCACTTGTTCCGGACTGATGCCGATTTGCACCAACTGGTGATACAATCCCGTCAGGCGTGCCTGTGCGGTCGCGTATGCCGCTTCCGCTTGCTGGAGCGTCTTTTCCACTCCGGCTCCCTGCGCGGACAGCGTTCGTTGCCTCTGCTGTTCCAGCTGGGCCGTCTCCTTTTCTTTTGCAGCCACAAGGTAGTTCTTCTGCATCTCCACAATCTCCGTGTTCTCGATGTAGGCCACCGTCTGTCCGGCTTTTACCTGCTGCCCCTCTATGACACTTATCTTGCGGACGATGCCGCCGATGAGCGACATGACATCCGCCTTGTCCTGCGGATTTAGCTTCAGCTCCCCGTTGACGCGAATTACGCTGCCGAGTTCCTTTTTCTCCACTTTGCCCAGCGTGATGCCCACGGTGCTTATCTGCGTCTGCGTCAGTTCCACCTCTTCCGTATGCTGTTCTTCCGTCTCCTTAGTCTGGTTTTCTACGTTCTTGTTCCCGGAGCATGACGCAAGGATGACGAGTGCGCCTGCCATGATTGTCATATAAATCGTTTTCATTTGTTTCCTTTTATGTAATTCAACATGATGATTGCCTGATTGTAGTCGTTGACGGCATCGGCATACCGCAACTGCACGTCGAGTGCTGTCTGCTGGTTCTGGATATATTCCACATACCCGATTTCCCCGTTCTCGTAGGACACCTGCGAGAGGCGGCCCATGCGCTCGCCCTGTCCGTTTCCCTGCGCGGTGTAATAGTCCAGCACCTTCTGCGCACGGAAAAGCTCGTTCAGTCCGTCACGGTATTCCTTGTCCATACGTTGCTTCGCCTGCCGGCGGCTGATTTCCGCCAGTTCCACGTCGCGCCGGGCGGCCTTTACCTTCGCATTCTGACCGCCCCAGAACAGGGGTATGCTCACGCCTACCTCGAAGCCCATGAAATTTCCCTTGTCAAACCTGCTGCGCTCGATGTCGTAAGGATTGAAGCCCTTGATGAGCAGCTGCCCTGTCAAGCCTATGCTCAGTCCCGGCATATACCCTTGTTTGGCAAGGCTGAGGTTACGCTCGGATGCCGTTATCCGTGCGGCATACATTCCGCCCAAAGGCGTTTGCTCGAAGGAAACGGATGCCTCCGGCATTTCCTGTCGTATGACGGGAAGCGAAACGTCCGCCGGAACGACCACGGTGTCCGTGTTCAGCAGTTGCCGGAAAGCAAGCATCGCCGACCGGTAAGACTTTTCAGCCTTTTCCATCTCGATGCGGTTCTCGTTGCGAATACGCTCTGCGTTTATCAGTTCCAGATTGCCTGCCTCCCCCGCCTTGAACCGTGCCGAGGCAAGGCTGACGAACCTGTCGTACACACTGTCTTGCGCCTGCAAGATTTCGATGGTACGGCGGTCATGGAGCAGTGTGTAATAGTATGCGCTTACGTCCCTTACCACCTCGTTGCGTGTCACCGCCAGACTGCTCTGCGCCGCCGCCGTTTCCGCTTTCAGGTACTTGCGCCGTGCGGCGTAAACAGTGGGGAACTCGAACGACTGGCTTACCGTTATGCCGTTGTCGGGACTACCCCCTGATGTGGGGTCCTGACTGAGCGTGACGGATGTCTTCTCCATGTCGAACGCCGTGCCTTGCAAGTCGCGGGCTTTGCCTACGGAGACTGTCCCGGCTTTCATGTCCAGATTGTTGTCCAATGCCATGTCGATGCACTCCTGCAACGTCATGGTCTTTTCCTGTGCAGGTGACGACAGCGGCAGTGCGCCGATACATACAGTTAAAATGATATACTTGAATGTTTTCATGCTTCCTTACGATTTTCTCTTGTGAATGTCTTATATATTGACGGCAATACAATGAGTGTCAGGATGGTGGCAGTGAGCAGTCCGCCGATGACCACAGTCGCGAGGGGACGCTGCACTTCGGCTCCGTCGCCCGTGGAGAGTGCCATAGGCATGAAGCCGAGCGATGCCACCAGTGCCGTCATGATGACCGGGCGCAGCCGCAGCATACATCCCTCGACAATCCGTTTCCGCACATCCGTCATTCCTTCCTTCTCGAACGTGTTGAACTGTCCGATAAGCACGATGCCGTTGAGTACCGCCACGCCGAACAGCGCGATGAATCCCACACTGGCAGAAATGCTGAACGGCATATCGCGCAGCCACAATGCCCACACGCCGCCGATGGCGGACAGCGGTATGGCGGAGAACACGAACAGTGTCTCGCGCACATTCTTCAGTGTGGCATACAGCAGGCAGAGGATGACCAGCAGGGCAAGCGGCACGGCGAGCATGAGCCGCCCTGTGGCTTCCTGAAGGTTCTGGAACTGTCCGCCGTATGTGTAATAATAGCCCGCCGGGAGCTTCAGTTCCTTGTCGAGAATGCCTTGGATTTCCTCTACGGTGCTTTGCACGTCACGCCCACGCACGTTGAACCCTACGTATATGCGCCGCAGCCCGTCCTCGTGCGTGATTTGCGCCGGAGCGTCCTCGAAGCTGATTTCGGCAACCTGTCGCAACGGCAGCGTCCCGCCGTCGGGCAGTGGCAGATAGAGACCTTCCAATGCCGCGAGGTCGTTGCGCAGGTCATTGTCCATCCGCACCACCATGTCAAAGCGGCGGTCTTCCTCGAACACGTAGCCTGTGCGACGGCCTGCGAAAGCCGCCTCAAGTACTCTGTTGGCGGTGGCTATGGAGATGCCGTATTTCGCCAGACGGTCTCGGTCATACTTCACCTGTATCTGCGGCAGTCCCTGCACCTTCTCCACGAACGGTTCAGACACGCCGTCCACATCCTTGATGAGCGATGCCACCTTTTTCGCTGAAGATTCCAGCGCGTCGAGGTCGTTGCCGTATATCTTTATCGCCACATCCTGCTTGATGCCCGTAATCAGATCGTTGTTGCGCATCTGTATGGGCTGTGTCATCTCTACCTCCATGCCGGGAATGACGCTCAGGGCTTCCTCCATCTTCTCCATCAGCTCGTCCTTGGTCTTTGCCGATGTCCATTGGGCTTTCGGAATCAAGGATATGAGCATGTCGGCACGCTCCACGGGCATGGGGTCGGTGGGGATCTCGGAGCTTCCTATGCGCGTCACCGCCTGTTTCACCTCCGGGAACTGCGCCTTCAGTATCTTCTCCGCCTGCATGGTGCTTTCCACCATCTGCGAGAGCGACGTGCCCTGCGCCATGCTTATCTCGGCGACGAAGTCCCCCTCCTCAAGGCTGGGGATGAACTCTCCGCCCAACCTGTTGAAGACAAGCAGACTGATTGCGAACAGCACGACCATCGAGGCTATCAGCGTCTTGCTCCAATTGAGGCTTTTCGTGATGACGGGCAGATACCATCCCCTCAGCTTCTCAATGAGGCGGTCGGACAGGTTGCGCTTGTGCGTGCTTTCCTTGCTGAGGAACAACGCGCTTGCCATCGGCACATACGTGAGCGACAGGATGAACGCGCCGAGTATGGCGAAGAAGATGGTCATCGCCATGGGGCGGAACATCTTCCCCTCAATCCCCGCCAGCGTGAGTAAGGGCAGATAGACCGTCATGATGATGATTTCGCCGAATGCCGCGCTCTTGCGGATTTTGGACGCGGAGAGATACACCTCGTCGTCCATCTGCGCCTGCGTGAGACTTGCGCCCCGGTACTTGTCCCTGCTGATGCCTATGTGGTGGCACACGGCTTCCACGATGATGACCGCACCATCGACGATAAGCCCGAAGTCTATCGCACCGAGGCTCATCAGGTTTCCGCTCACGCCGAAGAGCTTCATCATGCCGAATGCGAACAGCATGGACAGTGGGATTACGGAGGCTACCACAAGTCCTGCGCGGTAGTTGCCGAGGAACAGTACGAGGATAAAGACCACAATCAGCCCTCCCTCTATCAGGTTGCGAGTGATGGTACCCGTCACGCGGTCCACTAATTGCGTGCGGTCGATGAACGGTTCGATGGCCACGCCTTCGGGCAGGCTTTTCTGTATCTGCGCCATGCGTTTCTTCACATTCTTTATCACCTGCTGGAAATTCTCACCTTTGAGCATCAGCGTGATGCCGGCCACGACCTCGCCCTCTCCGTTCCTTGTCACGGCTCCATAGCGGGTGGCATATCCGAACTGCACGTTTGCCACATCCCTTACGAGTATCGGCGTCCCGCCAATAGTCTTCACGGGTATCTTCCCTATGTCCTCCAACGATGTGGTGAGGCCTATGCCACGGATGAAATACTGGCTGCTGTTCTTCTCTATGTAGCTGCCGCCGGTGTTCTCGTTGCCCGCTTCGAGGGCGTCATACACGTCCGCCACGGTCAGCCCTGATGCGTTCAGCCGGTCGGCGTCAATCGCCACCTCGTACTGCTTCACGTATCCGCCCCATCCGCTCACTTCGGCTATGCCCTCCGTGCCGGACAGCTGCTTGCGCACAATCCAGTCCTGCATCGTGCGCAGGTCGGTAAGGCTGTACTTGTCCTCGTAGCCTTTTTCCGCGCGTATGGTGTAATGGTAGATTTCGCCAAGCCCGGTCGTCACGGGGGCAAGCCCCACCGTGCCTTTGCCTTGCGGCAGCACCTCCTCGGCTTCCTTCAATTGTTGGCTCACCTGCTGCCGCGCCCAATACACATCGGCGGCATCGTCGAAGACAAGCGTGATGACCGATAGTCCGCTGCGGCTGATGCTCCGCCGCTCCGTCACTCTCGGTATGTTTGCGAGCGCCATCTCCACGGGAGTGGTGATGAACTGCTCCACCTCCTGCGCCCCCAACGACGGGGCCTGCGTGATTACCTGCACCTGATTGTTGGTGATGTCAGGCGTGGAGTCAAACGGCAACTGTGACAGCGACCACCCTCCCCATATGATGAGGGCTACCGTCAGTATGCCTATTGTGAGTTTGTTCTCTATTGAGAATTTTATCAGTTTCTGAAGCATATTCCATTCTAAATTAAAAATCATATTTGACTGAAAGTCCTCCCTGTTGCCCGTTGTAATAAGGATAGAAGGAGATGCCGGAGACTTTCTCCTTCTTTTTGGACAATTTGCGTTGCACGGACGGGTACAGCCTGTATGCGAGTTTTGTTCATAACATTCCCAAACCTGCGCCGAAAACGACATCCCAGACCCAATGCTTGTTGTTCCACGCCCTTAACGCCCCTGTTCCGGCGGCTATCACATATCCGCCGATGCCATACCAAGGCGACACGTCTTTGTATTCCTGCCACAGGAACTCCGCTCCCATAAAGGCTGCGGCTGTATGTCCCGACGGGAACGAATTTCTCCCGGATTTGTCAGGGCGTTGCTCGCGCACCGTGTATTTCAGCTCGTTGACTGTCACTGCGGTAAACAGGCTCGCCATAACCAATATGACAGTCCTGTCCTTGAAGCCGTGCCGTCCTTTGCCCCCGGCAAGATTCAGGACATAGACACTTGCAGCCGGAACATACTGCGTATAGTCGTCAATCCTGAACTTTGCAGGTTTGTGGGTGATGACCTCGTGACCTATGCTATAGTTCAGCATCCTGTTCCCGTGCATCATCGCGGCTTCGAATATGCCGTATGCCACCAGCGAGGCCGGAACTATCAGCTGCTTTACTGAAAGTTGCGACGCGCCGGTGTCGTGCAACAGGCTATCTGTCGGTTGTAAATCGTCCTTATCCTTTACATCATAGGCATACAACAACAGAGGAAAGACCAATGCAACAGGCACTAAGGCTCTCTTTGTTAATATTTTTGTTGTATTACGTTTCACGCTCCCTTACACGAAGGGAACGGATGATGTATGAAAAAAAAGGGAAATAGGGTATGCGGAAAGGCATACCGCACCTCATGGATTTATAAGAGGTGTCAGAAATATGGGGAGGTGCCCGCAGGGCATTGGTCCGGGTCAGTTCCGCCGATTGGTAGATGGCGATGCCTTCCCATTCGCATGGAATCTTCTTTTCCGGAAACAGTTCGGCAATTGCCATCCTGCATATCGCACAGACAAATGCCGGAATTATCTTATAGGAAGTATTGTTGTGTGCATCGGATTTGGATATGAACAATCCGCCATTCTCTATGCACGCCGTGCCGTCATCGTTGTGGCCTGTATGTTCGTCATTATCCGTGTTGTCGCTGTCACAGTGTTCCACAACCGTACATAGCGCTTTATCGTGGTGATGATGCGGAATGAATGGCACGGCAAGCAACATGATTGCCGCCAACGCCACTATAGCTATGTACACTTGTCTTTTCATCTCTTTGTTGACAGTAAAACTGCTTTTCGGGTGCAAATACACGCTTTTACTTTTGCAACCCGGTTGCAAAGATGGAGTTATTATTGTTTTAACACATTGCTGACACGTATGCTCCTTAACGCATTGAGTATGGCAAGTATGGTAACACCTACATCGGCAAACACGGCAGCCCACATGTTGACAACGCCCAACGCTCCCAACAGCAACATCAGGAGTTTGATGCCGATGGCGAATACGATGTTCTGTTTTACTATGCTTAACGTCTTGCGCGCTATCATCATGCCTTCGACGATATTCATGGGATTATCATTCATCAATACGATGTCGGCGGCTTCAATGGCGGCGTCACTGCCGACAGCACCCATGGCAATGCCTATGTCAGCAAGTTTGATGACCGGAGCATCGTTGATGCCGTCGCCGACAAAAGCGATGGGAGACCGGGCATGTTCTTTACACAGTGCCTCGACAAACCTCACCTTGTCTATCGGCAGCAGTTCGGCATGGAACTCATCTATGTTCACTTTTCCGGCAATATCTTTGGCCACATCACTGCGGTCACCCGTAAGCATGATTGTTTTTCCAACTCCGGAGGCTTTCAGCCTTGCGATAGTCTCGACGGATTGCGGCTTTAAGGTATCGGAAACGACGATATGTCCCATATAAACGCTGTCTACGGCGACATTGACAATGGTACCTGTCTTTTTGCATGACCGGGGTGTCACACCGGCACGCGACATAAGTTTTTCGTTTCCGGCATAAACCTTGCGATTGTCGATCATTGCTACGATTCCTTCGCCTGCAATGTTCTCATAACCGGTCACTCTTGTTTTGTCCAATGGCAGATTGCAGGCATCCCGTATCGATGCCGACAAGGGATGGTCGGAAAAACTTTCCGCCAATGCAGCCAATTCTATAAGCTCATGTTCCGACAACATTTGGGAATGTGTAGCAGTGACCGAGAAATTGCCTCTTGTCAGAGTCCCGGTCTTGTCGAACACGACTGTTTTTATGTGCGCCATCATTTCCAGATAGTTGGAGCCTTTTACAAGGATGCCCTTTCTTGATGCTCCGCCTATTCCAGCAAAGAACGTCAGCGGGACGGACACGACCAGTGCGCAGGGGCAGGAAATCACCAGGAAAATCAGGGAACGGTTTAACCAGACAAGCCATTCGCCGCCCGCAATTAGCGGAGGAACCAAGGCGAGCAATGCAGCCACAGCCACGACAGCAGGTGTATAATAGTGCGCGAAACGGGTTATGAACTTTTCACTCTTCGCCTTGCCAGTATCCGCGTTTTCTACCAAATCGAGGATTTTCGCGACAGTCGATTCTCCAAATGTCCCCGATGTGCGGATATGCAGAACACCTGTGAGATTCAGGCTTCCGCTGATAACGGTATCGCCTTCGGAAACCTCACGCGGAAGGCTTTCACCTGTCAACGCCGCCGTGTCGAGAGTCGTACTTCCGGAGATTATCTTTCCGTCCAATGGTATTTTCTCTCCCGGTTTTACTACTATGATACTGCCGACCGGGACATCCGATGGAGACACCCGTGTTAGATTTCCCTCTTTCTCAATATTGGCATAATCCGGACGGATATCCATCAATGCCGCAATCGAAGCCCTGCTCCGTTCCACCGCTATATCGGAGAAAAGTTCCCCAATCTGATAGAACATCATCACTGCCACCGCTTCGGGGTATTCACCGATGGCAAATGCTCCGACGGTCGCAATAGTCATGAGGAAATTCTCATCGAAAAACTGACCTTTGCACAAATTGCGCAAGGCTGCATAAACTATGTCCGCACCGATTATGACATAGGCGATGGCGCATAATCCGATGTGAATCTCTTCCGGAATAGCCGGAATATATGCCGCCATTAGCAAAACGATGCTCGTAATGATGCGTATCACTTTGATTTTTTGTTCTTTTTTCACGACTAATCATTTAATACGCTGCAAAAGTACGGTATAAGAACTGCAACCGAGTTGCAAAGTCAGTCGTGTCTCTTGTTTCGGCAATCAGGGCAAAGACCTTTTAATAAATAATCGACACTATGCAACTCAAATCCTTTCGGATAATGCACCATCGGAATATAGGTATGGTCGAGACAGTATGTCTTATGGCAACTCTCACAGTAGAAATGACAATGCAGTTCTTCGACTCTGCACACATGATCATTGCGGCATAAGCAGTATTTTGTCGAGCCGCTTCCGTCTTCTATCTTATGGACAAGATGGTGTTGCGCAAAGAGCGACAAAGTTCTGAACAGTGTGGATTTATCCACGCTGTCCAATGTGTTTTCCAAGTCTGTCAGGCTGAACGTGTCATGAAGCTCATACATGGCACGAAACACGATGATTCGAACAGCCTTTGGCCGAATATCACAGTCATTTAGATGTTTTGGAATATTAATTTTACTGGATAACATAGTATGTTTTAGTTGATACATCATGCGTTTCGTGTAAATATCCATTACTATTGTCGTGTACGCAAAGAATCATGTATTTATTGCAGTACACAAATCTATTCCACGTAAAGTGTGGAATGCACAAAAATAGGCATTATTTTCGCGTAAAGAGTTTTCTCAACTATCATAATGATATTATATTTAATTTTCATCTTGTGTATTTTGTGTATAGTTTAGAAACAAGTTGTGCTATTGTCGGATTCACTTTCATCGTGGCCAGATTGAGATATAGCCCATGATGCTCTATCATGCCGTGGCGGAACATCTTCCAAAGGCTGTTGCATCCGAGTTGCGTCAGCGTGGAGTTGATGAACAGAGCCTGTCTCTCCAACGCTTCGGCATGGGAGCAGATTGAACCGGAATCTTCCTCCTTGACTTCCCTTTTGATTGTAATTGAAAGTAAGTTGTCTAAACGGTTAAAAAGCCATATCAATCGATTAAATGATTTGACATGGCTTTTTATTGCTTATAATTTCAGCCCTTTCGGTCGATTCTCATCTTTTGCATACAATCCCGGTCGCCCGATAACGATATAGTCGTCGATGAAATTTCCCGACGGACTGCGTATCTGCGGTGCTTCTTCGGTGTGTTGTGATGGTACGTTTTGTACACCTTCCGTAACCGGCTTGACTTCCAGCCCGTTTTTCTCCTTTTCTGCGACCTCCGGCGTAGGCGGAGCAAGCTCCAGCTGTATCTTCCGGTCAAGCGCGGCAAGTTCGGACTTCAACTGTTTCAGCTCGTCCTCCTTCTTCCACACCTTGCCCGCTATCTCCTGCAACTGCGGTATCTCGCGCTCCAGCACCTCGTTCTTCGCCTTGTACTGGTCGATGGTGGAGGGTATCTTCTCCAGCGCGTTCAGGAAGTTCGTGCGGCGGCTACCGGGTCAGCCATCGCCAAATGCCCGTTGTTGTAGGTGTACTTGTAGTTGCCCTCCACCACGAAGCGGTTGTCGGTAAACTCCAGCCGCTCTTTGAGTGTCCTCTAGCTGACCACCTTTATCGGGAAACCGTAAAGCTCCCCGACAGCCGTGTACTGTCCGCCCGTCACGGCATTCTTGGCGATTTCCTGCAGACGCTTTCCGATAACCTTCTTATCGGACGTGAGTTGGAGTCGCTTCTAACTCTGAACTTCCGCGTACTCAATTCGCAATCTATTTTTTTATTTCTATACAAGGGAGGTGGGAAGCGGTAATCCGACAAGAGGGGGGAGAAAAATAGGACCTCTTCGCATAAACAAATGCACAGATGCCTGAATGTACTTTCGCACACCCCATTCCTCCTCTTAGCTTTTCTACCTATTCGGTTAACTCATACGATTCATTATAGTGCTGAAAACTTCCCCCTTCCGAGCCCCAAGTGAGGCTCGGAAGGGAGAAAGGAAACCCCTCAAAGGGCTCTCAACTCACCTTATCGACACTCAAAAAAATGACTCCGAAAAGGAATGAGGAGGATATGTAGATTGTGCAGATCCCTCTCAAATCGTGTTATGTAGTTAGGAAGGTAGCATGAAGGATTTCGAGCTTCTACGACATTCTAACTCCTATTTTCTCAATCTGTTACGTCCTGTTGTAGTTATGTAGTAAGATCTAATCGGTGAAGGGAAAAAAGGCATGTTAAGACAGCCGTACAGGGATCACGCTGAAGCCGCTTGTTGCTTTTGGATCAGCTTGTCCATATCCTCCGAGATCTTTTTGTCCGTCACCTGCGCATAGATCTGCGTGCTGGATATGGACGCGTGCCCCATCATCTTGGCGATGCTCTCTATCGGGATGCCTGCGCTGAGCGACAGGGTTCCGAACGTGTGGCGCGCCATATGAAAAGACAGTCGTTGCCTGACGCCACAGGCTTTACCCACGGTACTCAGTTTGTTATTCATCACACTACGACTGCAATCGCGTGGAAAGACAAGGTCGTCGCCTTCTTCTTTCACCGTCTGCTCCTCTTGGCTTTTATTGAGGATCTCCTCCGCGATCGGATGTAGCGGCACGACAGACTCCACTTTCGTCTTCTGTCGTTCCTTACGGATATATCTCCGGCCATCGGCTGACGTTTGGATATGCGAGAACTTCAATCGCTCCATGTCTACAATGGCCAGTCCGGTGAAGCAAGAGAAGAGAAACATCTGTCGGGCCTGTTCTGCTTCCCTGTCGTTCACTTTCAGCGCCATGAGCTTGGCCACATCGCTCTTTTGCAAGAAGCGAATCTTCCGTTCCTCCTTTTCGTAGGCAACATCCTCAAATGGATGGCAGCGGATGACTTTCAAGTCTACCGCACGATACATCAACCGACTCAATCGGCAGAGGTGATTGTTCATGGTCGATGCCGCCAAACCGCGTTTTTTGAGAAAGAAGCGGAAGTCCTCAAACAGATCTTCCGTAATGCCTGCGAGGGGGATGTCTCGCCCTCCGTTTTCCTTCATGAACGCCCGAAGCAGCTTGTCCGAATAGATCAGGTTTTGGTAGGTACTTTCAGCCTTTGACTTGCCCACGCATGCCTTCACAGATTGCAGTTCCGCCTCGCTCATGGCCGGCAGATCGGGGACGGCTCCCAGGGCCTCCGTTCCGGGGATGGGCGGCTGGTGCCACGCGCCGTGGCGGACCGTCCGGTCTTCGAGCGCCTGGGCCGCCCATATGCCCTCCCGACGCCCGACCCCGAGGCTTTCGAGCGCACCGGCCGCGGCGAGGGCCTCGATCTGCGCCCTCTTCAGCCGGGCGCGCCCGGCGAGGTCGGCCGCGTCGGAGAAGGGGGCCTCTCTCCGCTCGGCGCAGATGCGCTGCGCGGCCTTGCCCAATCCGCGCACGGAATCGAGGCCCAGTCTGACCTCCAACCGCGGATGCGGGGTGACCAGTCGCGAGACCGGCGTCGTCGGGGCGGTCCCGCGGGCAGCCGGATCGTCAGGGTCTCCGACTCGCACCAGGGCCCTCTCCGCCGATCGCGTCACGTCGGGTGGGCCGATCCTCACCCCATGGCGCTGGGCGTCGGCCACCAGGGACTGGGGAGAGTAGAAGCCCATCGGCTGCGCGGCGAGGATCCCCGCGTAGAAGTGCTCGGGATGGTGGACCTTCAACCAGGCCGAGGCGTAGACCAGGTAGGCGAAGGAGAAGGCGTGCGACTCGGGGAAGCCGAATTCGGCGAAGGCGCGGAGTTTGGCGTAGATCTCCTCCCCCGTCGCCTCGTCGACTCCTCTGGCCGCCATGCCGTCCATGAGCTCGGCTTTCAGGGCCTGCATGCGCCTGCGGGAGCGTTTGGCGCTCATCGCCTTGCGCAGCCGGTCGGCCTGCGCCGGGCTGAAGCCGGCGACGTCGATGGCGATCTGCATGAACTGCTCCTGGAAGAGGGGGACTCCCAGAGTCCTCTCCAGGGCGGGGCGTGCCAGGGGATGCGGGTAGGTCACGGTTTCGCGGCCGAGGCGGCGGTTGATGTAGGGGGTGACGGCGTCGCCCTGGATGGGGCCGGGCCGGATGAGCGCCACCTGGATGACGACGTCGTAGAGGCATGCCGGGCGCAGTCGCGGCAGGGCGGCCATCTGCGCCCGCGACTCGACCTGGAAGACCCCCACCGTGTCCGCGGCTTGGAGCAGGGCGTAGACGCGCGGGTCCTCCTGGGGCAGGTTGTACAGGGCCAGGGGCTTTCCGTCGTCTCCTCTCTCCCCCGCTTCCGCCAGCCGGGCGAAGGCGATCCGCAGGGCGGTGAGCGTCCCGAGCCCGAGGAGGTCGAATTTCACCAGTCCGGCTTCGGCGCAGTCGTCCTTGTCCCACTGGAGCACGGTCCGTCCGGGCATGGCCGCCCACGAGACCGGGCAGACGTCTACGACGGGCCGGTCGCACAGGACCATGCCGCCCGGGTGGACGCCCAGGTGCCGGGGAAGCTCCTGTAGGCGCGAAGCCATCGCCGCGACGTCCCGCGGGATCGGCGCCCCCTCCCCCGCGGAGGTGAAGGCGTGATCGGGGCGGGGCGGGACGCCGTCGCAGCCCGGCCGACC
>ERZ772924.727-NODE-727-length-15735-cov-8.410140_pt1 | contig 15735 bp, 18 predicted proteins | sample MGYA00512116_ERZ772924 | MGnify/ENA primary metagenome ERZ772924 (study PRJEB29015, sample SAMEA2737920) | human oral metagenome | biome: human oral; feature: human-associated habitat; material: dental | place: China | collected 2134 ...
CGGCAGAACCTGCAACAGGTGATACCCCTGCCGACCTGGGCGAACGCTTCCTCGCTTGGTGCAGGGCGCAAATCCGTGAGCGGAGCTATGAACAGTTCAAACGGTGCATTTCTCTCCGAAAATTCCTTCCCTGACAGGCCAATCCGTTGCAACGACGGGTTTATAAAAGCACAGATGGACAATCTGACGGTTTGTTCGAAATCTTGGGGAATCGCATTTTTCCGTGTGCTTGTGTAAGGAACTGAAAACAGGAAAAACCGCCGATATGCTCCTCTCCCTGTGGGACAAGCATTGCTCGCGTAGCGAGAGAGGGCTGGGGTGAGGGCGACAATCAATTGGAAAAGCAGGACTTCGGTTTATTGAGATATCGCCTGCCCCCACCCTAACCCTCCCCCGCTGCGGACTTCGCCCTGCGGGGGGAGGGCAGCGCGGCAGGGCGTTATTTTTGTTCGCGCAGGATTTGCTGGATGCGGGCGCGTTGGTCGGGGGTGAGGTCGGGGTTGTCGCGGGTCAGTTGTTCGAGGGTGTCGGTGCTGCTCTGCGGGCGGATGGCGATGCGCGGCGGGGTAGCCTGCCATTTGAGGTAGTCGTCGCGATACGGCGCGCCCAGTTTGTCAAGCAGTGTGGCGATTTCGGCGTGGCGCGCCGGGCTGAGGGTATCGCTGACAAGGGTTTCGGCGATGAGGCGGTGTGCGCGTGCTTCGCGTGCCGGGTCGGGCGTGCCGAGCTGGCGGTCGGCGTACACGAGTTTGAGCAGGTCGGGCAGGGCGTTGTCGTCGTGGGCGATGGTGCTGCTGCGGTCGTTTTTGTGCGCGGCAAAGAGGCCGAGGATGTTGTCGAGGCTGAGGCCGTCCGGCTGTTGTTCGAGTTGGCGCAGGGTGTTGAGGGCGCGGACGAAGTCAATGGTGCGGCCATCGCCGTGCCGGTCTTGCAGTTCGTTGAGCAGCGCGGCGGCGCGGTCGCCGTCAATGCTGCCGTCCGGGCGGGTGATGTTTTGCAGGCCTTGTTGTACCTGGTTGAAGTTTGCTTCAAAGCGCATCAGTTGTTCGTGGCTCAGGCGTTCGTCGCCGAAGGGGTGGCCGCTGCGGTCGGCGGCATCGGCGGCGCCTTCGTAGGCACCGATGAGGATGTGGACGAGGTCGGCGGGTTTGATGTCGTCGCGGTTGTTGTCGCTCTCGGCGGCGGTTGCGGGCAGGAGGGCGAGTGCGAAGGCGCAGGCGGCGGCGCGCAGGGTGTGGGTCATGGGTGGCTCCTTTCGGGTTTGTGGTTCCGCGGCAATTATAGGCGCGGGTGGCGCGATGCGGGGTTGCCCGGTTTTTAGTTTTTGGGGGGAGTTTGGTGGTTGCCTGCAGGGCGAAGCCCGCAATGGAAAGGGGGATTTTGGTGGTGCCCTGAAATGTATGCTGTCTCAGTGGGGCTGAATTGCATTGGCGGTAAAGTTACGGACGCTACCCCCTCCCCGACCCTCCCCCGCTGCGGGTGCTGACGCACCCTGCGAGGGAGGGGGCGAACCGGCGGAATATTGGCAACGGCTGGTTTTTCCGCTCTGCTGGTGGTTCAGGATACTACCGGGATTTTTTAGTTATCCAGCGCGGCGGCGGCGCCGGTCAGGCCGGGGTTTTTGGCGGTGACGAGCCAGACGGGGACAGCGCCAAGGTAGGCGGCGAAGCGGCCTTTGTCGGTGAAGCGCGTGTTGAACGGGCTTTCATTGATGAGGTAGTCGGCGATGCGCGGCAGGATGCCGCCGCAGAGGTACACGCCGCCACGCGCGCCCAGGGTCAGGACGAGGTCGGCGGCAACACTTGCCAGAAAGGAGGTGAAGTGGTCCAGCACTGCCCGTGCGCGCGGTTCGCCCGCCAGTGCGGCGGCGGTGATGGCGGCGGGGCTGCGGTTTTCTTCGCGGTCGGCGAGGGCGTTGTCGATGAGGGTCAGTCCGGCGCCGTTAATCAGGCGTTCGGCGGAGATGTGGCCGTGCCGCGCACGCGCGTATTGCCAGATGGCGATCTCAGCGTCGTCGCGCGGGGCGAAGCTGACGTGGCCGCCTTCGCTGGCGAGCGGTATCCAGCCGCCGTGGCCGTCCGGGATGAGGGCGGAGACGCCGAGGCCGGTGCCGGGGCCGATGACGGCAATCGGGGTACCGGCGACGGCGTTGCCTGCGCGCACGATGCGTTTTCCGTCGGCGGCGAGGCGGGGGATGGCGAGGGCCTGCGCGGTGAAGTCGTTGATGACGCGCAGTTTTTCGAGGTGCAGTTCGCGTTGTAGCGCGCTGATGGTGAAGCTCCAGTGGTGGTTGGTCATCTGGATGTGGTCGCCGGTAATGGGGTTGGCGATGGCGATGGCGGCTTGCGCGACTGTCTCGTTTTGGCGGTGCAGGTAGGCGCGGATGGCGTCCTGCAGGGTGGGGTAGTCGGCGGTGGCCAGGGTTTGGATGGTGTGGATGCCGCTGTCGTCGTAGAGGGCGAAGCGGGCGTTGGTGCCGCCGATGTCGGCGAGCAGGCTGCGGGTTGTCATGGTTGTCTCCGGGTTAGCGGGCTGGATTTTGGGTAATTTTTCCGTCATTTTTGTGTGGTGTTGTGTATAATCGGCGCCTCTAATCTACTATATGTACCTGAAATGTTTGCCGCTTCCCGTGAAGCGGCTTTTTTTATGCGCAGCGGGCGGCGATGACGGCGCGCAGGGCGGCGGTGCATTGGCGCAACTGTGCCGTCTCAATCCATTCGTCGGCCTGGTGTGCCTGGCGGATGCTGCCGGGGCCGCAGATGAGGGTTTGCAGGCCTGCCTGTTGGTAGGCGCCCGCCTCTGTCGCGTAGGCGACGTGTTGTTTGCCGGATTCGGGCAGGTGGGCGGCGAGCAGCGTCAGCCAGTCGGTGTTGTCGCGGTCTTGCAGGGCGGCGACGGTGGCGGTGGTCGGTACGGTATCAATGCGCAGGCCGGGGTAGCGGCTTTCCAGCGCACGGGCGGCGGCGTCGATGCGGGCGCGGATGGTGTCGTAGTGATCGCCGGGCAGGTGGCGGATTTCCCAGTCTATCTGGCAGCGGTCAGCAATGATGTTCACCGCGCTGCCGCCGCTGATTTTGCCGACGTGCAGGGTGCTGTGCGGCACGTCAAAGTGCGGGTCGAGGCGGCCTTCGGCTTGCAGTTCGCGCATGGTGTTTTCGATGGCGGCGACGAGATGCGCGGCGGCGTGGATGGCGGATGCGCCCTGGTGGCCGATTTGGCTGCTGTGCGCGGCCTGGCCGTGCAGGGTGCTGCGCAGGTTGGTGATACCTTTGTGCGCGACTACCGGCTGCATCAGCGTCGGTTCGCCGACCCAGACCCAGGCGTCGCCCGCGCCGTGTTGTTGCAGGGCTGCGGCGAGGCGGGGCGCGGAGCAGCAGCCGATTTCTTCGTCGGTGCTGATGGCGAGCCAAAGCGGCGCGCGCAGCGGCGGCAGTTGGGCGATGGCGGCGAGCGCGCAGGCGAAAAAGCCTTTCATGTCACAGGCGCCACGGCCATAGTAGCGCCCATCGGCGGCGCGCAGGGTGAAGGGGTCGCCCGTCCACGGTTGTCCGGCGACGGGGACGACGTCAAGGTGTCCGGCCAGCACCAGTCCGCCCGTGCCTTCGCCAATGCGGATGAGCAGCGCCTCGTTGCAGGTGTCCGTCCGGGGCAGGCGCTGGCAATGGCTGGCGCGGGGCGCGAGTTGGGCGGTTGTCCAGTCGAGCAGCGCGCCCATGTCGCTGCCGGATATGCTGGGGAAGGCGACGAGTTGTGCCAGTGTGTCGCGGATGGGGTTCATGGGGTTCCTGCGCCTTGAGCGCCCTGTTTGAAAACTTTATCATGCCGCTTTTTCAACGAATTGTCAGCAAAACCATGAGCGATCCCCTTCCTTTCAAAGGCCGCAGTGTCAGCGTCACCGCCGTCCTGCTGCAAGATGCCGATACGGCGCAGATTGATGTTGCCCTGAGCGAGAAAATCGCGCAGGTGCCGCCCGATTTTTTTACGACGCAACCGCTGGTCGTCGATGTTTCCGCGCTGGAAGGGTTCAAGCCGGATACCAAATGGCTGAAAACGCTGAAGCGGATTTTTGAGCGGCACAAGCTCGGCCTGGTTGGCGTCTGCGGCGCGCCGGTGGAACGCAGCGCGCTGGTCGCCGCCGGACTGGCGGAAGTACGCACCAGCGCCGAGGCGAAAAAAGTCGAGAAAAGCGAAGAGCCTGCGCCGCCGTCGCCGCCACCACCGCCCCCCGCACCCAAACTGGCGCCAACCCGGGTCATCCGCCACAACATCCGCTCCGGCCAGCGCGTCATTGCCGCCAACAGCGACCTGATTATCGTCGGCACGGTCAGCCCCGGCGCGGAAATCTATGCCGACGGCAACATTACCGTGCATGGCATCCTCCGCGGTCGCGCCTTCGCCGGGGGACAGCACAACTTCGCCGCCCATATTTATTGTCACGAGCTGGACGCCGAACTCGTCTCCATCGCCGGTTTCTATCAGGACAAGGAACAACTGCAAGCCAATCCCGTGCGCAAAAATGTCTTCATCAGCCTCAATCCTGATGAAAGTATGCAAATCGTGTCGGTATAGCACATCACCGCTATAATGCCCGGCCACAAATCCTCAAGAGATAAAAAACATGAGTAGAGTCATCGTAGTAACCTCAGGCAAAGGCGGAGTAGGGAAGACCACGACCAGCGCCAGCATCGCCTGCGGCTTCGCCCTCAAGGGCTTCAAAACCTGCGTCATCGACTTCGATGTCGGCCTGCGCAACCTCGATCTCATCATGGGCGTCGAGCGTCGCGTCGTGTATGACTTCGTCAACGTCATCAACGGCGAAGCCAACCTGCATCAGGCACTCATCAAGGACAAGCGCGTCGAAAACCTCTATACCCTCGCCGCCTCGCAAACCCGCGACAAGGACGCGCTCACCAAAGAAGGCGTCGGCAAAGTCATTGACGACCTCAAAACGATGGAATTTGACTACATCATCTGCGACAGCCCCGCCGGGATTGAACAGGGGGCGCTGATGGCGCTCTACTACGCCGACGACGCCATCATCACCACCAACCCCGAAGTCTCCTCGGTGCGCGACTCCGACCGCATCCTCGGCATCCTCGCCAGCAAATCGCGTCGTGCCGAGCGGGGAGAAGACCCCGTCACCGAGCATCTCGTCATCACCCGCTACAACCCGGAACGGGTGCAACAGCAGGAAATGCTCTCGGTGGAAGACATCATCGAAATCCTCTCCATCAAACTGCTCGGCGTCATTCCCGAATCCGAAACCGTGCTTACCGCCTCCAACCAGGGCGAACCGGTCATCCTCCTGCCCGACAGCCAGGCAGGACAGGCCTACTCCGACCTGGTCGAACGCTTCCTCGGCAAGGATCTGCCACACCGTTTCCTCGATGCCAAACGCAAAGGCATCTTTTCCAAACTCTTTGGAGGCTAAAGCATGAGCCTGTTCAACTTCTTCAAAAAAAACCGCCCCAACAACTCGGCGGCGATGGCGAAAGAGCGCCTGCAAATCATCGTCGCCCACCGCCGCAGCCAGGGCAGCCAGCCGCAATTCCTCGAAACCATGAAGCAGGAAATCCTTGAAGTCGTGAAAAAATACTTCGCCATTGACCTGGCGGACATCAGCGCCGACATCTCGCGCAAGGGCGAAACCGAAATGCTCGAACTCAACATCAACCTGCACAGCAAAGAAAGCCCGGCGGAAGAAAGCGAAAACAGCGCAGAAACCGCAACATGAACGACACCGACAGCGTCCGCCTCGACCAATGGCTGTGGGCGGCGCGCTTCTACAAAACCCGCGCGCTGGCCAAAGCGGCGATTGAAAACGGCCAGGTCCTCGTCAACGAGCAGCGCGCCAAACCGGCACGCGGCCTGAAACACGGCGACCGGCTGCACATCGACAAACACGGCGAACAAATCTACGATGTTGTCGTCGAACACTGCGCCGCCAAACGGGTCTCGGCGAGTATCGCGCAGACGTACTACAGCGAAACCGCCGACAGCATCGCTCGCCGCGCCGAGCTGCACGCGCAACAACAAGCCGCGCGCGACCTCGTCCACTACCCCGACCGCCGTCCGGACAAACGCGACCGGCGCCAAATCCGCGCCTTCCGCCACGGCGGCGAATAAACCATCCCCCTACCGGAGAAACACCATGCAAAAAACTGCCCTCATCCTGCTCGGCTTTGCCGCAGCCCTCACTGCCTGTGACGACAACAAGCCGAAAACCGTGACCACACCCGAATCCAGCGCACGCCAGGACAACCCGATGCTCCAGTACCAGGACAAAACCGTCAACAAGGCGAAAAAAGAACTGGAAGCGGGCGTAGAACACACCCAACAACAACTGGATGCCGTGGACAAACAATAAGCGCAATTGCCGTACAGTAAGGCTTTGTACAGGCGGAAAACGCCGCGGCTATGCCATACTGCGCGCGCACAAAAGTGCTGACTCACAGGAGAAAACCATGAAAACCGTAATTGGCAAAACTGCCCTACTGCTCGCCCTCGGCGCATCCCTCGCCGCCTGTAATGGCCTGAACACCACCCAGCGCAACACCGCCATCGGTGCGGCAGTTGGTGGTGCGGCGGGCAGCATGATCGGTGGCGACACCGGTGCCATCCTTGGCGGCGCAGCCCTCGGCGGCGTGATTGGCAGCCAGGTACACTGAGACATCGCAGAACGCCATAAAAAAACCGCCCTTCGGGGCGGTTTTTTTGCAGCAGGATTCAAGAACGGCGTCACACCACCCCCGCTTCGCGCCAGGCGAGCAGTTCATCAGCCGTGATGATGCAGACGCCTTCGCCGCCGCGTTCAAATTCGACCCAGTCAAAGCCCGCATCGGGGTAGGCGTCTTCCAGTTGCGGCCAGCTCATCCCCACTTCCAGCACCAGCAGGCCGCGTTCTGTGAGGTAGTCGGGCGCCTCATGCAGCAGGCGGCGGGTGAAGTCAAGGCCGTCTGCGCCGGAGACCAGCGCTTGTCGCGGTTCGTGGCGGTATTCGGCGGCGATGTCGTCCATTTCTGCCGCCTCAACGTAGGGCGGGTTGCAGATGATCCAGTCAAACTGCCCGCTGACGGCGGCGAGGCCGTCGCCCTGGCAGATTGCCACACTGTCCGCCATGCGGAAGCGGGCGAGGTTGATGCGGGCGACGTCGAGCGCGTCCGGGTCGAGGTCGGCGAGGACGACTTCCGCTTGCGGTTGTTGCAGTTGGGCGAGGATGCCGAGACAACCGCTGCCGCAGCAGAGGTCAAGGATGCGCTCCGGTGCTTCGTCTTGCGGCCACCACGGCGCGAGGTTGCGTGCAATGAGTTCGGCGATGGGCGAGCGCGGGATGAGCGCGCGTTCGTCGATGTAGAAGTCGTAGCCGCCGTAGTGGGTGCGGCGGGTGAGATACGGCACGGGGACGCGCTCGTTGATGCGCCGCGTGAGCGCATCTTGCAGCGCGGCGGTTTCGCCTTCGGTAAGGCGGGCGGCGAAGTAGGCGGGGCTCAGGTCGTAGGGCAGGTTGAGCAGGCCGAGGACGAGGGCGGCGGCTTCGTCGAGGGCGTTGTCGGTGCCGTGGCCGTAGTAGATGTCAGCGGCGGCGAGGCGGCTCGCGCTGTAGCGTATCCAGTCAAGCAGGGTCGTCAAGGTGTGCATGGGGTTTTCCGGGCTGTTAGAATGTGCGCCGTTTTCACGGCTTTGTGGCTTTTTAATGAGAAATTCCAACACGTTATTCTGGCTGGCGCTTCTGTTGTTTGCCGGTTTTTTATTCTACTTGCTCACCCCCGTCCTCACACCTTTTTTGTTGGCGACGCTGCTCGCCTATCTCGGCGACCCGCTGGTGGATCGTCTGCAACGCTGGCGGATGTCGCGCACCTTTGCCGTGGTCACGGTCTTCTCCGGCATTATCCTGCTGTTTTCTTTTGTGGTTTTGGTGATTATTCCGGCGATTGGCGGGCAGATTGACCGCGTCGTCGGCAAGCTGCCCAATTATGGCCAGTGGCTGCGCGACACGGTGCTGCCGCAGCTCGCCGCGCTGTTTGACATCACCCCCGGCGTCTTCAACATGGACGACATTATCGCCACCGTCCGCGACAATCTCGGCTCGTCGGCGACGCTGGTGAAGACGGTGCTGGCGAAGGTGACAGGCTCGGCCAACTGGATTATTTCCTTCGTCGGCTATCTAGTGCTGGTGCCGGTGATTACGTTTTATATGCTGCGCGACTGGAACGCGATGGTGGCGAAGACCGCCGAACTCATCCCGCGCCGCGCGCTCGGTACAGTGACGCAACTGGTGCGCCGCTCCGACGAAGTGCTCGGCGGCTTTTTGCGCGGGCAACTGCTGGTGATGACCGCGCTCGGCATCATCTACGCCATTGGCCTGACCGCGCTGGGACTGGACATGGCGATTGCCATCGGCCTCTTCGCCGGACTGGTCAGCTTCGTGCCGTATCTCGGCCTTATCGTCGGCATCCTGCTCGCCGGTGGCATGGCGCTGTTGCAATACCATGACTTTACGCATCTTTTTGGTGTGGTCGTCGTCTTTGCCATCGCGCAGGGCATCGAAGGCATGGTGCTGACGCCGAAATTCGTCGGCGACCGCATCGGCCTGCACCCGGTGGCGGTGCTGTTCGCCGTACTCGCTGGCGGCCAACTCTTTGGCTTCGTCGGTATCCTCCTCGCCCTGCCCGCCGCCGCTGTTATTAACGTCTTCCTCGGCCATCTCAAACAACACTACCTGCAAAGCGGCGTCTATGGCGACACCGCCTCCCCTTCAACGGAAGAAAACCCATCATGAAAAAACACCTCCTCGCGCTCATTACCGCCGCCAGCCTGCTCACCGCGTGCAGCAGCGCCATCGACGAACGCGGCTACACCTACGACCCGTGGGAACCGTTCAACCGCAAAGTGTTCGCCTTCAACGACACCGTTGATACCTACCTGCTCAAACCCATCGCCACCGGCTACGACACCATCACCCCGGGACCTGTGAAAAAAGGCATCAGCAACTTCTTCGGCAACCTCGGCGACGTCGGCTCACTCGCCAACAGCCTGCTCCAGCTCAAATTCCGCCAGTCGCTGCAAATACTCGCCCGCGTCATCGACAACACCGTTTATGGCCTCGGCGGCCTGATAGACGTCGCCACGCCGATGGGCAACCCGAAAATCAACGAAGACTTCGGCACGACGCTCGCTCACTACGGCGTCAACAGCGGCCCCTTCCTCATGCTGCCGCTGTTCGGCCCCTCGACCGTGCGCGACGGCTTTGGCCGCATCGTCGATACCGCGACCACGCCGCAGCGCCTCACCTACCACAACAAGGCGGGCTACTGGACACTCACCGCCATCAACGGCATCCAGACCCGCGCGCAACTGCTGCCGCTGGAAAAAGTCGCGGGCGAACAGCCGACCGACAAATACACCCTGGTGCGCGACACCTGGCTGCAATACCGCTTCGGTCAAATCACCGGCGAACAGCGCAGCGCGGGCGCGCAAAAAGAACTCGACGACATCTTTGAACAAGAGCAAGGCGTTGGGCAAACTCAATAACCAGCAGCGGCGCCGCATCCACAACAACCGCGCGGACAAACTGGCGGCGCACGACGCCGCCGACACCGCCACCGTCGTCAGCCACCTCGGCTACCAGCTCATCCTCGAACACCACGGCCAGCTCCTTGCCGCCGACTGGCGCAAACACAGCGGCGACATCGCCTGCAACGATCGCGTCCTCATCCACCGCAGCGACGACAGCCACGCCGTGGTTGAAGCCATCCTGCCGCGCAAAAATGCGCTCGCCAAATGGCAGGGACGCAAAGCAAAAACCGTCGCCGCCAACCTCGACCAACTGCTCATCACCATCGCCGCCGAACCCCTCTGGCAAGAAAACCTCATCGACCGCCACCTCATCGCCGCGCACCACGCGGGTATCCCCGCCGCCATCCTGCACAACAAAAGCGACCTGCTCGACGCCGACGGCATCGCCGCTTTGGAAGAGCGCCTTGCCCCCTACCGCGCGCTGAACATCCCGGTGTACAGCGCCAGCCTGCAAGAAGACGGCGTGCCGCCCGCACTCGCCGCGTGGCTGCAAGACAAACAAACCATCCTCTGCGGCCAGTCCGGCGTCGGCAAATCCAGCCTCATCCGCAGCCTCAAACCCGACGCCGACATCTGGATACAAGCCATCTCCGCCGCCACCGGACATGGTCGCCACACCACCACCAACCTGCGCCGCTACCCGCTGGATGACACGACCGCACTGATAGACACCCCCGGCGTGCGCGGCTACGCGCTCGAACACCTTGACCGCGCGCAAATCATCAACGCCTGCCCGGACATCGCCCCGCACGCCGGACAATGCCGCTTCGCCGACTGCGACCATCAAACCGCGCCGGACTGCGCCGTCCTCGCCGCGCTGGCACGCGGCGACATCGCCCCCGCCCGCTACCACAACCTGCTGCAACTGCTGGAAAATCCCTGATGTATAGCCGTCCACTGAAAGTTTCAGACAAGGCGCTCCGCTGAAGACGGTACGCGCCTTGTCTGAAACTTTCGGTGGACGGCTATAAATGACAAAAATCCTGCCGCAAGCGACGGGATAGAATTTATCGGGGTTCGGCAACCAGGCGGAAGCCGATACTGATGCCGCGATAGTCGGCGTCATACGGCTTGCGCCAGGCGCTATGCCAACCGCCGGCGGTGATGTGCCAACTGCCGCCGCGTACGGTTTTGCGGTTGGTTGCGGTAGCGTTGTAGTCCGGTCGCCAAGCGTCTGCTACCCACTCCCAGGCATTGCCGTAGATGTCGTACAAGCCCCAAGGGTTAGGCGGTTTTGTTCCGACCGGATGAGTGCCGCCATTGGCAAAGTCTTCGCCACGCCAGGCATATTTGTCCAAATCTTTTTCGCTATCACCAAAGAAATAGCGGCTGGTTGTTCCGGCACGGGCGGCGTATTCCCATTCGGCTTCTGTGGCAGGCGGTAATGGTATTGGCTGTCCTGCCGGTTCAGCGCGGCGATAAATTCCTGCGCGTCATTCCAGGAGACGGTCGCCGGGTGATTGGGTTTGGTAATACGCGCCGCCATGCCGGGCAAGCTGTAATAGGGATTGGAGCGGTCGCGGTCATAGGGATTTTCGCCCATGATTTTTTGCCAGTCGCCCTGGGTGATTTCGTATTGTCCGAGGAAAAAGGGTTTGGCAATGGTCTCCTGATGTGCGGGTTTTTCACGGGCATCGGCATTTGCCGCGGTTGAACCCATCTGGAATGTCCCGGCGGGGATTTCGACGAATGTCATGCCGAATGTATTTTGTGGCGTATAGGACAAAAAAGGAGCTAAAAAACGCTGTAAGCCTTATGCTGCAAGGCTTTAAGCGGGGTCAAAACCTTTGAACACAAAAAAATGCTTTTTCTGTGGCTCGAAGAAGGTCAAAAAGAACGGGCGGCGCAACAGTCAACAACGCTATAAATGCTGCAACTGCGGCAGGCAATTTGACGGTGGCAGGCGTCGCCAAAGCGATGAACTTTGGACGGACTACAGCGCAGGCAAGCAGACTGCCGCCCGGCTCGCCGCGAAGTACGGTTGTAGCTGCAAGACCATCTACCGCCATCGCAAGGCGCGCATCCAAGAAACCTTCCCGCAGCCTGCCAAAGCCAACATCATCATGGACACCACTTACTTCGGGCGCAGTTTCGGTGTTATGGTGTTGATGGACAGCATCAGCGGGCAAGCCCTGTTTGTGGGCGAAGTCAAATACGAAACCAACGCTCTTTATTCCGAAGCACTGAACAATTTGCGGGAAAAAGGCGTTGTAATACAGAGTATTGTTTGTGACGGGTGGAAAGGATTGTTGCAGCTGTTCCCGGAGATTCCCGCGCAGCTGTGCCAGTTTCATCAGGTCAAAACCGTCAGCCATTATAGAAATCCACCCTAAATAATATACTCAATAAAAGCCTGCTCCACCGCCTGTAGCAAATCCTCGTGCGCGAGTATGAGCTCAAGCACACCTACAACAGCGAAGCCGAAGTGAAGAAAGCGGCCGAGGCGGAGCTGAAGCGCACCAAAACCCGCGCCCGTACCCTCTCTCTGAACCTTGCCTTTGGTCGCGCCGAGCTGTTCGCCGAACAGCCGCTCAAAGTGGAGGGATTCAAACCGCAGATTGACGCTATCCGATGGTTTATCAAGGAGATTACGCACACCCTCGGCGACAACGGCTACACCGTGCAAATCAGTTGCGCGGAGATGGAAGGGTGAGCCGCGTTGCGCAGCATCCGCCCCGCGTCGCTCAGTTCGTCCCCGTGCAGGTAGCCGAGGTCGGAGAGCACCCCGCAGACCCGGTCGAACTGCACGGCCAGGGAGTTCGCGCGTCCCGTCAGCTCGGCCTCTCTACGTGTGGCCTCCCGTTCGAGGCGGATGGCGCGTGCGGCTGCGACGGCGTGCAGTTCACGTTCCTCGCAGCCGTGGCAGGGGTGCCGTTTCATTCTGCGCCTCAACTCCGCGATCCGCTTCGCCTGTTCCTCGTCGGTCGGGGTCGGCTCGAAGACCGGAGTTTCGGGGTCGACGGATTCCAGTTTTGCCGACAGCCCCGCCAGGAGCTCCCGGCGCGCCCTGCGGTCCTGCACGGAGAAACGCCGGGGCGCCCTCACCCGGGCCACGGGGGCAGGCGCACCGGGCAGATCGTGGGGCCGCAACCGCAGCACAGTGTGATCGGTTGCGATGACCTGCACCCATGGCACGCCGTCACGGCTCTGCTTCTGACCGATGGCCAAGACCACGCACCAGCCCTGTCTCGGCACCCAGATCACGTCCCCGGGCATGAGTTTCGAGATGGCCTCGGCGATGTCGTCGGCGCGCCGGGCCCGGCGGGCGGCCGCAGAGGTGCCCTCAAGCTGGGAGATCTCCTCCCTCAGGGTCGCGTATTCCATGAAATCCCCCAGGTGGCACTCGGCCTCGGCCCGGCTGGCGGCGATCTCACGACGCCGCTCACGGTCCGTGCGGCTGGCCTTGACCACGGTCTTGTCGATGGTGAACTGCGCGAACGACTGGTTCAGCACCTCCCGTGCCCGCTCCCGGCCCAGCGACGCGGTCAGGTTGACGGCCATGTTGTAGCTCGGCGCGAAGGAGGAACGCAGCGGATAGGTGCGCCTCGACGCCAGACCCGCGACGGTTCGCGGATCCATGCCGGGCTGCCACTGCACGACGGCGTGTCCCTCGATGTCGATGCCGCGCCTGCCTGCCCGCCCGGTGAGCTGGGTGTACTCCCCCGGGGTGATGTCCACCACGGCCTCGCCGTTGTACTTGACCAGTTTCTCCAGCACGACGGTCCGGGCGGGCATGTTGATGCCGAGCGCCAGGGTTTCGGTGGCGAAGACCAGTTTGCAGGCCCCGGTGGCGAATCCCTCCTCCACGATCGCCTTGAAAGCGGGCAGCTGCCCGGCGTGATGGGCGGCGATCCCCGCGCAGAGGGCGCCCCGGAAGTCCTCGTAGCCGAGCGCGTCCAGGTCGGTGACCGACAATCCGCTGACGTGCCGGTCGGCGATCTCCCCCAGCAGGGCCGCCTCATCCCGGCTGGTGAGGGTGACCCCGGCTGCGAGCAGTTGACTGACGGCGGCGTCGCAGCCGGCCCGGCTGAAGATGAAGCAGATCGCGGGAAGCAGCCGGGCCCTCTCCAGCACACGAGCCGTCTCAGCCCGCGAGGTTCGCTGCCCCGCGAAACGCGGGTGCACATCGCCGCCGAAGGACCCTGTACCGCGCGGCCGTTTCCCGCGGCCAGAGCGTCCCCGGGGCCGGCGTGAGTCATCACGTACGCGCGTGGCCTCGGCGCGGGAGACCTTCACCAGTTCACGATTCACCTTCGCCGCGCGACTGCCTGGAAGTTCCCTGGCGGTCGGGGCGATCCCCTCAAACAGGTCGATGAGTCTCTTTCCCACCAGCACCTGCTGGTAGAGCGGCACCGGGCGTCTCTCGGAGACCACGATCTCGAAACTGCCGCGCACGGTGCGCAGCCAGTCGCCGAAGTCCTCCACGTTGCTGACAGTCGCGGACAGCGCCGTGACCTGGACCTGGGGAGCCAGCCCCAGGATGACCTCTTCCCACACCGCTCCCCGGAACCGGTCAGCCAGATAGTGCACCTCGTCCATGACGACATGCCCCAGGTTGTTCAGTCCCGTGGAACCCGCATAGATCATGTTGCGGAGCACCTCGGTGGTCATCACCACCACCGGCGCGTCGCCGTTGACTGAGGAGTCCCCAGTCAGCAGGCCCACCTGTGCAGCGCCATGCCGGGCCACGAGATCGTGGTACTTCTGATTGCTGAGAGCCTTGATGGGAGTGGTGTAAAAGCATCTGGACCCCGTCTCCAGGGCCAGCCACGCGGCGAACTCACCGACCACGGTCTTACCGGCCCCGGTCGGGGCGGCCACCAGCACCCCAGCCCCCGACGCGAGAGCCTCACACCCAGCAAGCTGATAGTCGTCAAGCGGAAAGGAGTAGAGCGCGGCGAAGCGCTGCACCTGATCGGTCACGGCCCCAAGGTAGCAGGGCCGGATCAGGCGACGAAGATCTTCAAGATCCCCGGCGCGCACTCAGCCCGCACGGGCACCTCCCCCAGCTCCTCGCCATCGCCCATCACGAACAGCCCCGGCCCGGCCAATTCGATGCTGCGCGCCCGGAACTGCTCCACGCAGGGATGTCTGACGAATGCCCCCGAGTACAGGGACGGGAGCAGCCTGAGCAACACCCCGCGCGAGACCGTCCTGATCACGGTCACGTCGAGCAGGCCGTCGGATGGATCGGCGTCGGGGGCAATCCGCATGCCGCCGCCGAAGAGTCCCGTGTTCGCGACCGCCACCAGCATCGCCTCCTGGGCGCGAGGCTCCCCGTCCACCACCATCTCGTAGTTCAACGGCGAGAACGAGGCCAGCTCCCGCAGCGCGACATAGCCATAGCTGAGGGCCCCCAGGCGCAACCGGATGCGGTTGGTGGAGCGGTTCACGCGAGCGTCATATCCCGTGGAGACCACAGCGCCGACGTACCGCTGCGGGAAGGCGCCATTCGAGATGCGCGTCAGGTCGACGGTGCGCGTCCGGCCCCCGACGATCGCCCCCACCGCCTCATCGACGGTGCGGGGCACGCCGACGCCACGAGCGAAGTCATTGCCGGTTCCCGCCGGGATCAGCCCGAGGACAGCGTCAGTCCCCGCGGCAGCATTCAAACCCAGATGGGCCATGCCATCTCCGCCCATCACCAGCAGCGCATCCCCCGGCCGGGCCTCAAGGGCTGCCGCCCGGGTCAGTTTCTCGGCATCACTCCAGGAACTAGAGGAGATGATATGCAGCTCAGCGGTCGGCACCTGGTCCCGGAGCCGGCGCGCCACCTTCGGCAACATCCGGCCCGCGCGCCCGCCACCAGAGCGCTCATTGACCACCAGGGTCAGCAGGCGCGGCTTCGCCAGTTGGTTCACTTGCCGTCGTCCACGTCAATATTGAACTGCGCCTCATCGGACTCGACAATTCCCTTGCGCCTGTCCAGCAAACGACAGATCATCTCAGCTATGTAGAACAGCAGTGTGACGGGGATCGCCATACACAGCATGGTGAAGGGATCAGTGGAAGGGGTCGCGACAGCTGCAAGGACGAAGGATGCGAAGAACACGCCCTTGCGCCACTTCTTGAGCTGGTGGCCGCGCACCACATTGAGCAGGTTTAGGGCCACCACGATCACGGGCAGCAGGAAGGACGCCCCGAAGATGAGGATGATCT
>ERZ772924.729-NODE-729-length-15662-cov-5.420516_pt1 | contig 15662 bp, 10 predicted proteins | sample MGYA00512116_ERZ772924 | MGnify/ENA primary metagenome ERZ772924 (study PRJEB29015, sample SAMEA2737920) | human oral metagenome | biome: human oral; feature: human-associated habitat; material: dental | place: China | collected 2134 ...
TATTTTTTTGTGTGATAATAAAGGGCAAATGATAGCAATGGGGAGTCCTAAAGCAAGAAATCACAATGACTTATATGAAATAGAAGAAGTACTAATAGTATTTTTTTGTGTGATAATAAAGGGCAAATGATAGCAATGGGGAGTCCTAAAGCAAGAAATCACAATGACTTATATGAAATAGAAGAAGTACTAATAGTATTTTTTTGTGTGATAATAAAGGGCAAATGATAGCAATGGGGAGTCCTAAAGCAGGAAATCACAATGACTTATATGAAATAGAAGAAGTACTAAAAGAAATCTTAGCTTTATTAGAAGAAGCAGGAATAGAACACAAAGGACTGTTTCTCAATGCTGATGCAGGATTTGATAGCAAATCTCTTAGAGAGTTTTTAGAAAGCAAAGAAATTATAGCAAATATTAAACCTAATCCCCGAAATGGAGAGCAACCAGATGTTTATTTTGATGAAGAATTGTACAAAAATAGGTTTAAGATTGAACAAGCAAATGGTTGGCTTGACGGATATAAAGGTTTGATAATGAGATACGAGTATCTTGATGTAACTTGGATTGGAATGCTTTTATTAGGGTTTATCTCCAAGTTCCTCAAAAAAGTTTAAACACGTTTAAAAACAAAGAAAACCAGCAAAACATCAGTTCTGCTGATTTTCAAAATGGAGATATACAGGTTCTTTAAGGAATAAAAACTACATTTTAAGCCCTCGTGAGTTTCTGTTAAGAGTCTCTCTTACAAACTCTTTTGTGGAAGTTGGGACTTCTTGAGTTTCGCTTTTTTGACTCTCTTGTGATAGCTCTTTATTGAGTTCTTCTGCCTCTTGTACCTCTTGTTTTTCTTGTTCTTCTTGAGCCTCTTGTGGAGTGTCAGAGGAGAGTGAAAGTTGTATTTTCCTATCGAGGGCTGAGAGCTCAGTTTTAAGCTCGGAGAGCTGTGTTTCTTTACCCCATACTTTCTCAATGATTTCCTTTAGAAGAGGAATGTCCTTTTGGATAAGGGCAATCTCTTTTTCTTCCTTTTCCATCATTGCTGGGATTTTCTCAATGGCATTGACAAAATTCATCACAGCCAAATTAGGGTCGCTTGCCAATCGTCCGTTGTTGTAGGTGTACTTGATACCTCCTTCTCCTTGTACAAAAAAGCGATTTTCTTTTAGGTCAAATTCGTCTTTTTTGGAGACTTCAGTCTTTACTAATATCTGAAAACCATAGATACTTCCTATTTCTTGATATTCGCCTTTGGTACGGGCGTTTTGGGCATAGTCCTGTAACTTTTGCGCTAACTGCTTTACACTGCTCTTTTCGTCTAAACCCTCCAAACACAAAGCATTGACTACCGATCCATCTTCTCGGCGTACCGCTTTATCTGAGAAGTTTTGCCAATCCGTCTGAAAACGATGTAAGCGATCTTGTAGGGCTTTCAAATCGCTACAGAGGTTGTCTAAACGGTTTTTAGAGGTGTATTTAGAGCGTAAGAACGTTTGTTTTTCACTCTCTAAAGCCCCAATCTTCTTTTCCAACTTTGCTTTTTCGAGCAAATCAGTATTCCCTGAGAGGATAGCTACATATTCAGAATAGTTCATTCCCGATTTTTCGTCCATAGCTCCCTCATCAATGGTTCTTTTGCCCAACTTATTGTTTTTAAGCTGGTCGATAAACAGCTGTTTGTTAAATAGTAGATTAAACTTGTATGAGTCCAAAGACTTTTCGACGGCATAGATAATCACATCCACCTTATTATCAGCAAAATATTTGGCCACTTCATTGCCTTTGCGAATGGCACGTCCGTCCCTTTGTTGTAGGTCACTGGGTCGCCAAGGGGTATCTAAGTGATGTACAGCAACAGCTTTCTTCTGTGCATTAACCCCTGTGCCAAGCATATCGGTAGAGCCAAAGAGTACCCGTATCTTGCCCTCGTTGGTGTCGCTGATGAGTTGTTTGCGTATTTTATCGTTTTTAGCCTCTTGGATAAAACGAATTTCGTGGGCAGGAATACCATAGTCTTCTACTAATTTGCGTTTGATTTCAGTGTAAGGATTCCATTCGTTGGGCTTGTAAGTACCCAAATCAGAAAAGACAAACTGAGTACCTTTCTGCGCTTTGTACTTTTGGTAATATTCATTGATTTTCATCGCACAATGAGAGGCTTTGTTATCAGGATGGTCTTCGTACTTATCGGAGATCATTCGCATATCTAAGGACATTTTACGGGCATAATCAGTTGCAATAAGCATTTTGGCTTTTTCCTCGGACTCGGATAGTGGCGCACGCCCCAAGAGGGTTGCATTACCCGTTTTGGCAAACTCCATTAGTTTTTGAATGAATACCTCTTGATCGGGTGTAGGAGGTATATTGTGTAAAATTTCGTTCTTTTCAGGTCTGTCTATCCCAACATCCTTTGCGGTTCTATAATCGGTTATTTCGGCGTAAAACTGCGCTAATTCGGGTACTTTGATAAAGTAGCGGAAGCGCTCTTTCTGCACAATGTTGTTAGCCACTGAAAATTCGTAATCGGTGGTCTTACGGGCATAGATCGCTGCCCACGCATCGAAACAGTGAATTTGTTGCTTTTCTAAGGCTTGAGGACGCAGGTACTTAAAGAGCAAATAAAGCTCAGTAAGTGAATTGGAAATAGTAGTCCCCGATAGAAAAGTAGCCCCCATATCCTTGCCAGTGCGCTCTTGAATAGTTCGCAAGGCAAAAAGCAGGTTGAGGGCTTTTTGACTGCCTTGAGAGTTTCCCAATCCCGCCACTCTATCGTGCCTTGTATTGAACATTAAGTTCTTGAACTTATGGCTTTCATCTACCAAGAGGTGGTCAATGCCCATCATCTTAAAATCTACTGTATCATCGGTGCGCTCATTGATGTCGTGTTCTAAGGTTTTGAGCTTTACCTCTAGGTTTTCTTTACGCTTATACATTCCTTTAATCATCGCACGAGAGACTTCACTGCCTTGTTTTTCCAACTGCCAAAGACTCTCTTCAACATCTTGGAGTTCTTCTTGCAAAATGCTCTGTTGCACCTCGGGGGATTGCGGTATCATCTTAAACTGGTCGTGGGTGAGAATCACGCAATCCCAATCATTGTTTTTGATGTCTCCAAAGATACGCAAACGCTTCTGTGGAGTGAAATCCTCCTTGCCAGGGTAAAGGATTTTAGCAAAAGGATAGGCACGGCGATAGGTTTCGGCTATTTCGTGTACATTGGCTTTAAGCCCTATAATCATCGGCTTGTGCGCCAATCCTAAGCGTTTCATTTCTTGAGCGGCACAGCACATAATAAGGGTTTTACCAGCACCTACCTCGTGGTCGCAAATCGCCCCATTGTTGAGTTTTATCATCCAAATAGCATCTTTCTGACTATCATACAAATCCTCTATCCCTAAACTCTCCCTATCGAGTCCAGGGAAGGACTGAAAAGAACCATCGTACTGCGGACGTACAAAACAGTTAAAAGACTGATTGTACTGCTCAGCCAAGCGGTCTTTAAACTCCTGACTCTGCTCTAAGAGCCACAGAGGAAAAGCATTGCGTATTTCATCAATCTTGCTGTTTGCCAGTTGAATTGCCTCCATATCGCGCACCTTGACTTCCTTGTCGTCTATCTTGATTTTCTTGGTAATATCAGGGGTAGTATTTACCAAGGCGTGTTTGAAGAGGGCAATACCATCATAGGTTCTGCTCTCACTTTTTACAGCGTATTTCTCCCAGATATGTAAGTTTTTTTGTCGGCATTCTACTGAAAACTCATCGGTTTGAGCGCTGTATTGCACGCCTACCTTGGTGTCAAAAAGCGAAGAGGCAAAATCACTATAGATTTGTGGGGAGATCCAACGCTCGCCCAAGTTGAAATCCAACTCTTCAAAAGGGATAGGGGTAGGAATTACCTGCCTGAGTCCCTCTAAAGCGTGCTCAATTTCTGATTGCTTAGGATGTTCAGGGTGAGTGTTTTGATATGCTTCTACGGCTTTGATTTTAGTAAAGACATCCCCCGCTTGCCACTTTTGAGCAATTTGGTATTCATCTTCTATAGGATTGTAAAAGAGTTTACCCTGTAACTGCGCTTTGACTTCTTCCTCGTTGGTGTTAGAAAGCTCGGTTATGTAGGGAATATCCACCCTGCCTAATTCACTTAAGGAAGTGAGTAGCGCCTCTTCAGTAGAAATGTTTTCATTCTTCCTCAGAGAGAATACCACAGGCTTGTGAAAGATATCTGCCTTTTGATAAACACCGTTTTTGATACGCTCTAAGTAAAGAATTTCAGCGCCCGAGGCATCGGTTTTTATTAGCTTGATATTATCAGCACTATTTAGCCGACCATAGTTCTTGACAAAAGTATCGTAAAGGGCGTTAAGATTTTCTCTTTCCGTAGGATAAGGGGTATAGGTGGTAGCCTCTTTATGGTACAAGTCAGAATAAGCATCACGCAGAGCGATATAGGCAATGGCTTTTTGTCTTTCCAAAGAAGAAAGCGCAAGAGGCACAAAGGTAGCAACTGTTTTGTTCTTATTGAGATCTTGCAAAAAGCCCACCGTATCGGCTTGTACTACCAAAGTATCTTCTCTGAAATGAGGCAAATATTCTCCCTCAAAAGGTACAGGTTCTTTTAATAATGATACCGCAGGAGATGTGTAATACAAAGCAGGAGAAGCTTTTGAAAGCACCTCTGTTTCATTCCCTTGATTGACAGGATAAGTAAAAGAAAACAAGTCCAACTTTTGAGCATTCCCTAATTGAGAGGTCGTTGTTTTCTTCTTTGTTTTCTTTTTAGCTCCTGTGGGTATAGTAGGGACTGTTTTAGCTGAAATGTTGGGAGGACTCACTAAAGTAGCGGTGGCTTCCTGCTCTGATAGAAAATCAAAGAGACTTAGCTGAATGACTTTGGGTTCAACTTTTTGATTCTTAATTTCTTTTGACTCTTTAGAGGTGAGATTAGCATTGGAAATAACAAAGGAAGGCTCGTTGATTTTGCTTTCAATTTCAATAAATTCTTGCCGTTCAACCTTTTTTACCTCAATTTCCTTTACCTCAATTTCCTTTACCTCAATTTTTTGTGAATTAACCTCTTGTAGCTTAATTTGTGTTGTTTGGCTTTGTTGTGCTGTTTCAGGCGATAGATAATGTGCTTTAAAATCGCTTAGGATTCTTTCTTTTACCTCCTTGGCAATACCTTCTACTCCTTCACTATGGGTATAGACCATCGCAGGCTGTCCGTATAGGTTGTTGCCTGCAAGAGCATCCGTACAAATAACGTTTTCTCTTTGTGAAAGATACTCGTTTTGTAGCATCCCCTGTGGTAGCCTTGCTGTATTGCAAAACTGCTCTTCTATAGGGTTTAAAGCGCCTCTTTGACTGTCTTTTTGAAGGATAATAAGATCACTTCCTGCTTCGGTACCTGCATAATCGGTAAAGAGGTTGTTAGGCAGGCGCACGGCAGAGACAAGACGCGCATTGGAGAGCATCGCCTGACGGATAATCTCATTTTGAGGGCTATCGGCTACCCCTTGGGAAGTTATATAGGCAAGGATTCCTCCTTCCTTTACCATATCCAAGCCCTTTAAGAAAAAGTAGTTATGCACCCTACGGGAGGCTTGTACCTTAGCAGGATCGCTACTACGAGAGTAACTCAAATCAAAGACAGCGGTATCGGAAAAAGGGATGTTGCTGGTTACCAAATCAAACTGGTTCCTTTTCAGTGGGCTGATTTGTTCGAAGCCATCGATATGTACTTGCTCCTCAGGGTAAAGATGAGAGAGCACCTTGCCTGTGAGTAAGTCCTTTTCAAAGGCAGTAACCGCAAGAGAGGGGTGCTCTTCTTTAAAAGCACGGATAAAATTGCCTCCTCCTGCCGAGGGTTCTAACATTGTTTGCAGAGGTACGCCTGTTTCCTTTATTGCTGAAGCGATAGCCGAAGTAAGACGCATTGGGGTATAAAAAGCCGTTAGCACAGAATTTCTAAGGCTTTGTACATAGTTTTGGTATTGCCTTTCATCAGCGGAATGTTCTCTAATAAGGGCATACAGACTCCTTACATCTTGCCAAAAGACTTGGTCAGCTTTTGCCCAGTACTTTAAATCAGCTTCAGACTGGTGGGGATTGAGGATAAACTTCAATCCCCCAAAGCCTGAATAGTGTTGTAAGAGTTCTCGCTCTTCTTGGCTTAGAAGCGTGCGCTTTTGCTTCTCTAAATCGAAAGCTAATGCCAGTGCACGAGCATTGCGATTAAAGCTCAGTCGTTTAAGATATGCCATTTTCTTCTATCCATAGTTCGATGGCACCCGTAAGTTCTGTGTAGAGGGATTGATAGGCAGCAGAGTGCTGAAAATCCTCATCAATTTCATTCTCGTACTTTTTAAAGTAAGGAACCAGTTCTGGGAAGATTTTTAAGGCAAAGGGGCGCAAATCCTCATCGGCTAATTGAGTATCGAACTCCTGAGAAACGACCTCAAAAACCATATCAAAGGGAGAGAAGAAGAGCCCATCGAAGAGTACTCCTGAGGCTATTTTATCACATTCAGGAATACTGATACCCGCCTCAAAAGCCTCTTGGTAGGCTTGGGCTGCATACTCACTTCTGTCCTTGATAAAGGCTGTATTTGCTAAAAGATTAGGAAAACTCGTTTGTAACAGCTCTTTGAGTCTTAACTCGTAATAAGACAATGACCCTAAGGTACTGTCAGTGATCTGGGGTTTGGTTTGTGTTTCTTTCATTGTTAAAATTACTTTTAATGGGTTCAACAAATTTTAATTTTTACAAAGTGTCGTTCTGCAAAGGTATATTTACCACGATTTTCCAAATAGGGCAAAAAGGCTCTCCTACCTTTTCAGGAACATCTGTTTTTAAAAGGGTTCTTCTAAATTTTTTCCCTGTGCTAAGAACTCTCTCTTTGAGCCCCTCGGCCAGTTCTTCTTCCTTGATAAAAGAAAGAATATAGCCCAAGCGCTGGAAAATAGAGACAGGTGTAGAGAAGATTACCTCTTTAGGAAGTTCTTGCCAACTCAGGTGCTTTTTAATCCTTTGAATTACCTCTACTGCTTTTTGAATGCCTCCTATCTCTTTTTCATAGAGGAGCAAATCAACCGCAGTGAGCTCCAAAGAAGCTACCCGCAAAGTTCTTTCCTCTATAGAAAAAGGTAAGGTTTTCCTTTTTACTCCTATCTCTCTTAAGTTTTTGATATCCTTTTTGACAAGGTAACGAATCTTACTTTGTCCCCTAAAGGAATCTCTCAGCGGAGGTAAGGAGGTTATCACTGTAATTTCATTTGCCTGTAAAGCCTCTTTGGGAGATAGATGTACTTCTACTGCACTGAGCAGGGCTACATAGTATTCCCTTTTTAGGTGTTGCATCAGTGTTTCAATGTAGAAATAAGGTTTTCCCTCTTCTCTGATAGCTTTGTTATCAATAGCATTACCAATGTCCACAAAACGGACGATGCTATAGATGCCATTCCAAAGTGGCAGGAGCTTTCCTTGCTTTTTAAGTGCCCTTAAAGTATTGAGAATAGTTTTTTCTTTAAGGTGAGCAAATACCTCTTTTAGCTCCTGCATAGAAAAGCTGTAAATACCCTTTTCCTCCAATGATTGTATCCACTTTCGTATGGTTAGTCCCTTCATATTGAAAATATATATCGTTGCAAAACATTTGCAAAAGTACTATATTATTTCTAAAGAGCAAATATATTAGAACAAAAAGTTATCAACAGGAGGACTAAACTTCACTTAGGATATGGTACATAATCCGTTGTGTTAGCTCACAGACTTTCTTTACTGAAAGTTTTTACCTAACCTTTGTTAGTATTTTCGCTTTTTGGAAGTTTTCTCAGGAAACTCAAAGGCGGTTTCACCATTTTCTTTCAGATGTATATAGGCATCGAAAGTGCTGCCTGATTTGCTTTTCATTCCTTTTATCAGAGGTGTTTTTCCTTTTTCAAAGAGCGTTTTGAGCAGCTCATCAGTAAGAGGTTTGCCACATACATTCCTAAAAAGCACATAACCACAGTCCTCATCAGGGCATTTGGCTACCTTTTCAAACAGTAATAAGGAAGCATTTCTGCATTTAGGACAGGTGATTTTAAGTTTTTCTTTTTGGGGTATATCCATAGCCAAAAATGTATCAGTAAGACTATGGGTATAGGCTTCCATATCCGAAGAAAAACTATCGGGAGAGAGCTCTCCTTGTTCTATCTTTTGCAATTGACTTTCCCATTCGCCTGTAAGGGCAACATCGGCTATAGTAAGTGATTTTACCCACTGATATACCTGCATTCCTTTATCGGTAGGAACAAGAGACTTTTGTTTGCGCTCAATATAATTACGCTTTAAAAGCGTCTCGATAATAGCGGCACGTGTGGCTGGAGTACCTATACCTGCTCCTTGCAATAGTTCACGTTGCGCCTTATCTTCTAAGGTCTTTCCTGCTGTTTCCATAGCCCCCAACAGTCCTGATTCAGTATATAAAGCGGGAGGTTGGGTGGTTTTAGAAAGGATTTCAACGGCTTTAATCTTTATGCTTTCTCCTTGTACAAGTTCAGGCAGCACTTGATTGCTATCACCTTCATTGTCTTTTTCACTATCTTTGGCAGTTTCATCAGAGTAAAAACCACCGATAGCGCGCCAACCCGCTTGTAACACTTGAACACCTTTTACCAAGAAGTCAGTGTGCAGAGCCTCCAGTAGAGTCTTTTGCACTTCTTTTACGCAGGGTTCAGATACCGCTTCCAAAAGTCGGGTGGCAATCATTTTGTAAATAGTGTTTTCTTTTGCCGTAAGGTTGGTAGGAAAGCGCTCGGTAATAAGAAGTCCGTGATGGTCTGTTACTTTCAAATCATTAACCATCTTCTTATTCAGCGCCCCAATTTTCACAAGTTTAGCTTCGTTGGCGTATGCCTCACTTTCTTGTAACAAACGTATCAGCTGTGGGATTTCTTCCCATACATCCTCTGAGATGTACTTACTACCAGTACGTGGGTAAGTAATGTATTTTTGCTCGTAGAGACTTTGTGCAATTTGCAGGGTCTCATCGGCTGAAAAGTTCCATTTTTTATTAGCTTCTTTCTGAAGACCTGTTAGATCATAGAGCAAAGGAGGTTGTTCTTTTACCACTTCTTTTTCAGTGGAAATCACCTCGGCCATAGGAGACTTTTCTAATTGTTTTTGTAAGGCTTCAGCTTCCTTTTTATCCTCAATTTTAGCTGAGATACTGAAAAAATCAGTATAGCTTTTTTGGTGCTTGAGTCGCAATTGGTAAAAAGGTTTCTTTTGAAAATGTGTGTGCTCTAAAAATCTTTTACAAACCATTGCTAAGGTAGGTGTCTGCACCCTACCTAAGGAATAAATCCCTTCACCTACGGCTATACTCAGGGCTTGGGTAGCATTGATACCCACCAGCCAATCAGCCTCACTACGCTTTTGAGCAGAGGCATACAACAAATCAAAAGCACTTCCTTCTTGCAGATTGGCAAGTCCTGTTTTGATACCTTTTTCGGTTAAGGAGCTAATCCAAAGCCTTTGAAAAGGTTTTTGACATTGCAAATATTCATAGATATAGCGGAAGATCAGTTCTCCTTCACGACCTGCATCGGTGGCTACAATAATGGAACTACACTTCTTAAAAAGGCTATCAATGATTTTAAGCTGTTTTAAAGCCATAGGGTCTGACCTGTATCCTTTCTTATCTTCAGCGATTTGCTTGGGTACCAGCACAAAGGGATGAGGTAAAATGGGCAGGTGTTCTCTGTGAAATCCTACACAACCATAAGCCTCTGGGAGGGCTAATTGCACCAAATGACCCAGAGCCCAAGTAACGGCATAATCATTACCTAACAAATATCCATCTTGTTTTTCACTTGCCCCCACTATAGCGGCAATCTCTCTTGCCACACTGGGCTTTTCTGCTAATATAACTTTCATTTTTCTATGTGTATTGAGGTTAAAAATTAGAGTTATACTTTGCGCCCCTTGGACTTCTTAGTAGTTTCTTTTTGAGCTGTTTTTTCTGATTGCTTTTGAGGGCGTTTTTCTTCTTTGGCTTTGGAAGTTTCAGCTTTTTGTTTGGTAGAAGAAACTTTATCAGTAATGTCCTTTTGAGGATTGTTAAAGCTCATCTCTACCTTGCCTTTGTCCTTGTCAAAAGTAAAATAACCGCTATAAGTTTTACCGGCTTTGCTCTGTAAACCTTCTAAATAAATAGGATTACCCTTGCTCAGTTCCTTGTGTTGCTCTTCGGTAAGAGTTACTCCTCGTATGACTGTAGGAGCCTCAGTGAGTTTCTCTTGATTAGCGAGTTTAGGAGCTTTGTCTTCAAAGAGAAATTCCACATAACGCTTGTCGGCATTGAACTGTACTGTAGCGTTAAAAGGCTCTCCTTTTTTAGAGATCATTCCCTCGACAAACAGAGGCTTGCCTTCTTTGAGCGTTTGTTTTTGCTCCTGGGAGAGTTTGACTCCTTTGATTTCATCGGGGACTTTGATGTGTTCACTGCGCAAGGCAATGATTTCATTGGTGAGCCTATCAATACTGATAATAGAAGGGATTTTCTCTTGAGTTTTACTATTGGTAAGCTCAACTGTACGTCCCATATTTCCTGTGGTAAGCAGGTTCTTTTTATCCTCTTCTGAAAACTCGTGACCAAAGAAAGGATAATCCAATTGTGGTTCCTTACGCATCCCGTGAATGGCTACTGCTACTTTCCCATCAACTTCCCTTAGGGACAAACGAGCATCAAAACGGGTTACTGTAGAGCCTAAATTGAAACTAATAGGCACTAGTTCATTGGTTTTATAACCTTTCAAGAGGGGCTCTAATAGGTTTCTCTTCTCTAAAGACTCTCGACTCACCCCTAAATTTTGTAACGTTTCCCAATCAATAGCATCAGGGTTGTACTTGAGTTCCTCTTGGGCAGGAGTACTTTGGGATTGTGCCTGAGCAGGAGCTTCTTGTACTTGTGCTTGAGCAGAAGCTTCTTGTACTTGTGCTTGAGCAGGAGCTTCAGGAATATTCTGAGGGGTCTGAGCTATGGCAGTCTCTCCTTCTTGTTTTAGGGTAGCTGCTTTTTGCTCTTTTTGAACATACTCTTGAGGAGACACTTCGTACTTCTTGAGGTATTCCTTACCTTTTTCAGTGAGCTTTGCCAGATGGTTTTGGAGTTTTTCTATCGTATTTACCGATTTTTCTATCGGTATTTTAAAGAAAGAAAAACGAGAAGGGTTCTGGGCTTGACGCATAAAGTTGCTAAAGAAATTAGACAGCATATTACCTTGCTTGTCTACTTTCATAAAGTCATCTAAGGATTTGCTGTCAGCAGGAGCCGTTTTTAACTCTCCTTTCTCATCAATTCCTTTTACAGCCTTAAGCTGTTTTTCTTCTTTGTCAAATACCAGTAGGATATCAGATAGTTGTTCATCCACTGGGATTTGATTGTCGTAATTTGCCGTATCGGCGTGTTGATTTTCTGCCATTATTTAAACATCTTTTTTAATTTGGGGGTAAAATTACTCCCTTTGTAAGACGTCTAAGAGAGGCTGTCCTTTTTAGGCATAGTATTTCCGTTTTTGGCTTTTAAAGCTGTTACAGGCACACTGAAATGTTCTCGGATAAATTGATGTACATCCGAGAGCTTGTAGTATATTTTGCCTGATATGGTATAATAAGGCAGTTTGCCATTGGAGCGATACCTTTGCAGGGAACGTGCAGAGATTTTAAAGGTGAGCATCAAGTCTTGATTGTCCAAGAGTTCCTCACCATCCAAGCTGTTTTTGCGTTTTTCAGCTTTGTCTATTTGCTCTTTAAGCAAATCAAAACGATCCATAATGCGTTCCATCCACGCTATAAATTCTATTCTATCGATTTCCATTTTTTATATTTATATTTGTTTAATATTTCGATTATTGGGTCTTAATCTTAGAACACCTAAAAGTTCTTCTTATCCTTGTGAGTTCTTGTTATCCTCCAAAAGTTCTTTTAGCACACTGCCCATTCCTAAGAGTTGGTCATTACCCTCTTGAGGGACTAAAATGCCCATTTCCTTTAAGGTGCGGATATAACCTTTTGCGGTGCGTTCCTTTACATCAGTCCTTTTTTGAATTTCTATGTTCAGCTCTTGAACTGTCCACAAAGTTCGCTCTTTAAAAAGAGGAGAAACTAACGAGGCTAAGGTACTGGCTTTATTGGGTTTTTGGTCTTCGTTTTTCTGATTGCCTACATAACTATGCATTCCCAGCTCATTGTTCCATCTAAAAAGTATTTGTGGGGTATCGCTAAGGCTACCATTGCGGATTTTCATCGGTTTGACCGCTGAGATAGGACTGTTCTTCTCCCTTTCGATAGAAAGCACTGCTGTTGCTTTGCGTTGTAGTTCAGAGCCTAAATGACCTCGGAGTTTAAGTCCGCTGGGGGTGAGGTGCAACACGCATACAATACAGGTTTTGTAGTTACCTGCCAAAAGGTAAAGCTCTTCTATGAGTTCCACACTTTCTTGCTCATTATTCACAGCTCCAATAAGGTCGGCTATGCCATCGATGACCACCAAATGCACTCCTGCACATTGGTAGTAAAAACTCTCTAAGCCCTCACGAATGACCTTTAATCGCTCTCTTCGAGGGAGTTGGGTGAGGCAAAAGGCGTGTAGCAAATCAGGAAGAGAGGTTAGTTTAGCTCTTTTAAGCAGTTTGCTGATGTTTTGATAGAGTTGGTCTTGAGACTGTTCTGTATCGAAAAATAGCACCACTTTATCTTTGGGGCAAGGCAGTAGCGTTGTGCCCAATGTGTCAATAGGTAGGTTCTTGCTGTTAAGACAACCTGCAATGAGGGCACTTACATAATGACTTTTGCCTGTACCTTCGCCTCCTGTAATACCCAATAAACTACTCTGCACCCCCACAGGAGTTTTGCCAATGGCAATGATGGTCTCTTGTTTTTGAGGTGGTTTATCCCATTGGATTTCACAGTTTTTAAGCAGTGATAGGCTTTCTTCATAGTGTTTGCTAAGGGTCTGATAAAAGAGTTGCAATAGGTCTCTACCCGTTTTGCCTTGTGCAAAATAATCAGATATATCTTTATCCCTTTTAGTGCCTGAAAGAGGTAAGACCAAACGAAATACTTCTAAAGGTGCTAACTGAGTTTGTTGCTCTAAAGAGGCTCTTTTGCCTGTTTCGTCGCTGTCGAACAAAAGGACTAAATGTCGGAATCGCATTTTTAGCTTTTGGAGCTTTTGTAAAGGAATGTGGGCTGTTTCGCTATTGAAACAGATAGCCGAAAAGCCTCTGCTGGCTAAGCTCATTACATCTTTTTCACCTGCGGTGATAAAGAGAATGTCGCCTTGTAGTGGTAGCTGAGACTGACCAAAACAATAGTTTTCGGGATTACCTCCATAGAGAAAGCGCAGTTTAGAAAAGGGACGATAGACCTTTAAATGCTTTTTAAAAAGGTAAGCAAACATCCACTCATTATAAGTGGAGGCAATAGTGTAAGGTTTGCCGTCTTTATTGGTGCTTGAATAGCTTTGCAGAGAGATTACATTGTACCTGTTTAGGATGTCTTGAGTGATACCATATTTTTGCCAATAGGCTAATTCTTCTTGGGTGAAAGGTTTTTGGGTAAATTGATAAGAGATAGATTTTTTGCTTTCTACTTGAGTGCTTTCTATGGTGATAGTAGGTGGTATTTGAGGTTTTTGTGTAATTATAGAGGTGGATTCCTCTAAACCCAGATGTAAATCTCTATTGATAATTTTTAGGATTTCGATAAAGTCAGAGGCATTTTGGCAGTCCAATTGATAGAGGTAACCTACCAAGAAAAAACAGTCACCCCTGAAAGTATCGTTGCCAAAATCTTTCATTTTATAAATGCCTTGTTTGTCCTTATAGATATTGCAGGAAGCATTTTTATCGTCATAGAAAGGGTTTTTAAAGTTTTTACCTACTCGCCAGTTGCCTTGTAGATAGTGCTGGAAGACCTGTAGTCCTCCTTCGGTTCTACTTAAAATATCTTGCTTTTTCAACATAACCTTTGGCTTTTTGAGTGAGAGATTGCAAGTAGCTTTCAGTGTTTTCTACCGATTGACTGATAAGGAGTTTGCGAATGCTTCCCAAAGTATAGAAATACTGTCCATAGATTTTGGAGTAGGTGATTTCATTGCGTTTGCGCATTCGCCATAGGGTTTTCTCACTTAGATGGAGATATTGACAGATTTCTTTTTGGTTGAGCCACAAACTATCCCACTCAATAGGCTCTTGCTTGAGTTGGTTTTCAATGCTTTGGAGTTGCTCCATAAGGGCTTTCCAAGCGGATTCTTCAATGGTGATTAAATTCATTGCGTATAAGGTTAAATTCTCGGCGGCAAAGTTCTGACAAATACAAAACATAAACTGCCAAGTACTACCCATTGAAATGTGCATTTTAACGCAGTTGAAGTGATTTTTATTTATTACGTTGATTGTAAAGAGATTAATAGGTGTTTTGGAAGATATTAGAGATGTTTATAGGAAGAAATGTCTAAAAAATGCCAATGGGCTATAATGGGCTTTTTTTGAGAAATGGAGGTAAAAGTGTGTAGGGAGTTTCTATAGAAGAGTTAAATTGAAAATAATGAATATAATATTTGATTATAAATCCTTCTCCCTAAAAAAGGGAAACTGTCTATTTCCCTAAAAAACTGATTAAATAATGGTTTAAACGTTTTTATTTGAAGTTAGCAAAACTACTTTTGGTCGGAGTTGTTCATATAAACCAGTAAAGAGGCTTTTACTTCATCAAGGAAAGGGGTGAGACTTTTTGAACGTCCTTTCATACGATGGAAAACATGGTACTGCTCTGCTAATTCTACTTTAAAGAGCTTCTCGAATACTTTGGTAATCTGACTAATAGGGAGTTTTCCATAAGAGATACATCCAACAGAATGTAATCCATAGATGAGTTCTACTAGTTGGCTTTTTTTGCCTGTCCACTGAAGATTTAGTGCTTCTAAAAGTAGTTTTTCTTCTTTAACTTCAGTACGAAAAAAAAAGATAATCGGAGAGTTCCTTGGCAGCCCCTATCTTAGCAACTTCAAAGCTACGAAAAGTAGAAAAGGCTCCATCAAAAGAAAACAAATACCCCTCATTGCTTTGAGGAAGGTAGTCGTAATTGCGAGTAAAATACTCTACATCACGATTGGTTCTTCCTAAAGCAATGTAACTAAAGAAATCGGTTGCTTCTAAAGTCTCTGACTCTTTAAACCATTGGGCTTCTTTGTCTTTTAGAAGCTTTTTAGCTGCCTCAGTAGAGAGCAAAGTTTCTTTACTTTCTATCTGGTAGATCTCATTATAGAAAATGAGTCTGCTAACCATTTGAGGTTGTACCTCGCGGAAGAAATGTATCTCTTCTGCTTGGTCCGTAAAACCTCGTTGCTGTACCTCTTCCTTGACCTTCCTTAAGAGGTCTTTTAGGAATTGTACCATTTCTAAAGATTCTTTAACCACGGCGGATCCTTCCAGCGTGGTTTGGCGTTCTCTTACAGCCAACTGATTCAAAATTTGTTGAAACATAGAATCAAATATTTAAATGATTTATTGCGCTATATTACAAAAAAACAATGATATACACAAACTTTAAAAAATCTTCATTTTTTAAACAGTTGGTTTGCAGGAGATTTACAATTAGCTCCACGCAAACG
>ERZ772924.731-NODE-731-length-15645-cov-14.707826_pt1 | contig 15645 bp, 12 predicted proteins | sample MGYA00512116_ERZ772924 | MGnify/ENA primary metagenome ERZ772924 (study PRJEB29015, sample SAMEA2737920) | human oral metagenome | biome: human oral; feature: human-associated habitat; material: dental | place: China | collected 2134 ...
AACAGCTTTCATTTGCTTATGCTGTGACATAGAAACTCCTTATAGATAGTATGATTCTACTATACCATATTTTTCTTATAAAGACTAATTTGATTCCTTATCTTGCTTTTTATATAAGTGTGGTACAATTAAAGAAGTAAGTCAAGAGATATAACGGTGAAAGAAATGTTAGATTTAAATTTTAAAGGAAGATGGAGAAAATACCAAAAACAGGTCTTGGATCGTTTTCAAGACTATCAAGCAGATGGGCATGTTCACCTAGTGGCGGCACCAGGGTCCGGCAAGACCACCATTGGTATCGAGCTAATTGCTCGTTTTGGCAATCCAGCCCTTGTCTTGGTTCCAACTGTCACCATTCGTGAACAATGGGTGGACAGGATTCAAACAGCCTTTTTAGAGAACGAACAGAAGATTTCAGATCTCGTTTCCCAAAACTTAAAGGAGATGAAAGCATTAACGATTGTGACCTATCAGGCTTTTCATAGCGCCATGAACCAATTGCAATCACAAGAAGATGGAGAAGCAGAGGATTTTGTGGGGTTTGATTTGCTTGCAAGTCTAAGAACTCAGAAAGTTGCTACTCTTTGCTTGGACGAATGCCACCACCTGCGCAATGAATGGTGGAAAAGTCTGGAAGTCTTTCGCAAGCAGTATGAACAGCTGCAAGTCATCTCCCTGACAGCGACACCACCTTATGACAGCGAGCCTGAACTCTGGGAACGCTATATCCGTATGTGTGGGGAAATTGACCAAGAAATCACGGTACCCGAACTAGTCAAGGAAGACACCCTCTGTCCTCATCAGGATTTTGTCTATATCTGTTCACCAACAGCTGAAGAGTCGGAACACATCATGCTGTTTGAAGATAGAAAGTGGGAGTATATCCATCAGCTTTTGGTCAATCCTGACTTTCAAGCTCTAGTGTCAGGTTCAAAGGTACTCAAAGGAGACATTTCATCCGATGTTCTACTAGAAGACCCTAAGTACTTGTCGGCTATTTTAATCTTTATGCATTCTCAAGGCTTGACCATTCCTGACTCTTTAGAGAATCTTTTGGGGGCAAAACGTCTGCCTCAGGTGAATTCCTACTGGCTCGAGCTGTTGTTGCAGAGCGTTCTCTATCAAACTCCAGATTGGTATGAGGATCCAAATGGATTTAGGGAAAAGTTAGAATCGGAGTTGAAAGCACGGGGGTTGATCGAACAGCGACAGGTCTTTCTAGTCAAGTCCAAGTCTAGGGACAAGATTTTAAATCAGTCTTTGGGGAAATTGTCTGGTATTGCAGATATTTTTCTGACGGAGTATAAAAGTATGGGACAAGATTTGCGACAACTCGTCTTAGCGGATTATATTCGCAAGGATTTTTCCACCTATCTGGGCGATGATCGGACGACGATTTCTCAGTTGGGAGTTCTTCCTTATTTTGAAAGCATTCGTCGGAAAGCTCAGGAGCATGAGATACCTGTATCTTTGGCTGTCTTGTCAGGGAGTGTCGTTATTCTTCCCACCAATGTGGTAGCAGAGTTGAAGGAACTCTTGCCTCAGGTTCATCTTAGTTTTTCGTCTATTGGTCAGTTAGACCAAGAGGATTATGTACTGGTGGGATTCCCTAGTACGGCTAAGAGTATTGTAGCGGCGGTGACGGAACTTTTCCAACGCGGTCGGATCCAAGTCCTAGTTGGAACCAAATCTCTCCTAGGAGAGGGTTGGGATGCCCCTTGTGTCAATTCTTTAATCCTTGGAAGTTTTGTGGGGAGCTTTATGCTGAGTAATCAGATGCGTGGACGTGCCATTCGTACCTGGCAAGGACATCCAGAAAAGACTAGCAATATCTGGCATTTGGTAGCCATTCAACCGGAGCCGCTCATTACTCTCTCTGGAGAAGAACCGACGCTAGATAGCAATCAGGATCTGCAAACCTTGTCTCGCCGTATGGAACATTTTCTTGGACTGGCCTATAATCAGGAGAGTATTGAGACTGGTTTGGATCGCTTGGAGTTTCCAAAGTCCCCCTTTAGGAAAAAGCAAATCAGCGAGTATAATGAGCGAGTTAAGAGTCTCTCCAAGGATCGAGCAGGCTTGCGCAAAAAATGGCAAGATGCTCTTGTAGTGGCAGATCAGTTTGAGATTGTCACTGAAGTCGCTGCTCAACAACAGAAGATTCCAATCATGCTCCAGTTTGATGCATTAAAATGGGTTCGCATGTCTTTGTTGCTCCTAGCAGTGGATTTATTGTTCTTGTTGTTTAGATTGAGACTGATTAGAGTTTGGTGGCTTACGGCAGCCTGTCTCCTCTTTCTAGCTTTTGCTACATCACGCTATCTCCTCTATAAAAGCCCCTATAGGCGTATGCAATTCCTTGGTGAGCAGATCCGAAAGGCTCTGCTAGATTCGGGGCATCTAATAGACGATCAATCCCGTGTTCAGGTAGAGGAGGACAAGGACAACTATATGGTTTTCGCCTATCTCAAGGGAGGAAGCATGAGGGACAAGGAGTTGTTTGCGCAGACTGTGGGAGAGTTCTTTGCTCCAGTGGATAACCAGCGCTATCTCTTGAAGGCAGAGAAAGTCCTACAAGGTCAATCACCTTACTATGCCGTGCCTAGCCTTTTTGACAAGCGCAAGGAAGAAGCACAGAAATTCCTTGACTTTCTGACGCCAACTATCGGACGCTATCACCTCGTCTACACACGAACAGAGGCCGGACGGAAAATCCTTCTCGAAGCTCGTATCAAAGCTCTCTCTAACAAAAATGACCGTATCTTGACTAAGAAGAAGGTTAAAAGCCAGTTGGAGTAGGGGAGGTAGCTATTCGAAGTTTCGAAGATATGAATTTACTAAAGCTTATATGCATTCTAAACTTAGAATGGCAAGAAATACATAAATTTATGAGCATTCTAAGCTTCGGATAGTATATCTGAGAAAGTTTTGAGGTCTTCGAACTTTCGAATAGTCCTCTTTCCTAAAGTTTAGATGTATTCTAAAGCAAGAAAAATTAAAATCTAAAAATAGTAAGAGTCTCTAGCTGACAGACAGATATGTTTCCAGTCAGATAGAGATTTTTTGTTTTGGAAATGACTAAATTCTCCTGTAAAAGTAAGAAATAGATTGAAAAAGTGCTGTTGGGATGATAAAGCAGACAGTTGAGCGGATGAGTGTCCTAAGTTCTTTGCTATTTGTTAGAATTTTCTTATCAACTTAAAGGAGAAAATCTGATGAAGAGAGATAAAGAAAATGAGGAGAGTATCCTATCGGACCTTCCTCTGTGGGGACTCCTATTTTTGGTCTGTGTATTGCTTCAAGTCTATGTAGGAAAGGATAGACCTTTGATTCAACCTGATAGACAAGGAAGCATTGTAAAAACAAATCAAAAACAGGTCTATCTTCCAGAACTAATCCAGTCTTTATTTGATAAAGAAAAAACTAAATGATTCGTTAAATAGAAAGGTTATCATCATGACAAAAACATTTACCATCCGTCCGCTAAGCTATACCAACTTTACCAACCGTGAGTTTGAGAGTCTCATGGTAGACACGGGTCAACTACTAGAAGTTTTTGCTAAGGCACATAAGGACGAGTCTATGTATAGCAAGCATCTCGATTCCTTCAAGAGCAAGCTAGCAGACTTCCAAGCTCAACTAGCTATCGTAGAAAAGAAAGAGGCGACGAACCTGACCGAAGTCGATCGCAATCGTGACAGTGCCCTAGTCGGTCTCTTTACTCTTCATCGAGGATTTGCTAAGATCAAGGAGACCAAACTCAAAGAAGCCCATGAGACTTTGAAACCAGTCTTTGCCAAGTACAAGGATATCACCAAGCATAGCAATGATGTGGAAACGGCAGAAATCAAGAGTTTACTCAAAACGCTAAGCGAAGAACCTTACCAGACGGCCGTTACCAGTCTAGGTCTGACACCTATGCTACAGGCGGTGATCAGTGCGCAGGAAGACTATGATCAGGTGGAAAGTCAGGCGCGTGCGCATAAGTCTGCCAAGGAAGTTGGCAAGACCAGACAAGTCCGTACCGAATTAACTAGTATCTACGACCTCTTTATGCGCTATACCGCAGCCAGTGCAGAAGCCTATCCTGAAAAGGAACACCTAACCAAACTCCTTAAAGACCTCAATACAATCCGAGATAGTAAACGACGATTGACTGGTTCAGGTAAGAAGGATAAGAAAGTTAAAGTAGAAGAAACTACACAAGTAGCAGGATAAAAACAAACGTCTTTAGATATATTATTATCTAAAGGCGTTTTTTGGTGGATTCGTGATATAATTTTTATAAAAGTAGGCGCTATGAAATATTTTGTTTTTTAGAAAGAAATACTATGGATGATAGATTTATTACATTAAAGCACATTGATACTTCAGTAGCAGCTAAAAATGTTGCTAAATTACTTGAAGAAAATAAAACTTATTTCTTAAATGGGAACTGGGGTTCTGGAAAAACAGAATTTCTAGTTGAAGTTGGTAAGAATACTAATAAAAAATTAGTTACGATAGACTTTTGGAGATTAAGCGATAACCGCTCAACGATTGAAATTGTTTTTTCAAAATTACACCCGTTTGTATATAGCTTTTTAAGGATTTTCATAGTTTTATGTGTCGCAGTTTCTATCTTAATGACTAATGTAGTTGATTTAGGTTTAAGTTCTTTTTTTGAATCTTTTTGTGTTAAATTAATTGTTGGGAGTATTGTTTTATTGGTAGCAATCTATCAATTTTTTAAAATCAAATCAGATGGTTTTTACAGTTGTTTACTAACTTCTAAATGCCTGTCATTATCTTGGAAAGTATTAGTTATTGATGATTTTGATCGAATGTCTAACAAACAACAAGAGGAGAGTTATAAAATTTTTAGCTTGCTTAATGGCAAGATTCCAATTGTCTTTGTAGGAGACATTGAGAAAGTACATCTTAAAGACAATAATTTTCTTTCTAAAATAATTGATAGAAGGATAGAGCTACCATTTGTTCTTCATCCATCAAATATTTGGCAAGATTATTTTGACTTGCTAGGAAAGAAATTTAGTACGAGATTGTCAGATGATTTTTGGAGAAGGTTCAGTTTTGAAAATAGAAACTTGCGAGATAGAAATCATTTTAATGATTATGTCAATCAAGAATTCTTTTCAAGGGGGAAACTAGGACATGTTCAGGAGGAACAGCAACTTTGGATTATCTATACCTACCTTTTTTATCCTGAATTATATAAACAATTATTGAAGGCTGAAGAAATAAAAGTCAAGGGTGATGAAAAAAATAGTTTTACATGGCTGTTCAAGTTTGGTCGAAGCATACAAGAAATACTGTCCGACATTCAACAATCAGATCTTAACCAATATCCACCAAGCTATAAAATGAATAGCTCGGCCTATTTTCTTTATGAAGAATCTCTAAATCGTACAAAAGAGGAATTGGATACATTACTTGAGACAGATAGTGAGGAATTATCAAGAGAACTAAGAGAGGGGAATCATAAGACTGATTTTTATCAATATCTCTCAAGTGAATATAAATCTTTTTCTGAAATTCAGAAAGCTAAACTACTACGTATTACTATACGGGAATCTCTGAAATCTTATAATAGCTCTGCAATGGACTATATTGTTGAAGAAAAATTGAATGAAGAAATCCCTAGATATGAGAGAAATACTCCTTTAAGCAAGGAAACAATAGCTAGGATTGTAAATTTTTGGGAAACTATTCTTAGAAAAGAAGGTTTAGACCAGTCTGAAATCATTTATTTTATGGAAAAGCATAGAGTACTTAGCTTCCATGATTTGGGACTTCACTATACAAAATTAGAGATTAATAATGAAAATTTTGCCAAGCTAAATCGGAAAGATTTCTTCCTATTGACCTATCTAAGTGCGGTTAATAAATTTGGGCAATTTAAGACTTGGGATAGTAGTATATGGCATGCAATAGATAGTTTTGGAGATAAGGAATTTTTGTCATTTTGGAAATTTCAAAGCATTCTTTCTAGTGATGATAATTATTTTGATTTTGATATTGTTTTATCAAATAAGACCTATATTCTTTGGGTTGCTAGATATGAATTTGAACCTCCACATAAATTGGAGAATTATATGGAGGATGTTATTGAAAAGATTCGTCCGAAACTTGAGCAGCTGAAATCAAAAGGATTTACGTTTGTAGAAAAAATAGATGGAGAACATAGACGTAGAGATTAGGATTTTAAAATTTGGGAATTTTTTCTACTTCATTGCTTATTTTTATCGTTATACTAAAGTTAATTTTTAGTTGTGAAAATATGATAAAATAGAAAAGATAATACATTAAATAAGGGAAGTAAAAATGGCAAGTAAAGAAAATGCAGAACGCAGGGAGCTTCATCGTAAAATTTGGGCGATTGCTGATGATGTGCGTGGAGCTGTAGATGGTTGGGATTTTAAGCAATATATCCTAGGAATCCTTTTCTATCGCTTTATTTCAGAGCACATGGCAGACTATTTTGACCGCGCCGAGCACGAAGCTGGTGATTTAGAATTCCGTTATGCTGACTTAAGTGACCAAGAAGCTGAGCAAGATTTTAAACCAGGTACAGTTGAGGATAAGGGTTTCTTTATCCTTCCAAGTCAATTATTTGAAAATGTCGTCAAGAACGCCTCGCAAAATGAAAATTTAAACGAAGAATTGGCCAATATTTTCCAAGATATTGAAAAGTCAGCCATTGGCTTCAAATCAGAAGATGATATCAAAGGTTTGTTTGATAACTTGGATACACGAAGCAACATCCTTGGTGGAACTGTTCCAGAAAAAAATAAACGACTTTCTGATATCCTTAACGGTATCAATAGCATTAACTTTGGTAACTTTGAGGACAATGATATCGATGCCTTTGGGGATGCTTATGAGTTCTTGATTTCCAACTATGCCAGTAATGCAGGAAAAAGCGGTGGAGAATTTTTCACACCACAGACAGTATCTAAACTGTTAGCTCGACTAGTCATGGTCGGCAAGGACAAGATTAATAAGGTCTATGACCCAACATGTGGGTCGGGCTCACTCTTGTTACAGATGAAAAAACAATACGAAGACCATATTCTAGAGGATGGGTTCTTTGGTCAAGAAATCAACATGACCAACTATAACTTGGCTCGTATGAATATGTTCTTGCACAATATCAACTACAATAACTTTGATATTAAGCGAGGAGATACCCTTTTAAATCCTCAGCATTTAGAAGAAAAACCTTTTGATGCTATCGTCTCTAACCCTCCGTATTCTGTAAAATGGGTGGGAGATGGAGACCCAATTCTGATAAACGATGATCGTTTCGCTCCTGCAGGGAAACTAGCTCCTAAGTCAAAAGCTGACTTTGCCTTTATCATGCATAGTCTCAATCACTTGTCCAATAAAGGTCGGGCAGCTATTGTATGTTTCCCGGGGATTTTCTATCGTGGAGGTGCTGAAAAGACCATTCGTCAGTATCTGGTAGATAACAACTTTGTTGAAGCAGTGATTGCCCTTCCAGATAATCTCTTCTTCGGAACTTCTATTGCAACAACTATCTTAGTTCTAGCAAAAAATAAACTAGAAAATAAAACGCTCTTTATCGATGCGAGTAAAGAATTCAAAAAAGAAACCAATAACAATGTTTTGACAGATAGCAATATCGAGCATGTAGTTGAATTATTCTCTAATTATCAAAGTGTTGACTATAAAGCAGCTCTTGTTGAGAATGAGGTGATTGGTTCAGAGCAGGATTATAACTTATCTGTATCAACCTATGTCGAACAAGAAGACACACGTGAGAAGATTGATATTGATGTGCTCAATAAAGAAATTGCAGAGACCGTTGCTAAGATTGACCACTTGCGTGCAGAGATAGACAAGATTGTAGAGGAGCTTAGCCATGGCAAATGATGTGATTCTTTACAGAACTGATGACGGTGAGTCCGCTATTGAGCTTCACTTGGATAATGGAACGGTCTGGTTGACTCAACAAGAACTAGCTGAGCTCTTTCAAACTTCCAAGCAAAACATTAGTAAACATATCAAGGCTATCTTTGAAGATGGTGAATTAGATGAAACAGTGGTTGTCAACTATCAGTTGACAACCACTCGTCACGGTGCAATAGCTGGTAAAACTCAGTCAAAAAAAGTCGCCTACTATAATCTCGATATGATTTTAGCGATTGGCTACCGTGTGCGTTCCCCTCGTGGAATCCAGTTTAGACACTATGCTTCGACAGTCTTGAAAGAGTATCTAATTAAGGGCTTCGCTATGGATGATGAGCGCTTGAAAAACTTGGGTGGGGGCTCTTACTTTAAAGAACTCCTTGAAAGAATCCGAGACATCCGCTCTAGTGAAAAAGTCTTTTATCGTCAGGTCTTGGATCTCTTTGCTACATCAAGCGACTACAATGCAAATTCACCAGAGGCAAAGAAATTTTTTGCGACGGTTCAAAACAAGATGCATTATGCCATTCACCACAATACTGCTAGTGAACTCATTTACAATCGTGTTGATAGCGAGAAGGAGTTTATGGGCTTGACCACTTTTAAGGGAGACCTTCCTACTCTATCTGAAGCAAAAGTTGCCAAGAACTATCTGACAGAGAAGGAACTCCGTGGGCTTAATCAACTAGTATCAGGATATCTAGATTTTGCTGAAAGACAGGCAGAGCGAGAAGAAGTCATGACCATGGCAGACTGGGTGACACACGTAGATCGAATCCTTCAGGCTACTGGCGAAGATTTGCTGGACAATAGTGGTTCTATCTCTCGTGAACAGATGAAACAGAGGGTAGATAAGGAATATAAGAGCTACCAAGCCAAGACCCTCAGTCAAGTTGAAAAGGATTACCTCAAGGAAATTAAAAGTATTGAAAATCTAGCCAAGGAAGGAGGTAAGTGATGAATATCCTAGAAGAAATCCAGAACTGTTCCGTTGAGTGGAAAGAGTTGGGGAAAGTGGTTTTTACTTTGACAAGTCCGGTAAAGTTAGCTAAGAAGCAGTATCAATTAACAGGAAGAATACCGATTGTTGATCAGGGTGAACAATTCATAGCAGGCTATACAGACAATGAAAAGTATCTTGAAAAAGATGAATACATAATTTTTGGAGATCATTCAGAACATATAAAATTTGTAGATTTCGCTTTTGTTCAGGGAGCTGATGGTTTAAAAATTTTGAAACCAAAGAAAGGTATAAACGCAAAATATTTATATTATTGTATTTGTAATTTTTATAAGAAAGAGGGAAACTATAAAAGACATTGGAGTAATGCGAAAATTACTCTTATACCTATTCCTCCTCTAGAAATTCAAGAAAAAATCGTGCAAATACTTGACAAATTCACTGATTATGTTACAGAATTGACCTCAGAATTGACCTCAGAATTGACCTCACGTAAAAAGCAATATTCTTTTTATCGAGATAAACTTTTATCTTTTGAGGATGAGGTTTATCAGGTTGAGTGGAAAACTATTCAAGATATTTCTGTTAAGATTGTTACGGGAGTAACACCTAAAAAATCATGCGAAGATTATTATCTTAAAGGTACCATTCCTTGGCTTAGAACAAATGAAGTAAAATTTAATACAATAACAACAACAGAAAAATATGTTACTGAGAAAGCTGTTGAAGAAACGGGTTTAAAATGGATACTGCCAAATAGTATAATTATTGCAATTTCAGGAGCAACTGCTGGTAGAGTTGCGATGAATAGTATTCCTTTAACAACTAATCAACATTGTTGTAGTATTAGTGTTGACGAAAGAATGGTTAATTATAAGTATTTGTATTATTGGTTAGTTGATCAAAATAGGCAGATATTAAGTTTGAAACAAGGTGCACGCGGGGATATAAATATGAGTATGATAAAATCATTCAAAATCCCAGTCCCTTCCCTTGAAATCCAATCTCGTATTGTTCGAGTTCTAGATAACTTTGATACGGTTTGTAATGACCTAAACATCGGACTACCCAAGGAGATTGAACTTCGTCAAAAACAGTACGAATATTTCCGAGAAAAACTCTTGACATTCGTCGCCGAAGGCGAGTACACTGAGAGTAGAGTAGAGGAGTGGGACAACTCCGCTATTATCAAACTTTTACAGTGGGTATTTGGGCCAATTCGAGTGGAGTTAGGACAAGTTATCAATTTACAACGTGGGAAACGTCTTGTGAGACAACAATTAGCTACTACAGGAAGTTTTCCAGTTTATCAAAACAGTTTGACGCCCTTAGGATATTATACCGAATCAAACAGAGTGAAAAATACTAGCTTTGTAATTTGTGCAGGTGCGGCTGGTGAAATTGGGTATAGCGCTATGAACTTTTGGGCAGCAGATGATGTGTACACATTAGAGACGTCAGATAATATTTCTGATAAATTTATGTACTATGTCTTGGTAAGTAAGCAAGATAGACTCAAATCGCAAGTTCGAAAGGCAAGTATTCCGAGATTATCTAAGGATGCTATTGATAAAATTACTTTTTACTTACCATCCATTACAGAACAAGAAAGAATCGTCTCTACTCTTGACAATTTCAATACTTTAACCAACTCTCTTTCTGAGGGCCTTCCAAAAGAAATCGAACTAAGACAGAAACAGTATGAATACTGGAGAGAACAATTATTAAACTTTACTAGATAAATTCTTTAATCATTTTGAGATAGAATCTCAATTAAAACAAAAAAAGGAAGCATACTATGGTTGATTATTCAAAAGTACATGAAGTAATTGCGGAAACAAATGAAGGGATTCTCTTGGCTGAGTATCAACCAGAGTATCGCACAGATAGAGAATATCAGTCAGAGGCTGATTTGGAAAATCAGTTGATCTCTGATTTGGTTAATTATCTTAACTACGAACGCTTGGATATTCATACACCTGAAGAGCTCTTAGCAAATGCTAAGGTCCAAATTGAAAAACTTAATAAGGTGATCTTTACGGATGCTGAGTGGAATCGCTTTGTAGTGGAGTATCTGGACTGTCCCAATGAAGGGCTGGTTGAAAAAACACGAAAAATCCAAGAAAATCATATTTATGATTTTGTCTTTGATGATGGGCGGATTAAGAATATTTTCATCCTTGATAAGAAAAACATTCATAACAACAGCATGCAGGTCATCAACCAAGTGACTCAAGTGGGTAGCCATACCAACCGTTATGATGTTACTATTTTAGTGAATGGTCTTCCGCTAGTTCAGATTGAATTGAAGAGACGTGGAGTTAGTCTTAAACAGGCTTTTGAACAAATTCATAGATATAGTAAGGAAAGCTTCAATAGCGAAAATTCTTTATATAAATACATTCAGATTTTTGTCATTTCTAATGGGACTTATACACGCTATTTTGCCAATACAACAGCTCAAAATAAAAATCACTATGAGTTCACCTGTGAGTGGGCAGACCGCAAAAATAAAACAATCCACGACCTAGAAGACTTTACTGTTACATTTTTGAGCAAGCGAGTCCTTTTGGAAGTTTTGACCAAGTATTGTGTTTTTGATGCTGATAATACCTTGCTCATCATGCGCCCTTATCAGATTGCAGCAACTGAGAGTATCTTGCGCAAGATTCATTCATCTAATGAAATGAAGAACTTTGGCACTATCAATGCTTGTGGCTATATCTGGCATACAACGGGGTCGGGAAAAACTTTGACCAGCTTTAAGACTGCGCGCTTGGCAACAGAGTTGGACTACATTGACAAAGTGATTTTTGTGGTAGATAGAAAAGACCTTGACTATCAGACCATGAAGGAGTATCAAAAATTCCAGCCAAATTCAGTCAATGGTAGCAACAATACCAAAGAACTCCAACGAAGTATCGAAGAAAAGGATGATCGAATCGTTGTCACAACCATTCAAAAGTTAAACAAATTTATAACAGCAAATCCAAATCATGAAATCTATAATAAAAAATGTGTTTTAATCTTTGATGAATGTCACCGTTCCCAGTTTGGGAAGGCGCAAAAGCGGATTAAGAAGGCCTTTAAACAGTATGCTTTATTTGGCTTCACAGGGACACCGATTTTCCCAGAAAATAGCTTGACGGGAGAAACTACACAAGAAGTTTTTGGAGAACAACTTCATAACTACGTTATCACAGATGCTATTCGAGATAAAAAAGTACTGAAGTTCAAGGTTGACTATAACTATATCAAGCCTGAAATCAATAAATATAGAGAAGCAGAAAAAGCAGTTGGTCAGGAGCTTGATGAGAAGAAACTCAAAAAGATGGAGAAAGAACTTCTTCTCCATCCAGAACGGATAGCAACCATCACAGAGTATTTGTTGAGAGTTTATAATGACAAGACGCATCGAAATCAACATTATACTCATAAGCAAAAACAACTGTTTGGATTTAATGCCATGCTAGCTGTACAAAGTATTGAAGCAGCAAAATTATACTATGACGAACTCCAGCGACAACAAGCAACTTTACCAGAAGCTAAACGCTTGAAAGTTGCAACCATCTTTAGCTTCGCACCCAATGAAGAACAGTCAGCTTATGGGGAAATTCAAGACGAAGAATTAGAACCGCAAGATACAGCCATGCCTCAATCTTCTAAAGAGTTTCTGGAAAAAGCGATTGATGACTATAATCGAATGTTCAAGACCAACTTCTCAACTGATGGGAAGGAGTTTCAAAATTACTATCGTGACCTTTCTAAGAGAGTTAAGTCTAAGGAAGTGGATTTGCTGATTGTAGTAGGGATGTTCTTGACGGGATTTGATGCTCCGACTATGAATACTCTCTTTGTTGATAAAAACCTACGTTATCATGGTTTGATTCAGGCATTCTCGAGAACCAATCGAATTTTTAACAAGGTTAAACCTTTTGGGAATATCGTTTGTTTCCGTGATTTAGAAAAGGCTACGCAAGAAGCTATTAAAACTTTTGGGGATACCAACAAACTTGAAATCATCTTAGAAAAAAGCTTTAGTGAATATATGGATGGTTTCGTGGATCAAGTAACGGGTATCGAGGTTAAAGGCTATGCTGAAGTCTGTCGGGAAATTCTGGAAAGATTCCCGAATCCGCAGGAAATTGAAACAGAGCATGAGAAAAAAGAGTTTGTTAAGCTCTTTGGTGAGTTGTTGAAGCTTGATAATGTTCTTCGAAATTATGACGAATTCCAAGAAATTGACAAGCCTATTTCAGAAGGTTATCTTCAGGATTTAAGAAGTGCCTATGTGGAAATTCGAGATGAATTTTTGAACCTTAAAAACTATGAAAAGACCAAGGATTTGGATGTCGACCTCTCAGATGTTGAATTTGAAATCGAACTCTTAAAAACAGATGAGATTAATCTGGATTATATCCTTGCATTGATTGTTGAAAAATCTAAGAATTCTGAGTCCAAAGAGGCAATGAAAGCAGAAGTTAGTCGTGTGATTCGGTCTAGTATCGATGTTCGTGCCAAAGAAGAGTTGGTTATTGGATTTATCAACGATACCGATTTGCAAAAATTGCAAGACCATGATGGGATTATCAATGCTTTCTACGAATATGGTAAGGAGCGCAAGAAAATCGCGATCCATGACCTAGCTGAGTCTGAGAAACTTGTAGCTGATTATCAATTATTCATCGACAAATCAATTCAACGAGGTTATGCTGAAAACAGTGGGACTGATTTGGATTCGATTATTCCACCAACTTCTCGTAGACAGGGAGCGCGTGAACGGAAAAAACAAGAAGTTTTACGTAAGATTCAGTTGTTGGTAGAGACATATTCAGGTATTTAAGGATTGTCAAACAAGGTTTATTAGAAAAATCAGGCTCTATAAAAAACACTCTTTATTCGATCATATTCCGCTCATTTTTAAGATACAACTTTGTTTCCATATTTCCTGGAAACTCATAGAAAGCAAGGAGAAACATGGAACAAATTAACCAAAAATCCCAGTGTCAACAACTCTGGGCTAGAAATAAATATTTCGTTTTGAGTCATTCCAGCAATATTTACAATGAGATTCGTCAATATCTCAAGAATGAAGAGGTGGAGGTAAGTCATGTTCAAGAACTGATTAACCGTGCCTGCCAGATTCCAGAACATAGAGGTCAGGTTTGCAATGCCTTTCAGCATATTTGGGGCTATTTCAAAAAGAAAGCGACAGATGCTGAGCGCAAAGACTATATGCTCTTGTTGGATCGCTACCGCTTTGGTCAAGCTTCCAAAGAGGAGCTGATTGCACAGACTAGAGACTTGCTGGATCGCTATCCAAATACCTACTTGCAACATTCGACTTTACTGAAAGGAGACTCCCATGAGACTTTGGCATGAGGCTTTGATTTCACAACTTCCCCGTCCTCAGCTCTTGGGGCAACATCGAGAGTGCTGCGCCCTGCGTGGCAATGGCTGGGGCAGAAAGCATGCGACAGTGGACTATGTCTTTACCCATTCGCCCTATCGTCTCTATGCCTATCATCGCTTGATCATGGAGGAGATGGCTGGTCGTGGATACAATGTCAGTCCAGAGTGGCTGGACAAGAACTACCGTGGTAAGACCTGCCCTCCTTATGAGGATTTGTCTGAGGAGAAGCTAGGCAATCCCATCTATAGTGAGCATGATGCAGGATACTACGAGGAGTGTCTGGCTAATCTTCGAGAGAAGGGGATAGATTTATAGTAAGAGTCAGGCTTATCTCCAATGTATCACTCTTTTCGTTATTTTTTCGAATAATAAAAATGAGACCTTTAGAATTTTTCTAAGGTCTTCTTTTTATGAGTGTTAAGATTTACTTCTAATAACTTTTGAGTTATAATTAAATTAGAAAGAGGTTGCTTGGTGCACACGATTTACTTCTATAAGGACAAAAATGGAAATGAGCCAGTCTTGGATTATATGAGAGAATTGGCTTGTCAGAAAAGTAAGGATAGCCGCATCAAACTCTATAAACTAAATGACTATATCGAGTTGCTTAGTCAACATGGGACTAGAGCAGGTGAACCCTATATTAAACATCTGGAAGATGAGATTTGGGAACTAAGACCTCTTAGGGATAGGATATTATTTGTGGCTTGGCTTGATGGGAGTTTCGTTCTTTTACATCATTTTGTCAAAAAGACTCAAAAAACTCCTAGAAGAGAAATTGAAAAAGCCAAGCGTGAACTGAAGAACTTAAAAGAAAGAGGGTTAAGTGATGAAGAATAGTGCCATTGGAAGTAATTGGAAGGATGTTCGGTCAGAACTCTTTACCAAGGAGGAAATCCTTGAAAGTGATATGCGAGTAGCTATCATGAGTGAGTTGATTGAAGCCAGACACGAGCAAGGAATTAGTCAGAAAAAGCTAGAAGAACTTAGTGGAGTCAGCCAGCCTGTTATAGCTAGGATGGAAACAGGCAAGACTAGCCCTCAATTGGATACGGTTTTAAAAGTTCTAGCCAGTTTGGGAAAGACACTAGCAGTCGTTCCACTTGAACAGGAAAAAAGTTGATTAAACTAACCTATAGTCTTTTCTAATAACAAGCCATAGTCACTTATAAGAAACATCAATAGCTCGTTTGAATCTTTCAACTAAAAAGCGGCCACAAAACACGATATAAAAAGGATTTGGGACACTGGTCTCAAGCCTTTTTTTGTTACCCAAAAGAGCGGTATAGTTTCAAACTATATCAAAGCCTAATTATTTACAATTATACAGACAGTTCCT
>ERZ772924.732-NODE-732-length-15644-cov-2.959908_pt1 | contig 15644 bp, 14 predicted proteins | sample MGYA00512116_ERZ772924 | MGnify/ENA primary metagenome ERZ772924 (study PRJEB29015, sample SAMEA2737920) | human oral metagenome | biome: human oral; feature: human-associated habitat; material: dental | place: China | collected 2134 ...
GATTAGAAATTTTGCGCGCCGTGCGGCGATCCGCGCGATGCGTTTTAAAATTTCATCCCCCCTCTCGCCGCCAAACAGCGCCTGTTTCGGCTCTTGCAGTACGCGCGCGTCCAATGCGTAGGAGTTTGCGATGTATGGGGGATTTGAGACGATGAGATCAAACTCGCCCGCGATCTCATCTGCGTAGGCGCAGTGCACGAACTCGACGTCCGCGCCCAAGCTTGCGGCGTTTACGCGCGCCACTTCAAGCGCATCCGCGCTGATGTCGCTAGCCGTGATGCAGCAAGAAGGAAGTAGCTTTTTTAAGCAGATAGCGATTATACCGCTGCCCGTGCCGATCTCGCAAATGCGCGGCTCGCCCAAGCTCTGTGCCAAAGCAAGAGCTTTTTTCACTAAAATTTCGGTCTCGCAGCGCGGTATCAGCACCCGCTCGTCGACGTAGAATTTAAAGCCCATAAACTCGCAGCTTTGCGTGATGTATTCAAGTGGGCGGCCATCTTTAAATTCAGCGATCTTGGCGCGAAATTCCGCTTCATGCGCGAGCTCTTCAGAGCATCTTAGCACGAGTTCTTCGCTGCTAAGTCGCTCACAAAGCTTTAAAATTTCGCGCGCGACGTATTTTGAGCCGCACTGCCCCAAGCCCCATCTTAGCGCCTCAGCGATCCTCATCAAGCTCTCTTATGCGCTCATACAGGCTCGGGTGCGAATGATACACCGCAGCGTAAATTTTATGAGCGAGCGGAAACGCCTTGTTTTCGCTGCCTAGCTTCTTTAGCGCGCCGATCATACTCTTTTTATCCTGCACGCTCGCGCCATGCCGGTCCGCGCTAAATTCGTGCATGCGGCTAAGCTTGGAGATCACCGGCTCAAAAAACGCATGCAAGATCGGCGCAAACAAAATCATAAAAACCAGCGTCGCGCCGCCGCCCGCGTTAAGCCCCAGCGCGCCGAATACGCCTGCGGGGAGGTTTCCGAATACCGCGAATGTCGCGCCCAAAAGCACGAAGCTGAGCGCTAAGCCTTTCAAAATGTCGCCGTGTTTGAAATGCCCGAGCTCGTGCCCTAAAACGGCTAAAATTTCATCCTCGCTCAGCTTTTCTATGAGCGTGTCGAAAAGCACGACCTTTTTCGTCGCGCCGAAGCCGCCGAAATAGGCGTTTAGGCGCTTGTCGCGCTTGCTCGCGTCAATCGTAAAAACGCCGCTACTTTTAAAGCCGCAGCGCTGCAAAAGCCCCTCTATGCGCTCTTTTAGCTCGCCTTGCTCTAGCGGCTGCATCTTATTAAACAGCGGCGCAATAACGGTCGGATAGATTAAATTTATCAGTAAAACTATACTGAAGCTTAGCAGAAAGCCCCAGACCCACCAGTGCGTGCCCAAACTATTTACGCAAAAAACGAGCGCAGAGGCTACCGCAAAGCCAAAAACCAGCGTGAGTGCGAGCGATTTTAGCGTGTCTTTTGCGAAAACGGCGGGCGTTATCGTGGAAAAGCCTAGGCGGCGATCTTTTACGAAGGTTTTGTAAATCTCAAGCGGAAGCAATATCGCGCCGCCGATGATTAAAAACGCCGTTACAAAGCAGCTCCCCGCCAAAATTCCATCGCCCGCTAGATCATATATCGCGCGCTGTAACGCGCCCGCGCCCGCAAGTATCCAAATAAGCGCCACCGCAAACGAAAAGCAGTGCGAAAATATATTAAATTTTAAATTTACCGCACCGACCTCGCCCGCCTTGCGATAATCCTCCTCGCTAAGCACCACTGCAGGCTCTTTTAGCTTGGCGCGGATGAAGCTTAGCTCGAGCAGATCGAGCGAAATTTTATAAATCGTGTAAAGCGCGTATAAAAAGATCAAAAACCAAACCATCGCGCCTACTTTAGGCTCTCGGCGAGCGAAAGCACTTCGTAATATTCATTTTCCATACTATTTAACGTTCCTCTTTTTTCTTCAAGCTCTTCAAAAAGCCCCTGCATACCGAGCTTTTGATAAATTTCAGGCGTCGAAAGCGCGTGATTTAGCTCTTTTATACGCGCCTCGATAGCCTCGATCTTAGCGGGATACTCCTCTAAAATTTTATTCTGTTTGTAGCTAAGTTTTGCAGCGCTAGTTTTTTCCTTTTTATTTTCGCGGCCGCCTTCGTCCGCGCTCGCGCCCGCGCCAGCGTCGGCCTCGATCTGGTCAATCTCCGCCATCTCGTCTTCAAACTCCAAATATTGCGAATAGGGCATTTGAATTTGATCGATAACGCCGTTTTTTTCAAAAACCCAAAGCTTATTTGTAATCTTATCGATGAAATAGCGATCGTGGCTTACGATGATTACCGCACCTTCGAAGCTTAGTAGATAATCCTCCAAAATATTGATCGTCGCGATATCAAGATCGTTCGTCGGCTCGTCCAAGATCAGGCAATCGTACTGCTCGGTAAAGAGCTTCGCAAGCGCCAGGCGGTTCTTTTCGCCGCCGCTAAGCACGCCTACGGGTTTATCCAAAAATTCCTTCGGAAACAAGAAATTTTTCAAATACCCATAGACATGCATGTAGCTGCCGCGGACATTGATGTGATCGCCACCGTTTGGACAGAAAATTTCGATTATACTTTTATCGTCCGTAATGCCGCTGCGCGTCTGATCGAAGTAGCCAATCCTGATCTCGCCACGTTTGATCTCGCCCGCATCGATCTTGCTGCGACCGAGTAAAATTTTAAGCAAAGTACTTTTGCCCGCGCCGTTAGCGCCTACGATACCGATGCGCTCGCCCTGCAAAACTCGCGCCGAAAAGCCCTTAAAAAGCACCTTGCCGTTTAAAATTTTACCGATATTCGTACATTCAAAAAGCATCTTTTTGCGATTGTCGCCGCCCGTGCCGTTAAAGCTCCTGCTCGCGCGCTCCAGCTCGAGTCGCACGCGACGGATCGCGCCCGGATTTTTCTTCGCATCCTGCCTCATCTGCATGATGCGCGCCTTGCGCCCTTCGTTGCGCTTTAGGCGCGCTTTTACGCCGCGGTGCAGCCACTCCTCCTCGGCGCGCAGCTGTTTAAGCAGCGTCTCGTGGGACTTCTCGAGCGAAGCAAGCATCTCCTGCTTGCGCCTCAGATAGTTCTCATATCCGCCGTCGAAATTTGAAATTTTACCCTCTTCGAGCTCGATACTGCGCGTCGCCAAGCGGTCGATGAAGTAGCGATCGTGACTGATAAAAACGATCGTCTGCTTCGAGCTAAGCAGCATCTCCTCTAGAAATTTCACCATATAGACGTCGAGGTGGTTCGTGGGCTCGTCCAGCAGCAGCACGTCGGGCTTTTTAAGCACCAGCGCGCCCAGCGCCACGCGGCGAATTTCGCCGCCACTAAGCGTGCAGACCGAGCGGTTTTCGTAAATTTTAAGCCCGAAATTTTGTAGCACCTGCTCGATCTTATTGTCGATCTGCCAGCCGTCCTTGGCTTCGATAAATTTAATCAGCTCGTCTTGGCGCGCTAAAAGTTCCTTGTTTTCGGGCTGTGCAGCGATTTTACTCGAGATCGCGTCGTATTCGCTAAGGGCGGCGTAAATTTCAGCTAGCTCCCGCCTCAGTGCGTCTTTGACTGAGAGATTTTCGTCAAATTTAGGCGTTTGAGCGAGCATCTGGATGTTTAGCCCGTTTTGAGTGATCACGCGTCCCTCGTCGATCTCGCACAGACCCGCGACGATCTTCATCAGCGTGGACTTGCCGCCGCCGTTTTTGCCGATCACGGCGACGCGCTCGTTAGCGTCCAGTGCGAAATTTACGCCGTCTAAAACGACGTGGGAGCCGAATTTTTTCGTAACATCGATAAGCTCGATCAAAGCCAATTTTAAGTTCCTCTAGTGTTAAATTCGGTGATTTTACACAAAATTCTATTAAATTTTAATAACTTTTAAAGGTTCAGCGATGCAAAGTTTGGAATTTAACGACCTGCGCGTAGAAATTTTCGCCCCGCACGCGCCGTCTTTTGCGCCTGCGCCCTCCTTTACAAAAGAAGCCGCGTCCGCACCTATCATCTACCTGCACGTCTTGGAGTTTGGCGCGACCGGTACGGGCGAAATTTACGAACTCGTCTCGCGACAAAGCGGCGCGGATTTCGTGCTTGTGGCGATCTATCTAAACGAGGCGCAGTGGGGCGATAAGCTTAGCCCGTGGGCGGCAAAGTCGCCGTTTAAGGGGGTACGCGATTTCAAAGGCGGCAGCGCGGCGTACTTAGAAAAATTTACGGACGAGCTGATCCCGCGTATCGAGCGGCACGTATTCGGCGCGAGAAAGCCTGCGTGGCGAGCGTGCGCGGGATACTCGCTGGCAGGGCTTTTTAGCGCGTATGCGGCGTTTGCAAGCGATAAATTTCAAAAGATCGCCTGCGTCTCGGCGTCGTTTTGGTTCGGCGGATTTGACGCCTTCGTTGCCGCACACTCGCCGCAAAGGGGGCTGGCGCACGTCTACGCGTCCTTGGGCGAGGCCGAGATGAACCCGAAAAATCCGCGCGGAGCACTCTGCGGCGAGACGGCGCGAAATTTCATCGCAAAATGCCGCAGCGCGGGCGCAAAAGCGGAGTTTGAGCAAAATCCCGGCGGGCATATGCAAGATGAGATCGCAAGAATTTCAAAGGCGCTTTTAAGCCTTATAAATTCCTAAAATTCGGGGGAAATTTAAAATTTTGCGGTGCAGCAGAACAGGAGCGGCGAGAGATTGAATATACGAGCCGAGAAGCGGCATCAAGCGTAAATTTAAAGCGAGCTGCCGTTATAATTTCTCGCGAACGGTCTTTTTGTGCGATGCAATGAAATTTAAAATACCTCCGCGTTAAAATTTTATAGCGCAAGTAATGCCGCAAAAATGGCGCTACGCAATTCGGTGCGAATGACACAGCGCGTCATTGGTATTTTAGCGGCTTTGATAAGTGTGAATCGGTTTTGAGCGTAAATCATACGACGTCTCGTCGCTGCGGCATGGGGTGGGGCGCAAATCGCAAACGAGCGCCACCGAATTTTGCTAAACGGCTTGATGCAAATCGCGAGCAGAGGCTGTTAATTTTCGTAGAAAAGTACGGGGCTAGTAGTTTAAAATTTTAAGCGAACCGGCGTTATAAAATTTGAAACAGATCATTTCACGGCTAGGATTTAGTGCACCTACGAGCTAAATTTAAACAAGAGCTTTTGAATCGAAAAACTCTACTGTCTAATTTAGTGCACCTACGAGCTAAATTTAAACAGCAGCGCGCCGTGTACGATCTCGCCGTTTCATTTAGTGCACCTACGAGCTAAATTTACCGCTGAAATTTCAAAATTTACGCTGCGCCAAAGAGCGCTTCGGCGCTACGATACGTGCCGCTTAGTTTAAATTTTAAAATTTAGCGTCGGGCGGGCGCACTTGGCCGATACCTGCCGAATTTGCGGCGGCGTAATATGCGGAATTTCGCGAATTACCGTTTGTAAAATTCATCCTGCGAAATTTCGTGGCGCATGCTTCATTATCAGCTCTCTACTGAGCGCTTTGCCCGACGCATGTTTCGCCTTTTCTCTCGCTATACAGACAGCGCCGACCGCTCCATTACTCGCGCTCACTATGTCATTTGCTACATTTGCTCGGAACCAACTGCGAAAAGCTGCAAATGCACCGAATTCTAACCGCACGCCCTAAATTTCACCATCTATGCAAAGGGCAGAATTTTTTTGTAGTTGCTCCACAGCTCGCTATCCTCGCCGAAATACGCGAGCAGTCCGCGCGCGTTGCGATCGAAAGGGTTGGGCTCTTTATGCAGCGCGATACGCTGCGACAGGCGCAGATCGTAGGTGTTGTATATCGCAGAATACGGCACCGGAAAGTCCGAAGCGTAAAGCAAGCGCGAGTGCACGTCCGTTTGGCTCGCCAGATGCGGCAGGGCTTTCGCGCGCACCGGCGTCATCAGAGCAGAAACGTCGGCGTAGAGGTTTTTGTGCGTGCGCAGAAGTGCCAAAAGCGCGAAATAATCGTGTCCGAAATTTCGCGGGCGGCGCGAGAGCGCACGAAAAATATGCGAATACTCATAGTTAATCGCCATGTGCGCGCACACCGTCGTAACGCCCAGCTCAAGCGGCGCATAAATCATCTCCAGCGCTTCGCAGCGGCGCGTGCTCGGCACCGAGCTTTCGTTGCCGATGTGGATCACCAGCGGCAAGCCGAGCTTGGCGAGCTTTTCAAAATACGGCGCGTAGCGAGGCAGCCTCGTATCCAGATCCCAATAGTTTTGTAAAAATTTCGCCCCCTTAAATCCGAGCTCGAAGCAGCGATCGATCTCATCTAGCGCATCCGTTCGCTTCGGATTGATACTAAAAAACGGCACGATGAGATCAGGATTTTTTTGATAAATTTCAAACACGCTGTCGTTGTCCGCACAGACGGTCTTATCGCGATGGATTAGCTCGCCCGCGTCGCTAAATTTAGCATCCACGCCGAAAAGCACCGCCTTTTTAACGTATTTTGAAGCTCTAAGCCCGCCGAGCAGAGCGTCCACATAGGCTTCATAGGGTTCTTTGATCGCGCGCGATACGTCAATGCCGAAGCGCCTGCCGAAAAGACGCAGCGCAAGCCTGTCGTAAGGGCGGTCGAAGCGCACTTCCTTGCTTAGCAGATGGACGTGAAAATCAAGCGTTTGCATCGGGGATCCTTGGGAAAATTTTGCCGAGTTTATATCAAATTGCGGTAAATAGTTAGAATTTTAAATTCGGATTTAAATTTGCGCTCCGTGCCCTGCCGCGCCTTTAAATTTTAAAATTTAAACCTCACCGCAAGAGCCACTAATTGATATTTAATGCCGTTTTAAAGCTGCGGCGATATACTTGCGATTTGAAAAGCTATTTCAATTAAGGAGCGAAGATGGAGTTTGAAATTTTAGAAAATTCCGCCGATTTTAAGCCTAACGATCTGGATGAGATAATGGTCTCGATCGGCTGGGATACGGAGCAAAACACAGCCTCCGTGCCGCCACACGAGACATACAGGGTATGGCGCACCTATGATTACGTGGCGATCGCCAAAACGCAGGGCAAGACCGTGGGGGTGCTGGAGGCGTTTTGCGACCGCGACAACTTCGCTACGAGCTATCTTTACTGCGTGATAGTTCATAAGGATTATCAAAGGCGCGGTATCGGCACGGCGCTCGTGAATGCCTTTAATAAGCGCTTTGCGCACACCACCACCTTTGTCGTTACTCCTCTGCACAAAGCTGAGGGCGCCGGAGAATTCCTACAAAAGTGCGGTTTTAAGGACGCGTCGGAGCACTTCACGGTCCACATGAGGAAGCGAAATTCGATCTAGCGGGCATAAATTTTAAAATTTATCGAGCTTTGGCTCTAAAACGGTTGGAATTTTAAATTTAGCTATGAGTTGCTATAATCGCTAAAATTTAAGGAGCCAAAATGATCACTATGCAGATCCAAAGCGGTGTCGATCGCGATACTCTCGAAACTTTTAAGAAGCTTTTTTTAAAAATTGATCCCTCCGCACAGATCACTCTAAGCGGCGAGAAAAATTTAGAAACGATTCTATCGGAGTTTAAATCCGGCGAAAGTTACGATGAGATAAAAAACGGAATGGATGCAGATTTAAAATCATACGCAAACGGCGATCTAAGCGGCTTTGAGGAGCTAGGCAAGGGCTGGAAAAATTGAAAATAATCCAGTCTAAAAGATTTCATGCGCAGCTTAGCAAGATAGTAGAATTTATCGCAGAGCACTCAGAGGATGCGGCGGAAAATTTTAAAAACGAGCTTTTTGCACGAGCAGGCGAGCTTGGCTTTATGCCGTATAAATTTCGTAGATCAAAAAGCTTTGACGATGATAAAATTAGAGATTTCGTATTTAAGGGTTTCGTAATCCCGTATCTAATAGATGAACCCTACGATACGATCGTTATCCTGGCGATATTTAAGCAAAATTTATTGAGATAACTTGACGCCTGTTTAAAAACATCCGCGTTTAAATTCCGCGCTCCATTTATTAAAACCGCTCATTCGCCGACGCCGCAGCGCCAAATAAACCAACCGCTCGCCCCGCCAAATCACCGCATATTCGCGCGCGGCGCCGTAAATTTTAATTCTACGCGCAGCGTGCGAAAACAACTCCGCTCGCCCCCTGCATAAAAGCAAACCTAAAAGATTTTTCGGCTACAATTTCCCCCAAATAAAGGCAAAATATGAAAGAAATCTCGCTACTAAGGCTCTCGCTCGCAATCTACGTCGATATGTTTTTGCGCCTCGTGACCACGTTTATCAACACCTACATGATCTCGCGCGTGGACGTCTCGCTAGTGGGCGCGCTGGGGGCGGGCAACGAGATATTTTTGCTCTTCGTCACCGTTTTCGGCTTCCTCGCCGTGGGCTGCTCGGTTCTCGTAGCACAGGCGCTGGGGGCAAGAAACAAAGTCCTAGCCATGCGCGCGATCCACACGAGCATCGCATTTAACGCGCTCGTGGGGCTTTGTAGCGGCGTTTTCGTCTTTAGCTGCGCGCCGTTTTTACTCCGCGCGCTGCAAGTACCCGCCGAGCTTTTGAGCGAAAGTGCGATCTATCTTAAGGTCATCAGCATCGTCTTTGCGATAGACGCCGTCGCGATCGTGCTTAGCGCCATCGTACGCGTCTACGGATACGCAAATTTTATCATCGCGGTCTCCGTGGCGATGAATTTAGTAACGCTCGCAGGCAACTACGTCGTGCTATTTAGGCCGTTCGGACTGCCGTACTACGGGCTTGAGGGCATCGGCGTGAGCACGATCGCGGGGCGCATGATCGGCGTATGTTTATTCTTCCTCATCATCACGAAGGTGCTAAAGATAAAATTTTACCTTACGATGTTTTTAAAGATCAAGCTCGCCACGCTGCGCAAAATTCTATCCGTAGGGCTTCCGAGTGCTGGCGAAAACATGCTGTGGATCGTGCAGTATCTAGTCGCCTTCGCCTTCGTCGCGAGCATGGGCGAGGCGAGCCTTACCGTGCAGATGATCTATTTTCAAATTTCATCATTCATCTTCTTCGGCGGAAGCGCGATCAGCATGGCAAACGAAGTGATCGTAGGCCGCCTCGTAGGTGCCGCAAAGCCGCAGGAGGCGTATCGGCACACATTTACCGCGCTACGCTTTGGGCTTGGGGCGACGGCACTTTTCGTCGCGATCGTGTTTTTAGCGCGCGAGCAGATCATGGAGCTACTGAGCCTCAGCGAGGCGCACAGGCAGGTCATGCGGCCGCTTTTTTATCTCACGCTGGGGCTTGAGTTCGGACGGACGCTTAATATCGTGTTCGTAAACGCCCTGCGCGCAAGCGGCGACGCGAGATTTCCCTTTGCGATGGGCGTGATCTTTATGTGGGGCGTCTCGATACCCGTGGGCTGGCTTTTGGGCATTCATCTGGGGTATGGAATTTTGGGCGTTTGGATCGGATTTTTCTGCGACGAGTGGCTGCGCGGCAGCGCGAATACGGCGCGATGGATAAGTAAAAAATGGCAGAGCAAAAAGTTAGTCTAAATTTGCTAGGCTTACCGATCAGTCTGCGTTTTAAGCGGATGAAATACGCGCGCATCCGCATTAGCAAGGACTGCGAAATCAGCGTCAGCGTGCCGCGCTCCTACACCGCGGCGCAGGCAGAAGACTTCATCCTGAAGCACGAAAGCTGGATCCGCCAAACGCTGGCGCGACTGCAAAGCAAGCTACTAGCGAGCGATCAGGTTAGAATTTTAGGCAAAATTTACAAGCTAAAATTTAGCCGCGAGGTCGGGCTCGGCGCAGACTGCGACGCGAGTAAAATTCCGAATGATGGTGCGAGTAGCGGCGTAAATAGTGCGGGCGTGGGCGCTAATGGCTGTACGGGCGGCGGTACGGGAAGTGAAATTTTAAAATTTCACTCGGGCGAGTGCGCCTCGCAAAATGGCGCGGCGAGCGATAATTTGAAATTTGACCTACCTGGCGATGCGGCGCAAGGGCTCGCGCAACAGAGCGAAGTACTACAAAGCGGCGGGGTTATAAATACGGCATCACAAAGTGTCCATAAGCAATCTCGCGGTGAAATTTTAAAATTTCACCCAAGCGGGTGCGCTCCACAAAGCGACGACGGAGGTAAATTTAACTCCGCCGCAAGCGATCAAATTTTAAAATTTGACCCTTCCGTAAGGGATGGAATTTTAAAATTTAATCCTGCCGCAAGGGACGGAATTTTAAAATTTAAACCCGCCGAGAGCGGAGAAATTTCAAAATTTAGTTTTGATACGAGTGATGAAATTCCGCTCATGAGCGAAAAAATTTCAAAATCTGCGAGCGAAAACGCGTCGCAAAATGTAGCGCAAAGCGCGCAAGCGGAGGAGCCCGACGAGCCCGATTTTACGATCAAAAATTTTATCCAAAGCTCTAAATTTAAAGATAAGATTCTCATGTCACGAGACGTGATCTTTTGTGAGAGCGAGAGCGAGTTTGCGGCGTTTAAAAAGGCCTTTGCGCTTGAGCTTTATCTGCGATATATCGCGAAATTTTCCCCGCGGATAGGCCGCAAGATCGTGCGGGTGCGGGTGCGCAAAATGCAGACGCGCTGGGGCAGCTGCAACCACGCTAAGGGCTATCTCAACTTCTCGCTAAGCCTGATAGAGCGGGATCCGCGCTTCGTCGAATACGTCGTACTGCACGAGCTCGCGCACCTCATCCATGCAAACCACGGAGCGGATTTTTACGCGCTTATCGCGCAGATCATGCCCGATTTTAGGGCGCGTATCAAGCTAGGCAAGGGCTAGTTCGCAGGCAGGGTGCCCGTTTAAATTTTACGCCACTGCGGAACAGTTCTTGCCGCAGTCGATAAATTTCAACCGATCTTTCACTCCTCTTTCGCCCCACGCCGTAGCAAGCCGCAGCCAGTCCGAACTCGCGCGGCGCAGACAGCGAATTTCGCAAATTTTCGCGGGCCAAAACGCTAATCCAAAGCCGCAAATTCCACGTATTTCTCCATCGCAACCAGCAGGAGCCAGCGCGCGGTAGGGCTGAAAAAATAGTGGTGTTCGGGGACTTGCTCCATTATAAATTTTAAAAAATTGTAAAAATATTCGGGCGCAAATTTAACCTCGGCGCTCGTTAGACTATCGCCCAGATAGCAGATTTCGCCGCCTAAAATCCTCTTTTTTGCCGCGGGGTTTGCGTCTATGAAGCTTCTGGCACCGGCAAAGCTGGGGCAGTACGCGGTCGCGTAATCTTTCAGACCCCGCAAGACGGGCTTGGAGCCGATGAAGGTAAAATTTTTTTCTCTATAAAGCGCGCTCTGCCCTCGCTTACCTGCCAGCGATCGCCCAAGCTCGATAAAAACGCAAACATCTCATCATCTGCGGATCTGAAATTTGCGGGTCCATTTTTACGATCCATTTTCGTCCTTTTTAAATTCGTAGTCGCTTGCGGTGCACGAACTGCGACCCTGCTATCGTTTAACGCCGCAGTAGCGCTCAAAGCCCGCCGCAGACGCGGATAAAATTCTACCAGCAAGCATTGCCTTATAAAGCCGCCGCGCAGTGTTTGTGACGATCAGACAGAGAGCGCTTAGCAAAGCTAAACGCGATAGGCACTTATCACATGAAGCCGCGGATGAAGATCAAGCAAGCTACGATCAAATGAACGACGCCTAGCGAGCGGCCAAACAAGCGGTAGGGGGTAGCTAAACAGGCAGCGGCTAAATTAAAATTCCACAGCCCGCTAAACTAAACTAAAGCTTAAATAATCGCCGCTCAAAACAGATCAAGGCAAATCAAGGCAGTTTACTTGAAAAAATTCTTGATTTTATCGAGTATCCCCTCGTCGTCTCCGCCCTTGCTACCGAAGCTTTCTTGAAGCTCGCGCAAAAGCGCCTCTTGCTTCTCATTCAATTTTTTAGGCGTCTGGACGTTTACCTGCACGATCAGATCGCCGTTTTTCTTAGTGCGGATATTTGGCGCGCCCTCGCCGTATATCGTGAAGCGCTGCTTGTCCTTCGTGCCTACTTTGAGCTTTAGCTCCGCCTTACCGCGCGGCGTCGGCACCTCGATGCTCTCGCCCAAGATCGCCTGCGTGAAAAACACCGGCACCTCGATATACAGGTCGTCTCCGTCGCGCAGGAAGTGGCTGTCCTCCTTCACGCGCACTATCACGTATAGATCCCCGATCTCGCCGGTTTTAGAGACGTTGCCCTTGCCGCTTAGGCGCACGCGCTGTCCGTCGTCTATGCCTGCAGGAATGTCAAATTTAAGGCTCACGTCCTCTTCGGTAAAGCCCTTGCCGCCGCAATCCTTGCACCTGTCTTTTACGATCTCGCCCGTACCGCCGCATTCGGAGCAGCTTTGGATGAAGCTCATATATCCGCGTCTGACCGCGACGCGCCCCGTGCCGCCGCAAGCGGAGCAGGTATGTCTTTTTTTATCCTTCGAGCCGGTGGCGTCGCAGGTGGAGCACGGCTTTTTGATCTTGTATTTTATCTCCTTGTGTACGCCCTCTAAAGCCTCTTTAAACTCCAGCGTTACGGCCAGTTCGGTATCTATGCCGTATGGATCGCTAGGGCGTGAGCGACCGCCTCCGCCGAATGCCTGCTCGAAAAAATCGCCGAAAATCGAGCTAAAATCAAATCCTCCGCCGCCTGCGCCGCTATATGCGCCGCTGATGCCCTCTTTGCCGTAGCGATCATACATCCTGCGCTTTTGATCGTCGCTTAAAATTTGATATGCTTCGTTGATCTTTTTAAATTTCTCCTCCGATTCCTTGTCGCCTTGGTTGCGGTCGGGATGGAATTGCAAAGCGAGCTTTCGAAACGCCTTTTTTATCGTCTCGGCGTCGGCATCGCGCGCCACGCCTAAAATTTCATAATAATCTTCTTCCACGAAATTCTCCTTAAACTATACAAAAGGGGCAATTTTATCCAAATTTAATAAAACGCAAGTTAAGACTTAACTATTTTTATGTATAATGCAATATTTAAAATTTCAAATCAACGATGCAAAGGATAAAAAATGATAAATGTATTGATGATAGAAGACGACAGCGAGTTTGCACAGCTTCTAACCGAATATCTGGCTAAATTTAACATCCAAGTTACAAACTTTGAAGACCCGTATCTGGGCATTAGCGCAGGGATCAAAAACTACGATCTGCTGATTTTGGATCTTACGCTTCCTGGGATGGACGGACTTGAAGTCTGCAAAGAGATCCGCGAGAAATACGATATTCCGATCATCATCAGCTCGGCTAGAAGCGACGTGAGCGATCGCGTCGTAGGCCTTCAGATCGGAGCGGACGATTACCTACCGAAGCCTTATGATCCAAAAGAGATGCACGCGCGCATCATGAGTTTAATCCGCCGCTATAAAAAAGCTAGCGAAAAGGAAGAAACCGCCACGGATAGCGTATTTCGCATCGACGACAAGCGCCATGAAATTTACTTCGGCGAGGAGTCGCTCGTGTTAACGCCTGCGGAGTATGAAATTTTAGAATACCTCATCAAGCAGCATAGCTTTTCGGTATCTCGCGAGCAGCTCGTATACCATTGCAAGAGCCTAAAAGATAAGGACTCAAAGAGCCTAGATGTCATCATCGGACGCCTACGCACCAAAATCGGCGATAGTTCCAAAGCGCCCAAGCATATCTTTTCGGTTCGCGGTATCGGCTACAAGCTCATCGGATGAAACACTCCTTAATCACTAAAATTTCGGTTTTTTTTGTAATCGCGATCATCTTAGTCTGCGTGCTTTTCATCACGTTCGCACGGATGCAGATGAATAGAGCTCTAGGTAGCATGCAGGCTAATCAAATAAACGCGGTCAATAATCTACTTGAGCTATACAAGCGTAATGCCCCTCCCAGCGATATTGAGCGCTACTTCTCCAGCTACGGCTTGGAGCTTGTAAAAGACAAAAATATCATCCAAAACATCATCACGAGTGGTAAAATTTTTTTCGTCCAAGATACTTCTATCGGCGAGTTTAGCTCGGTCGAGTATAATAATTCACTGTTTTTAAATATCAAAAACAACTCTTTTGTCGTGGTTTTCGAAAGCCTTGGCACGAAGAATTTAAACGATCCGCTTTGGGTTGGGTTTTTGCTTACGATGGCGGTTTTGATCTCACTTTATCTATCAATAGTGCGAAGCTTCACGCCGCTAAAAAAACTAAGCAAAAATATCAAAAAATTCGCCCAAGGTAATTTGGACGTAAATTTAGCCGCTGCGCACAGCGAGGACGAGATCGGGCAGGTCGCGCAGGAATTTAACAACGCAATCGCTAAAATTCAAGAGCTGATCCGCTCGCGCCAGCTATTTTTACGCACCATCATGCATGAGCTTAAAACCCCGATCGGCAAGGGCAGGCTCATCACCGAAATGCTCGATGACGAAACGCAAAAAGAGCGGCTCGTCAATGTCTTCGAGCGGCTTGAAATTTTAATCAACGAGTTTGCCAAAATCGAGCAACTGCTCTCAAAAAGCTACTCGCTAAATTATCAGGATTATCATTTCAGCCTCATTTTAGAGCAAGTAAAAGATATGTCTATGCTCGATAACTGGGACGAGCTCATCAGCACGGATATCGAGTGCGACGCGGTGATAAACGTGGATTTCGGGCTATTTGCGCTGGCGATTAAAAATTTAATCGATAACGCCCTAAAATACTCCAGCGATAAAAAAGTCCGCATCATCTGCGATGAAAACAAAGTAAGCGTCGCCAACCGCGGAGCGGCGCTTGCAAAATCATTCGAGCACTATAAGCAGGCCTTTATCAGAAATAAAGACGAGAAAGCCACCGGCATGGGGCTCGGGCTTTACATCATCGATAAAATTTGCGAGCTGCATAAATTCCGCTTCGAGTACAATTACAGCGACGGCACGCACTACTTCTCGATCGTCTTTTCGCCAAAGGGCGCTATATGAGCGGCACAGACAGGTTTGAAGAGCTCGTCGCAAGCTTTGAAAAGCTTCCCGGCGTGGGCAAAAAATCCGCCCTGCGCTTTGCCTACTACGTAAGCGTGCAAAATTCCTTTATGGGGCTAAATTTAGCGCACAATATCGAAGAGGCGGTGCGCGGACTGCACAGATGCCGCATCTGTGGTGCGGTATGCGAGGGCGAGATCTGCGAATACTGCGCCGACGAGGAGCGCGAGAGCGATAAAATTTGCATCGTCGAAAACCCAAAAGATATCTTTATTTTAGAGAGCAATAAAATTTACAACGGCCGCTACTTCGTGCTACAAAGCGCAGGCGAAGAGACGGTGGAAGCCCTGCGCGCCATGGTGGAGCAAAACGGTGCGAGTGAGCTGATTTTCGCGCTGACGCCGGGCATTAACTCCGACGGGATCATGCTTTACGTCGAGGACAAGCTCGCGGATCTGGGTTTGAAATTTACCAAGCTTGCCCAAGGCGTGCCTACGGGCGTGAGCTTAGATAACGTCGATATGCTCTCGCTGATAAAGGCGATCAACGGGCGCACTGAAATTTAAAATTTCGATGAAATTTTAAATTTATGCGGGTAAATTTATCGGCTAAATTTAAAGCGCAAAGCGGGGAATAGGCTTTACCGCGGAGCCCAGGCGGCGAAATTTGAGGCGTAAATTTAAATAGTTTGGCGCGCGATGAACGCGATGAAATCGAAATTTACGCGGCTTCGGCGGTCCTGACGGTTGGCGCGGCAGC
>ERZ772924.734-NODE-734-length-15628-cov-127.775316_pt1 | contig 15628 bp, 16 predicted proteins | sample MGYA00512116_ERZ772924 | MGnify/ENA primary metagenome ERZ772924 (study PRJEB29015, sample SAMEA2737920) | human oral metagenome | biome: human oral; feature: human-associated habitat; material: dental | place: China | collected 2134 ...
CGCGCCGCGCCTGCTCGACGTCGCCGGCGTCCTGCTGGATGGCGTCCTTAATGCGGGTGACCTCGGTGGCCCCGTTGCAGGGGTTGACGCCCACGGTGACGGACTCGGCGATCCTGTTGGCCTCGTCGTGCGGCCAGATGCCGTGGATGACGTAGACGGGCTCGCCGCCCGCGTCCAGCTCGAACAGGACCGCCCGGTAGAAGTCGGTGACGCGGGCGGTGCGCACGCGCCGGTCGGCGGCGCCCCTGATGTGCTCCAGGTGCAGGCCGGTGCTCGCGGTCATGGTGCTGAGCTTGGCGATGAAGGGGCCGATCTTCGCCTTCAGCGACGAGTCCCTGGCGGTGGCGTCCTTGGCCTTGCTGCTGGGCCAGACGATCGCGGGCATGTCAGTGTCCTTCCAGGAGCGCGGCGATCCGGGCAATGGTCTGTTCGGGGTCGTCCCCGGGGACGACGACGCGCCAGCCGGCGGCGGCGAGCGCCTCGAAGCGCTCGATGATGCCCGTCTCGGCCTCGTCGGTGCTCCTGGCGAATTCGTCGAAGGAGGCGCCGACGAGGCGGGCTGAGGAGGCCTGCGCGGCCAGCGGGTGGAAGAGGACGGCGGGACTGGACTGGCGTCCGGCGGCCTCGGCGATGGCCTGAGCGGCGGCGCTCAGATCGGCCCGGGCATCGGGGGACGCGACATATACACGTGTGCTCACGGGAACAAAGCTACGCCACCGGGGCCCGTCGCGCCGAACCGGAGAACGGAACATGGGGCGTGCTCCCACCGCGGCCCCCGATCCGGTGCGCCCCACCCCGTCCCGTTCCCACCTCGTCCCGTTCCCCGGTCCGGCGCTGCCTGCTTCTCCCGCCTCTTCTCCCGTTCCCACCTCGCTTTTGCGCTCGCACCTCGGACATGTCCCGGGTGCTAACCGGAAAGTGAGGTGGGAGCGGAGGGGCGGCAGCGAAGCCGGGGTCGGGACGGGGCCGGACGGGTGTGCGGGCCCCAGGCCAGCAGCCCGCGGATGTCGTCCGGGGTCAGCGGCGTCCGCCGTCGTTCCTGAGCTGCGGCAGCAGGGTGGCGGCCGCGATGCCGCCGAGCATGATCACCGTCCCGACGGTCATGGCCGCACGGGGCAGGCCGTGCGCCAGTGCTGCGACGAGCGCGCCGCCGAGGGCGAGACCCATGACGATGGCCCGGTGGGCCCGTACGCGCAGGATCGCGGTGATCGCGGCCAGGCCGATGAGGGTGACGGCCATCCCGTAGGCGGCCAGCTGCGGGAACTGAGGACCCCTGCCCGTGCACATGTCGGTGATGCCGATGTGCAGGGTGAGCAGGAGCGCTGACAGCATGGCCAGGATCGCGGTCCAGATCCTCGTCTGCTGGCGCTGGTCAGGGCCGGGGCGCAGGGGCGTGGATCCGACCAGGCGGTTCCAGAGCGGCATGAGCATCAGCAGCAGCGTGCAGACCAGCAGCGTGGCGGGCATGGCGGCCGCCGAGACGCCGCGGGGAACGGCCGACGCGCCGTGGCGGCCGGCGGCCTGACGGGTGATGACCTGCGCAGGCATGTCGTCCCAGAACAGCAGGCTGTAGCAGATCATGCCCGCCAGGGCGATGACGACGATGATGTAGCCGATGACCGGCTGAGAGCTGTGCGATCGGATGTTCATGCCCGTCTCCTTCGTGGACAGTGACAACGATGCCCGCTGGAGCGTTCACCGGTCATCGCACTTCTGGACACTCGTGTCTCCTTCTTAAGTCCCCGCGAGGGCGGTGGGGCCATCCTCCCCGGCACGTTGCGGCAGCCGGGCCCGGACGGCCCAGCCGCCCTCGTGCGGGCCTGCTGTCAAAGTGCCGCCGAGCAGCTCGCAGCGCATGCGCATGCCCTGGATGCCCAGCCCCGACCCGCTGATGCCGGAGGTCGGTTGGGTCGCCAGCCCATTGGTCACGGACAGGCTCATCCAACCGTTCTTGATGGTCAGGTCCACCATGATGGGGGCTCCTGGGGCATAGCGGTGGGCGTTCGTCAACGACTCCTGGACGATCCGGTACAGGGCGAGCCCGACAGCTGGTGAGACCTTCGGGTCCTGAGGCATCGCGACACCGATGTCGGGGTTGATCGCCCTGGCCCGACGCAACAGCTCGGGAATGTCCGCGAGGGTCGGCTGGGGGGCGGTGGGGGCCTGGGAACCCGCCGCGAGGATGCCGACCACCTCGTGCAGGCTCTCGCTGGCGCTGCCGGCCTCGCGGGTCAGTTCTTCGAGCAGCTCTGCTGCGCGTTGCGGGTTTCCGGGGAGCATGCGTCGGGCGAGCCTGGCGTCGAGCAGGACGGCAGTCATGTGATGGGAGGCGATGTCGTGCAGTTCCCGGGCCATGAGCCCGCGTTCGTCCTCGAGTGCCTTGGCGATCCTCGCTTCGCTCTCGGCCCGTTCTGCTTTCAGGAGGGTCTCCACTCCAACCGCTCGTTCGTTCGCGATCCGCATCCAGGCCCCGACCAGGGTGGGGGCCCCGATGAAGAGCGAGCCCGAGACGAAACCGACTGGTGCGAGGAGAGCGATGCCGTCGGAGCCGGTGCGCACGGGGGCGAGCACGAAGGCCCCGATCGTCGTCGTGAGGCCGATCATCGCGGTGACGGAGCTGGTCCGTGACCGGGTACGCCGTCCCAGCCAGAAGCACAGCGGCAGATAGAGCAGGAACTGCGTGACGAATGGATTCTGCTGCGTCAGTGCTGCAACGAGAACAGCAGTGTGGACGATCGCGAACGCCACGACCGGTCGGTTGATGAGAATGATGGTGCAGACGACCCCGAGAACGGTCAGGCCGATCTGCCACAGAATCTGGGCGAGCGAGTTTTCTGAGTTCGCCACCAGCAGCACGTTCAAGAGACTCACCAGGAACGATGCCAGTACGGTCTGCCGCAGCTGCTGGTTGACGCGCTCAGCCGCACCTCTGCTCATGTGCATGTCTCCGTCCGATGCCGGCCAGCAGCGCTACAACGCCGAGAAGGTCAGCTCCCTGCGGTTGAAGCAGAATGCACCCCATGTCACCACGATGGCAGACCATGCCACGACGATACCCGCTGCGAGCCAGCCCTGGGCGCCCGGCTGCGTCGAAAGCCCCGTGGCGCTCAGCGGGAGACAGCCGTGGAGGATGTCGGCGCCGGTGAGCGTGGCGAGTGAGCGGAAGGTCGACTCGACGACGAACAGACCGCCCAGCAGGAGGAGCAGAACGGTTTGCCGACGCAGCAGGAAGCCGAGGCCGGCGCCGAGGACACCGCACAGCACGAGTGTGACGAGTCCGCGCAACTCCGACATGACCAGGGCGAACGGATCCAGTGCCAGGTTGATGCGCTGCACGGCGAGAGCGGTGAACAGGACGAGCAGTCTGACCGCGGTGAGACCGAACGCGGCGACGAATGAGGCGAGTGCAGCGGCCGCGCACTTGTTCCGGTAGAGCTGCCCGCGGCGGGGCAACGCCACGGCCGCGCTTGTCATGGAGGCGAAGTGGTACTCGCGGGTGATGAACAGGCCCCCCATGATCATCATTGCGAGAGCCGCCGGGCTCACTCCGCCGACGCCGCCGGCATTGGCGGCGGCTGTGAGCTGCAAGCCGGGCTGGTCCAATGACAGTTTCGCCAGATCCTCGGGGGACATGGATTGAGCCTGCGTCGCATTGGGGATGACTCTGTTGAGAGAAATGAGGGCGTTGATCGTATCCCTCGCGAAGGCTTCGAGTGTGGCGACCAAGAAAGTCGCGATGATCAGGATGATCGTCATGGTGGAGGCGATTCGGCCTTGGCGCAGTCGCATGATCTCAACGTTCATGGTACTCATCCTCGATTTCCTGAAGTGGCGAGATAGAAAGAATCAAGATCGTCGGGCAAGGTGTCCGACTGTGCCACGACGCGGCCTCCTCGAACTATGACGACGGCGTCTATCGTGCGTTGCAGCTCGGCCAGGATGTGACTGGTGATCAGCACCGACCCGCCACTGGCCGCGAAGCGCCGGAGGAGGGTGCGGAACCATTCCATGCCCTCGGGATCGAGACCGTTGGATGGTTCATCGAGGACGAGAACATGTGGATCGCCCACCAGCGCGAGGGCCAGGCTGAGGCGTTGACGCATGCCCAGGCTCATCTCACGGACCCTCATGGGGCCTGCATCCGCCAGCCCGACCTGCTCCAAGTGCGCGTCGACGGCGTGAGGATCGGTCAGCCCGGCGGCGGCCCTGGCCAGGGCGACGCATTCGGCTGCCCTGCGGTTCGGATGCAGCCCAGCGTTTTCGCACAGAGCGCCGACCAGACGAGACGGTACGGGGATGGCATCATACCGATTCCCCTCCACCAGGCAGATGCCGGAGTCAGGGCTGGCGAGTCCGAGAAGACAGCGCAGCATCGTCGTCTTGCCCGAACCATTCGGGCCGAGCAGCCCGGTGACTGCTCCGGACTCGATGCTGAAGCTGACGTCGTCGAGGATGAGGCGACTTTCATAGCTCTTCGTCACGTGTTCGAAGGAGATGGGTGCCGGGTCGGAGGGCCTCGTGCTGGGGATGGTGGAAGTCCCTGTTGTCATGGCAGTTCTTCTCTCATGCTGCTGCTTGCGTGGGGGCCAGCAGATCCTGGTACTCGGACGTTGTTGCAAGAAGCTCCTGGCGGCAGCCGTCGGCCAGTATGCTGCCATGATCCATGACCAGGACGCGGTCGCTCGAGTTGAGGTGCTCGAGGTTGTGCGAGACGATGAGCACCGTGCGCGTTGCGGCGAAGCTCTCGAGCAGATGGGTCAAGGAGGACCTGGTCACGGGATCAAGATTGGAGTCCGGCTCGTCCATGAGGATGATGTCGGCGTCGCTGAGCAGCACTCGGGCCCAGGCGATTCGCTGTCGCTGGCCGCCGGAGAGAGTGATTCCGGCTTGGCCCAAGTCCGTGTCAAGACCGAAATCCTTCTTCCCCAGCAGATCGGTGAGACCGACGTGCTCAAGGGCCTCGTACAGGGTGGAGTCCGGGTGGCGGTGGCAGCCGAGTTCCAGATTCTCTCTCAGCGTGCCGGTGAGCACGATCGAGTCCTGACCGACGAGGGCGAGGCGTCTGCGGTAGGAGTTCAGGTCGAGCTGGTCGATCGGGACACCGCCGAGTGAGATGTGCCCGGCGTCGGGGTGGTAGAATCGTTCGATGAGTTCCAGGAGCGTGGACTTGCCTGAACCGGATCGACCGACGATGGTGACTGTTTCTCCACGGCGCAGGACGAAGTTGACATCAGTGAGCACTGGAGTTCCCGGCTCGTATGAGAAGGAGACGCTGTCGAAGCGCAGCAGTTCGTCTCCCGATGCGGTGCCGATGGCAGTCTGATGGTCGGCGCGCACGTCATCCTCTGATTCAAAGAAATCAACCTCATAGCAGCGCTTGAGGGCGCCCAGGCCGATCTGCATCTGGGTGAATGCCTGGCCGAGGCTGCTGATCGGTGCGATCATCATGAACATGTAGGTGATGTAGGCGAGCAGGGTTCCCAATGTTGTCGCACCCGAGGCCAGCCGTGCGGTGCCGACCACGATCACTGCGGCGATCGAGCCTTGGATGCAGACATTGAGAGCAGGCTGGACGCACGCGGACAGGACGGTGATCCTCAGACCCTTGCGGTAAAGATTGTGGGAGCTGAGGCGTAGATGATCCAGCTCCAGCGGTTCAGCATTCGTCGCCTTGATGGTGCGCAGCGCTGAGAGCATGCGCTCGGTGCTCACGGAGAAATCTCCCAGAGCCTCCTGCACTTCGGCGGACATGCTGTTCGCCCGGTTGGTGACTGCGATCACCAAGGACAGGCCGAGGACGAAGGCCGCTGCTGTCACCGCGAACAGTATCGGGTCGGACATGATCATGAAGACCGTTGTTCCGGCGAGCATGAGAACAGAACCGGCAACCGGCAGGATCCCGGCAGACAGGAACTGCTTCACCATGGTGCTGTCCGCGTTGGCGCGTGAGAGCAGGTCGGCGGTGTTGGCCGCATCGAGCTCGCTGATCGTCATGCTGACATAGCGACGACCCAGACGGGTGCGCAGGCGATGGGCGACGGCTTCGGCGCCCCGACCCGTCAGATAGGCCTGCACGGCACCAATGACGGTGGTCCCCACGACGAGAGCCGCGAGCAGCTCGATCGTGTCGGCTTGCAGGCCGCCTTGAATCCCGTCGTTGACTGTTTTCTGCAGGACGCGGGGCTGGACGACGGACAGACCAGCTGCGGTCACCGACAGGACCAAGGCGGTACCGAGGGTGATGCGACTTCCCCTGGTGAGTCCGACGAGGTAGCTGCGCATGCTGGACGGAAGGTCCTCCGGGTGGCGTCTTGCTGCGTTCTCAGACATGAGGGACTGTTTTCCTTTCTCCAAGTGGCTGTGGGGAACAGCGACGTTCCCCACAGCCACTGGCGGTGAACGGGTGGTCAGACCGTCAAACGGTCAGGCAGACGGCCACGGAGGCGAAACTCACCGAACAGAGGGAACAGCTGGCGAAACTGACGGGATTGCAGGTTCGCATTCCACCGGTGGGTTCGGTCTCGGTTCGTTGCAGATCCAGTATGTACTGCATGAGATGTCCTTTCTACTCGTGAGGCTTTGAGGATTCGTTCAGCAGAACCAGGTGCTGAACGAACTTCCGCAGAGCGCCAGACTGCTGCTGCTGGTGATCGTGCGGTCCATGTCTCTGGCCTCCTCGACGAGGCCCTGCATTCTCAGGACTTCCGACATGATGAGCTCCTTGCCGCCAGGTGTCTGGCAGGTGATTGATTCTGAGTCTGCTCGCGCAGAACGGCGGACTGCCGCCTGTCATTGTTCTGCATCCGATGCATGATTCGCGTTGATTCTTCGGCTTCAAGGGCCCCTTGACGCCGATGCGTGTCAGCAGATGGCGGCGCTCCAAGTGCTTGCACATCCGACGAGGCTCCATGAGCTGCACATGCGAGTGGTGCGATCGGTCGATTCCGAACCCTGAAGTGACAGGATGTATGACATGATTTCTCCTTTGAAATGGTTTGTGGTGGTCAGCAGACGATGACACTGTGCGTACTGAAGCAGAACGCCCAGCTGTTGGTGCTGGGGAATCTGGTGTCCTGCTCCTCGGAATTGATTCCCTGCATTTCCAGAATTTGTGACATGGTTCATCCTCTTTTCGTGTCGGCGCTCTTCAGCAGAACCAGATGCTGCGGGTGCTGTAGCATGTCCAGTTGGACCAGTTGCTCGGGCTGCGGGTAGGCTCGGAATGTGTGTCGAGCGACTGCAGAACGAGGATTCCGTGCATGGTTCACCTCCTTTCCATGATGAGCTCTGACGATGCTCCCCGCCATTCATTTCCGCTGTGACCCACGCTGATCCGGTCCAGCAGTGGGGTGCGGAACAGATTGGGAGGGACAATCTTGAGGTGGCGGCTCTCGTACAGTCGGAGGACGGACAGGACGCCTGCGCTCCCGGAGGACCAGTCACACGAGAGCCGCATGAGCTGTTCTCCTGGAAAGACGATTCCGGTGCCACGTACCAGGGCATGCAGGTTCAGCAGTCGGGCTTGACGCGCCAGGACCTCTTCGTCGCTGATCGATGCCCACGGGCACTGGAGCAGGCGGTCCGCGAAGAGAAGAAAGCCGGCGCGGCCGTTGAACAGATTGCTCTGCACCGCGAAGGGCGGGACGAGCGTCCGTTCAATGCCGTGAAGCGTTCTCACGAGTTCATCGGTGGGCCTGTGCTCGAGCAGGCGCATGATCACCAGACCGATGCCGATGGATCCAGTTGCCAGATAGGGCAGCACTCGCCAGCCCTCGTTCAGCTGCAGGGAGCCGTCAGGTGTCTGGACCAGCAGGGCGAGGTCCCTGTCCAGGGCGGTGCTCGCCCGATCAGGATCGGTGTCGTCGCCCGTGAGTTCATGACTGCAGATCCAGTACAGGGCCTGACCGGCCATCCCCTGCATCAGTCCGCCCTTGCCCACTGCGGCTGTCGCTGTGCCATTGACCTCTCGGACAATGCTTGAGCGGTCCTCGTCAAAGCGGTCGAGCATCACCTCGTGAATGGCGGCGATGGTCTCGTCGTAGTGGTGCTGGTTGTGTCTGCGGGCCTGGTCCATGAGGCAGATGCCGATCCCGGACAGTCCTGAGTAAAGATCACTGGGAAGACTTGGCAGATGAAGTGTCCTGACCTTTTCAAAAAGCCTGCCAGCCGCTTCTCCTCTGCCGAGACGGTCCGAGTGTCCATGCAGCTCCAGCAAGACCGTTGTAGAAGCCGAACGAGGTCTTGCTCGAGTCGGCCGCGGTTTCCTCGATCCAATCGAGCACGTCCTCCCGCTGCCGTGCCTCAGGGTGCGCCAGGAGAACACCGCATGCCCCTGTTGCGATCCCGTAGCCGCCCTCGTCGAACTGGCTCACGTCACCGGGCCAGACACGGTCGGGCCGTGACAGGTCGAGTGCTTCGTCCAGGCCGCGGACGATCGCGGCATCGATCTCAGCAACTGCTTCGGGATCATCCATGCACCATGCGTCCCGTGCCACCCGTGCGCGTCGTCGCAGCGGTGCCGGATTGTCATCGGTCACTGTCAGTGAGATGTCGGCGACGATCGAGGCGCAGAACTCATCACTCAATGCATAAAATTGTCTGGCATGTTCGACCAGACCTCGCAACTTGCTGTGATCCAGCGGCAGGAGGACCGTGAGTGGTACGAACATCGACAGTTTGATGCAGCCCAACCCGTAGAGATCAGCTGCAATTCCTGTGCGGCCGTCCTCGGCGATGTACCCAGGTGCCCCGGCGGGCGCGCTGGTCGGGTCGTCGACGTCATGGGCCATCTCGAAGTCGATGAAGCGGATGTCCCCATCGGGGGTGACGATGATGTTGTTCGGGTGCAGGTCCCCGAAGACGATTCCATGCTCGTGAAAAGCGTGGACTGTTCGCTCGACCTTCGCAAGGGTGGCCAGCGCCCAGTCGCGGTAGTCAAGTATTTCTCGATTGCCGACTCCTGCCCGGATCTCTGGGCTGCGCATGACCATTTCGCTGTTGAGGGTCGTGCCCTCGATCAGTTCCTCCTCCATGAAGCAGTGCTCGCCCGCTTTGAACACACGGTGGCATCTGACGACTTCAGGGAGGTCGGCCAACCGGTCGAGGAACTCTGCTTCACGAAGCAGACGTGCCACCGCATCGGTGCCATCCGGCGAGATGCCTGCATGGGGGCGGGCCTCCTTCAGCACGACCGGATGCTCCTGGCCGTCGGGGATGGCCCGATAAATTCCGCCCCCGTTGCTGAAGTGCATCGCGTCGAGTACTGCATAGGGGAACTCTTCGGGTCGGTCACCAGAATTCAGAGCGTCCATCTGTGCTCGGATGAAATCAGGGATCTGCACCCATTCCGGCGGACGGAAGACCGGCTGGCGATCGTCTTCGACCAGTTCTCCTGACGGATTCCTGATCGCTGGGCTCAGCTCGTCGGTGCGTGATCTCATGAGCAGCGGACGGAAGCCGCCGTAACGCAGGTAGACGGGGCCTCCATGGTAACGGATGTCGCTGAGGATGTAGGGCCCCTCGGCGCCGCCGATGATCGCGTCCAGTTCTGCGGCAATGCGAGCGCACTGCTCATCGTCATCGGGATAAATGGTGATGAATTTTCCGCTGCCGCCACGATGCGCGTACTTCATGTTGGTCCGCATGAGCTCCGTCCGGGTCGGCAGGAACTTGAACGGGACGGCAGACGCATGGCAGTAGGATGCGACGTCTCCAAGGAGTTTCTGCGCGTTTTCCATGGTGGCACTGACGTGAATCTTCCAGCCCTGCTCAGGCATGTTCATCCCAGGTGGCATCACATATTCCCAGCCATTCCCCGTGGACAGCGACCAGCTGGTCCAGTCGCGGTCGCGGGGAAGTTCGAACCGTCGCGCTCCCGAACCATTCGTCGTGTCGCGTTTGATGTCGTAGAACGCCGGGCCGGCGTAGCAGAACGCGAGATATTTCATGTCCATCGGGTCTGTCTCCATTGGAATAGTCATGACTTGTGGAATCCCCATGGTGGAGTTCTCGCTCGCTTGTTGTGTCCTGGTTCGATCCCGCATCCAACGCGCGATCCCTTGATGGGGTGATTCGATTGTGATGGCTGCCGCCCGCTTGGTCCAGATCTGTGACGACCAAGGTACGAGTGCGGGACTGGACCAAAGGAGTAGCCGCCGCCGGCGCAGGTGAACCTTGCGGCAGATGTCGACCGCGACGGATACCGAGCGGGGGAGCGGCCCCCGTTATCCTGTGTCGGGTTCTCCGCCCCGCCCGTGTCCCGGGCGAACTTCTCGGGGTTCCCGACGGGGGTCCCCGGGGCTATCGTGGATGGCGCCACAGCCTCGTGCCGAGGCCCACCCCCGTCCTGGTGGACGGGCTGATCCCAGGAGGGACCATGCAGCAAGATGAATCGGCAGGCATCGACGCCCCCGATCCCGAGGACCCCGGTACGGTCACTGTCCTGATCGCGGATGACCAGGCGATCATCCGCCGTGGACTGCGGGATTTCCTCGGCGAGAGTCCCGACATCGAGGTCGTGGCCGAGGCCTCCACCGGTTACGAGGCCGTCTCTCTGGCGCACGCATGGCGACCCGATGTGATCCTCATGGATCTGCGGATGCCGAAGGGCAACGGGCTGGAGGCTACACGGCAGATCCTGGCCGAGTCTGACCGATCCAAGATCCTGATCCTGACCACCTTCGAACGTGACGAGTACCTGTTCGTCGCCATGGATCTCGGTGCTTCTGGATTCGCCAACAAGGATCTCGATCTCGATGATCTGTCCGAGGCGATCCGTACGGTCGCCCGAGGCGGCTGCTGGCTGAAACCACGGTTGGCTGCTCGGCTGGCGGCCGAGTTCGCGAACCGCAAGCCGGTGCCCGTTCCGACGGCGGGGGCCGCTCCGGAACTGCTCACCGTGCGGGAGCGTCAAGTGGCTGCTCTCATCTCGGACGGATTGAGCAATCAACAGATTGCGCATCGTCTCCACTTGGAGGTGACGACGGTGAAAGCACATATCGGGTCGATATTCAACCGGCTCGACATGAACAACCGGGTCCAGATCGCCATCTGGGCGCATGACAGGCAGTTGGTCTTCTCGGCGGAGGATGAATGATGAACGGAGCCGGGCCGATGGCGACCATTTCGCATGTCCGCAGCTGGACCGATCAGTGGGAGTGGCTCAGGAACAGCCCAGATGAGTTGCAGCGGGTGCTCGAGGACGAGGCCGAGTGCAGCGAGCGGGTCCTTGCCGGGCCTGCCCGAAGGGCTGATGCGCTCGTGGGTGTTCCCGTTGCTGATCTGTTCTACGAACAAGCTTCGCAGCCCGCGGTGCGATCAGGGGACTTCTGGTATCTCATGGTGCTCGACGGGGAGGCCGGCAGTCCCAGCATAATGCGAGTGCCTCATGATTCCGACGAGCCGGAGCCGACGGCCACGGATCTCATGTCAGATCCACGTGCGCAGGTGGCGCTCAATGTCGCGGAATTGGCACCCGGGGCTTCACTCGGATCAGTCGTGTTCAGCAGTGATGGCAGGATCGTCTGCTGGACGGAGGACCCGGATGGTTCGGAATCCTATAGGGTCCATGTGACCTCGGTCGCCGGTCAGAAGGAGCTTCTTGACCCGATCGACGGTTGTTCTGGCAGTGTCGTCCTCGATGAAAAAGGGTCGCGGGTCGTGTGGGTCGGGCTCGACGGGACACGCCGGCCTGCGGCCGTCTTCGCCAAGAGTTTTTCTGATGGCCGGGTCACTGTGTTGCACCACGAGTGCGATGAGCGTCTGAGGCTACGAATGAAGCAGTGCGTCTCGGGAGATTTCCTCTTGCTGGATGCGGTGAGCAGGACCATGGTGCGACACTTCATCTCCCGCCTGGGCGCTGCCGATCTTCGACTTCGACAGGTTGCGGGCCTGCCATTCGAGGGACGGTCGACCCTCGATGTCGGAGAGCTGGACGGGCGTCCGGCCCTGTTCGCCACAGTCGCCACGGATGATCAACCGAATGGCCGTCTGCTGGTCCGCTTCATCGACCGCCTCGGCGGCGCAGAGGGGGACTGGAGGTGTCTCATCGAGCATGACGAGCGTTCCGTGCTGGCTCCGGTGCTGGTGACTCGTCGCAATCTCGTCATCGGGCGCCGCAGGGAGGGGCACCAGGAGATCGTCATCGCCAAGCCGACAGTTCCGTTGACGGGCATCCGTTCGGTGCGTGGCGCCACTGGTTCGGAATTGAGCGTCACGGCCCTGCCCGACTGGGATGGCTCGGTTCTCAGAGTGGGCGTCAGCTCCTATGTGCACCGGCCCCTGAGTGGCAGGGTCGACCTGGACGAAACCGAGCCGAGGGTCGAGCTGGCTGCGCTCAACGAGGATGTCTACGAGACGAAGGAACTTTTCGGCGAGACTGCTGATGGCGTTCGGATCCCCATTACTCTTGTCGGTCGGCGAGATCGCACCGGTCCCGCTCCCTGCCTGCTCAGTGTCTATGGTGCATACGGGGTGAATCAGCGCCCCAACTACAATCCGCTGCTTCTCAAGCTGCTCGACGCAGGCATGGTCTTCGCGGTTGCCCATGTACGCGGTGGAGGTGAGCTCGGCCCCCGGTGGCACACGGTGGCGACCGGCCTGGGAAAACCACTCACCTTCACCGACGTGCTGGCGTGCTTGGACGCCCTTGTCGCACGACGAACGGCTGATCCGAATCGTGTTGCCCTCATCGGCGGCAGCGCTGGAGGCCTGGCTGTGGGGGCGGTCCTCAATCTTGCGCCGGAACGGTTCAGGGCGGTGGTCGCCGACATGCCTTTTGTCGATCCGCTGACAACGATGATGCACCCGGATCTTCCATTGACGATCAGCGATCGCTCGGAGTGGGGGGACCCGTTGGCCGATCCGAGGATCTTCGAGTGCATCCGCGGATATTCACCGTGCCAGAACGTGCGTGACGCGGTTTACCCCCCGGTGCTTGCCACGGTCAGGACGAGGGACGCGCGGGTTTCTCCGCTGGAGGCCCTCAAATGGATCCGTGCGCTGCGCACCACTGCGAGGGGCGGGCCCTTCGTACTGCGTGTTCGTTCCGGCGGCCACCTGCATGCTGCATCATTCGATGCGACGGTTCACGACACGGCTGTCCAGTACGCATGGATCGCCGATCAGCTCGGCGTTGACCTGACCGGCGGATGCCGGGGTCCGAATCCGTCACGCTGACCCAGCGCACGACCGTGCCCGAACGGGCCGCCATCGCCGCGATGGTCCTCATCATGGTGCTCTTCCCGCTGCCCATCCGGCCCGCGATCCCCAGGGGCAGTTCGGGCACGGAGGACGAGGTCCCGGGTTGGAAGAGAGCCTCGGCCCGGTGCGCCATGACTCGTCCCGGACCGTCGTCGTGCGGCGGTGGACCGACGCGCGCGGGCATAGTGGCTCCTCTCCGAGGAGGTGATCGAGGGGCCCGGCGTGGGGCCCACCAGGGCGGCCGATGATATGGAGAACCTGTAAATGCAAGATGACAAGGGAGTATATCATGATGTTCGGACATCGGAACGGGAACGGCGACCGCGGTGGCCAGGGGGTTCCCGTCGAGGCGACCCGGGGCCTGTTCTGGGCCTGGGTCGCCAACGACCTCGAGGAACTGATCACCATGGGGCCGTGGTCGAGGAGGCACGGCTCCGAGCTCGCGAGCAGACTCGCAGGGCGACTGCCGGGCGGGGCCCCCCGACGGGTGAGCGGCGGGCTGAGCGAGAGGCACGTCCGCGTGTCGATATCGATCATGGGATGCCTCATGCTCGCCCTCGCCGAGCGGGGCAGGGCGACCGGGGGCAGGTCCCGGCTCTATCAGGTGGGCCTGCTCGGTTTCGGCGTCCGCGGCTTCACCCATCTGCTCAATTCGGCCGTGTGGCGCGGCTACACGCCCGGAGTCGCCACCGCGCCGACCGTCGTCATCCCGTTCTCGGCCTGGGCCGTCCGGGAGCTGGCGCGCAACGGGGTGCTGCGTCTCGACGGCAGGACGATCACGACGGCGCTCGTCGGCCTGCCCGTCACGATCCTCGGCATCCATGGCCTGACCGCGCGCCTCGTCGACCCCGAGGACGCCCCGGAGGACGTCGCCCCGGGGCGCACCGCCCCTGGGGAGCGCACCACCCCTGGGGGCTGAGCCCCCAAGGCCGGGAGATGGGCTCGGGACTCGGCCGCTCCTCGCTTCTCCCGCCTCTTCTCCGGTTCCCACTTCGCCTTTGCGTTCGCACCTCGTACATGTCCAGGGTGTTGACCGAAGAGTGAGGTGGGAACGGAAGGTGAGGTGGGAACGGAGGGGCGGCAGCGAAGCCGGGTGCGGGGCCGGGACCAGGCCGGAGGGGCGGTGCGGGGCCGGGCCGGTGGGCTCCGGTCCCGGACGGCACCGGACCCCATGGCCCCGCCTCAGGCCAGCAGCCCGCGGATGTCGTCCAGGGTCAGGGCGCCGCTGCTCAGCGCCTCGTCGCCGACGACCTGGTCGAACAGCTCGCGCTTGCGCTGCTGCAGCTCCACGACCTTCTCCTCGATGGTGTCGGCCGACACGAGGCGGTAGACCATCACCTGCTTGTCCTGGCCGATGCGGTGGGTGCGGTCGATGGCCTGGCGCTCGGCGGCCGGGTTCCACCACGGGTCGAGGACGAAGACGTAGTCGGCCTCGGTGAGCGTGAGGCCGAAACCGCCCGCCTTGAGCGAGATGAGGAACGCCGTGGCGTCGCCCTCCTTGAAGGCCCGCACCCGCTCCTCGCGGCGGCGGGTGCGCCCGTCGAGGTACTCCCAGCCGATCCGCTCGGCGGTGAGGCGCTCGCGCACCAGCTTGAGGAAGCCCGTGAACTGGCTGAACACGAGCGCCCGGTGCCCGGCCTGGGCCAACGAGTGGAGCTGCTCGGCGAGCGAGTCGATCTTCTCGGAGCCGACGGCCAGGTCCGCCTCGTCGAGCAGGCCCGGGTGCAGGCTGAGCTGGCGCAGCCTCGTGAGGGCGGCGAGGATCTCGATGCGGTGCGTGCGGGAGCTGTCGTCGAGCAGCCCCAGCACGCGCATGCGGGTGGCGGCCAGCTCACGGTCGTAGATGCGGCGGTGGGCCCGCCCCAGCGTCACCGGCACGACGAACTCCTGCTTGGGCGGCAGTTCGGCGGCCACCTGCTCCTTGGTGCGGCGCAGCATGAGCGGACGGGTGCGCCGGTGCAGCAGAGCGAGCCGGTCCGGCTCGTCGCCCGATTCGATCGGACGGGCGATGTCGGCCTGGAAGCGCCTCGGGTCGGGGAACAGGCCGGGCGCGGCGATCGACAGCAGACTCCACAGGTCCATGAGGGAGTTCTCCAGCGGCGTGCCGGTGATGACGAGCCGCATGCGCGCCAGCAGGCGCCTCACGACGGCGTAGGTCTTGGCCGTGTGGTTCTTCACGAACTGCGCCTCGTCGAGCACGAGCAGGCTCCACTCCAGCGCGGTGAAGCTCGCCTCGTCCAGCCGTACGAGCGTGTACGAGGCCACGACGACGTCGGCGCCGGCGTCCGCCAGGCGCAGCGCCACCTCGAGGGCGGGGGAGTCCCGCAGGTCGTCGCTGTCGGGCTTGAAGGTGATGCCCAGGACCGTCACCGTTCGGCCCGCCGGGTCGGAGCCCAGGGCGTCCAGGGCCATCCGCGTCACGCTGTCG
>ERZ772924.735-NODE-735-length-15607-cov-13.109889_pt1 | contig 15607 bp, 3 predicted proteins | sample MGYA00512116_ERZ772924 | MGnify/ENA primary metagenome ERZ772924 (study PRJEB29015, sample SAMEA2737920) | human oral metagenome | biome: human oral; feature: human-associated habitat; material: dental | place: China | collected 2134 ...
TTTTAATTTTTATATCCGAATGAAATAAAAAACGTACTTGAACCTTATACATCATGTTTTCACCTAATTTCCACCTGATGAAGTTGCACTTTCTTTCTTAGTTTTAGTCTCTTCTTTATTTTTTGTATTAAGCTTGTATTGGCTTTCTACATTTTTATTTGTTTTTAGACTATTATCCTCAGTTAATTTTTTATTATTTTTTAAATTTTGGTTTTTCCTATCTTGAGACGAATTTTCAGTTTTATCTTTGCTGATATTTTTCTCTCTGTCCTTTGTTTCTGAATTTTTATCAGATTTATTGTTTTTTGTATCATCTGTATTATTTTGAACTGCAGTTTTAGCTGGCTGAGGCTGCGGTACTGATTTTATTTCAGCCATAACTTCTGCATTCTGAACCTTTTGCGTTGGATTATTTCCTGCAGATGAAGTTGCTTTTTCACTGCTTTTACCTTCTTTATCCGCTTTACTTGACGAAGAAGACGCTTTCTCGCTAGATTTTCCTTCTACAACTGTTTTTTGCTTACTATTTTTTACAAATTGCTTATAATTTCCAAAAGCAATTAAAGAAACTGCACCTAAAAATAGCGCTATTTTTTTCTTATTATTCATAAATGCTCCTTATTTTAATTATTTCCTTCACTTGATAAAATTTCAATCATACAACACACTAAACTTAATATTCTCTTCGGAATTTCCTTTAGTTTTAACAGTTTTATATCCTGACTTTCCAATGTTTTTTCATATTGAACTACTGGACTTCCTTTAAAGAATACTATTTTTTCGATTTTTAATTTTTTTGTATAATCTCCTGAAAAAAATGAATTTGTTAAAATGACAGCTGTTATATCTGTGTTTTTATCAATGTAATGGATTCCATATCCTTTTCCGTCATTTCCATAATTTATCTCAAAATCAAGTTTTGGACTTTCTTTCCGTAATGTTTTTACTAAGAACTCTTTTTCATTATAATCTAAAATTTCTATTTTTTCCTTTTTTTCTTCTGTAAGTTTGTAAAAAGGAATGTTTATTTGATTTATTGGCTGAAGTATTTTTTTATTATTAAAATACATTTTCCAGTATTCCCTCTCTTCTTCTTTTAATTCGGGAAAATATACAAGATTTACAAAATTATTTTGATTCAATTGATATTCCTTTTCATTAATTGATTCAAAAATATTATTTTCTGTATATCTAAAAGTACTTACAGTGTTATTTTTCTCATCTATTTCTTTCCAAAGAAGAAATATTGCAAATTTTTGCATAATTGGATTTTTTATAAAAATTTCCTTCCATTTTTCTGCTTTCCATTTTCTTTGTGTAAATAATGCCTTTAATAAATTATTTCTCTGAACTGATGATATTTCTTTCAACTGTTTTTTTATATATTTCAATTCTCTTTTATATTCTTCCAATATTTCATTGTCAACATTTCTTTTTTTGCTCACTTTTGGAAATGATTTTATTTCTTTATTATTATTTTCATCATAAAGAATAACTTTCTGAGGAATTTTTGCAATATCAAGCTCAATTTTTATTCTCTTATCCCCATAAGTAAATATTTTTGTCCTATCCATCTCAAAGTTAAAATCTGGAACTAAAATGTCATTTAATTCATCACGTGTCATTCCTTGTTTTTGTGAAATTAGTTCCAATGCCTCGTTAGCCGCCATTTTTATTCTTTTATCTTTATAGTTTAATATGAAGCTGTTTAATAATATCCCCACTTGCTTAACTTCTTCACGCAATGATAAAACTCTTATTCCATAAGCTGCAACTGCAATCTTATTATACTCACTGACAAGCATGTCGACTATCTCTATCATTTCATCAAGTTGTTTAATGCTAGCAGTCTTTATTAATGGTATAAAGATATTTTTATACTTTGGATTAAACATATGAACTTTCCATCTGTCAAAAATCTTTTTAACAAATTTTCTCAAATCTTCTTTCTGTGCTATTTCTTCAATTTTATTACAAACATCAATACTTCTGATATCTTTTGCGAGTATATATTCTGATATATAAAATTTCATTAATTTTGCAGGAATTTTTTTATCACTGTCCTTTATTCTTATCATTCCGTAATCTACTTCTGCACTAAATACTGCATTTTCCTCATGTTTTTCAAGGCAGATGCTATCAGCATATTCAAAGATTTCTTTTGAATCCATTAAATTTCTTAACCCCTTTTGAGCTTCCACATTATCCCAATATTTTACTAATCTTTCTGCAATATGTGAAGCAGGAAAAATTTGTTTTTCAACAATTTTCTCTATTTCATTTTTTGTGTCAAGCCTTCTTCTTAAAATTTTTTCAATCTGATGTCCTACATATTCATTTGCATTCAACAGTAATTTAGGTAATTCTGAATAATCAAATCCATTATCTTTTAAATATAAAATATTTACATAATTTTCGATTTCTTTTGATAATTCTACACCTTTTTCAAAAATTTTATATAATTCTTTTTCATGCTCACGCAAAAATTCCATCCAAATTTTATTATTTTTATTATCAAAACCTTTTCTCTCAGTATATTCAAAATACTTTCTATTTATAAAATCCAATCTTAGCCCATAATTCCACATTTCATTTAATATATCCCTTAAACCAGATATTCCATAAATTACATCGTATCTTAAAAATATATCTTTAAATAAATCAATCTTTTTTGTGCTATTTATAAGAAATTGAAAAACTTTTTTATATTTATCAGAATATTTAAAAAGCGAAAATATTATTTTATCCTTTTCTGCTAAAATATTTACTGGCTTATATCCCAAACATTCGACGGTAATACTTTCCCAGTCAATATTCTCTTTTTCCAAAAATCCAAGATTTCTAAATTTACTTGGGTGCCATTTCCAGGCTTTTTCTTCAAACAGTTCTTTTAAATCTTTGATTAATATCTCTTCAGACATTGCTAATAATCTTTGCTGATCTTTTTTATTAATTAAATTTTCTCTTATAAAAAAATGTAGCAAAAATGAATATTCTAATTTATTTTCTTCAAGATTGTCATTTAAAAATTCTTTTGCACTTTCTAAATCTTCCTTTATTGTATCCAAAAACAAATCATACATCTTTTTAGAACGCTCAAAATTATTAAAAATAACATTAAGACCATAGTTTACAAGTAAATAAAGTCTTTGCTTTTGTGAGAAATTATATTTTTTAAAAATTTTTTCCAATTTTTCAAACATTTTATTTCGATAATAATAATTGTTATTTGTTGAAGAAAATTCAATTTCAGAAAACATAATAAACAACTCAATTCCTTCAGAAACAACTTCTGAAACTGCTTTATTTTCGCTCAAAATTTCAAAAAAACTTTTTTCCATGTATTTTCTTACTTTTTCAATATTTAAAATTTTCATATTTTGAAAATATCTTTTAAAATTTTTATTGTCGAGATGTTTTGAAAATATTTTATTAATTTTATATTTTTCAATTTTATCTGCAATATATCTTATAAAGATATTATCAAGTTTTTGTATTTCTTCTATATTTTCAGACTTTTTCTCACATTTTAATATGACATTTTTAACAGTTATCAAAATTCCTAATTTTATCAAAAAATTATCTGAATATGAATCGTAGTTTTTAATATAACTATCTGCCAAATTCTCAAAATATTTCAAAAAATACTTGCAATTATTCCAAAAAATATTCTTATTTTTAGTTTCCGAATTATTTTCAAAATCCTTTTTTACAAATTCATCTGAAAAACCTAAAAATTTATATATTTTGTATTTTAAAGGAAAATTTGAAAATTGATAACTAAGTTCATCAGGAAAATTATTATACATATACTCAAAATACTTTAATAATGTCTTCCCTGACTCACTTTCCAAGAAGTCATCCCTTTTCATAAATTCTTTCATCTCAAAATTATTAATATATCGTAAATTCCTTTTATAAACATTATTAATCTTTTCTATTTTTCCATTTAGGAAGTCTACTATTTCATTGTAAACAGACTTTATTTCTATTTTATCTGTAAGACTTTTTATTACTTCATTTTTAGTCATTTTACAAACCTCCTTTTATTTAGGCTTATCTTAAAAAACTATTAACCCCATTCGTTTAATTTCAAAATGATTCTATCATACAGTCTAGCTTAAAACAGAGTAAATGGATAAGTTCTCTACTAATCCAGTTCTTTTTACATATTTTTCTTGAGTTTTTAAGTGAATTGATTATATACTCGAACCCATTTAAAATTAAACTGATAGAAATTATATAATTTAGGGTTTGAGTAAAATAGTTATAATTTTTGAGTTCTGCTTTAAACTAGTTTTACTATAAATATATTTTCAATACATTTGACTATACATTTATATTATACAACATTTTTTATGTTTTTTCATTCATTAATTAAAAAAAATTTATTAAATTTATTCAATAAAAAAAGAGCTACTTCATTTATTTTGAAATAACTCTTTCTTAAAATATACTTTTTATTTACAGATTTATGAATAAGAAATATAGATTAGTAGATTGCTCTAAATCCGATTCCACCTCTCACATTTTCACCTTTTGTATCATAACCTGCGTTTATTGTTACACCAAATCTTGTATTTTCAATTCCAAGGTTCAAGTCAGCTTTTCCGTTTCCACGTCTGTCATCCTTTTCACCTCTTATATTAAACCAGTCAGCAGTTGTATAACGAACTCTTGCTTTATTGCTCACATCTCCAACTTTTCCTAGTTCATTTTCATAAGCAAGTCCCAACTTAGCAACAAATGTTGTTTTTACTGCCATTGGCTGTTTATATTTGAATTCCACTCCAACTTCAGGTTTTATAGAATAATAGTCATTTGCTTTTACTTCTAAACGCATTTGCCCAGTATCCTCTTTTATTCCATCAAATTTTCCATATTCAAATTTTAAACTTCCATAAGGTGAGATACTTGTTCTTTCACTTGTTCTAATATTTTTTCTAAGTTCATTTTTTAATCCAAATCCATATGAACGGTACTCAGATTTTGCTTCAAATATATCATCAACAACAAGGAATTTTCTCTTCATTTCACCAGTTCCTACAAATCCTTCTGCTGAAATAGTCCAGTTCAAGCTATTGTTATGATCTTTTCCTATTGGCATTGATTTAAATACACCTGCTTTTACAATACTCTGATCTTCTTTAGATCTACCTATATCGCTAAAGTCAAATCTATTTCTTACTGCCCCTGCATACCATCCTGTCGATTCTCCAAGTTTTACAGTTTCATTTTCATTCAAATATGCAAATCCATAGGCTTTATTTTTATAATCAATGATTCCCGCTGTATCTGTCTTGTATTCACCTTGCATTCCAAAGGCTTTTATTTTATTTGAATTTTTAGATTTAGTATCCCATTCATTTCTTAAATATGTAAATTCCTTATTCAGCAAGTTACCTGTTTCAAAAATTCTTTGTTGAACATTTGCATACTGATGTCCCATCATTTCATCAATTGCTTGAGCCAATAACGCTTCTTCACTATTTCCAATTGTATTCAATTTATTAAATATTTCTTTTTCTCTTGAATCTAAGCTATTGACATCATATCTTTGTTCCAATCCATCAGTAAAGTTGTATTCATTTGTTGTTTTATCTACAAAAGCTGTATAAGGAATCTTTGTCATAAGTACACGTGTAATCTGCTGTGTAGATGGGTCAACTTCAGGCGTTGCCATCCAAGTTAGCGAAGCAGAATACGGAGTAAAGTTAAATATTCCAGAATTTATCTGATTTAAGAACGGCTGTAATATTTGTTTTCCAATAATCACATTTTTAGAGTTTGTAAGTACTGAAAATTCTGTTCCAATTAATAAATCACTGTTAATTCCAAGAGAATTTGCTCCATTTATGTTAATTGGACGTGTTCTTCCCAATGTGTCCACATATACTCCAAAGTTTGAGAAAGCATAGTTTGTGTAAGGCGTAGTGTAATCAATTGTCTGAACTTGGCTGTCATCTAGTGTTACACCATTTCTCTGAATTGCAAGCCGTCCATTTGGCAATTGAACAATTCCCACTCCTCCAACAGTTTTACTTGGATCTGTTGGTGCATAATAATCTTTTGCTCCATTTCCAGAAGTAATGCTTCCCGCTCCAGAATTTAATGCTGGCAATACATTTCCAGGAGTTGCATTAGATGCTATTGGCAAATCTCCAGATACTCCTTGAGAATTTACATCATATCTTACTCCATAAGTTTTATAACCATTTATGTTTATTTCTCCATAATTTTTAATTATTGATTTATTATTTGCCGTACCTTTTATTAACACTCCATAACTGTTGTCTGCATCAATATTTATTGTTCCATAATTTTCCAAAGTACTTCCATTTAATACAGCAACTCCGACAACACCTTGAACATTGTCATTTCCACGATAAGAGCCAGCTGTAGTAATATTTCCAGTATTTACAAATTTTGCTCCATTATTTACAAATACTCCCATCATTGTCTGAATTTTATCAGAAGTTGTTGCACTTGAAGCATCCAAGTATATATTTCCAGAGTTTCTTAATGTCGTTCCTCTATCATCTCCGTACATTCCAATACTTAGATGTCCTGAAACATAAATATCTCTTTCATTTGAAATATTTGCTCCTCCTACACCTGCCATACCGATTCCATAAACAATGTTATCTGGATCAGATTTATCAGTTTTTCCGATTTTGATTATTCCTCTGTTTACAGCATTAGAGGCTCCTGTTACAAGAATTCCTTGATTTCCGATTCCTTGCGACAGGTCAATTATTCCATTATTTACAATATTTGCTCCATCTTTTCCATAGATTGCAATAATTTTTTCATTTGTTCCAGATGTAATTGTTGCATTATTTGTTACTGATGATGCTCCTTCTGTATAAATGAAAGTCGACTCTTTTCCTAAAGTTACATTTGATGAAGCAGAATTTGAATAAACATTTGTTCTGCTCATACCTGGATTTGCTAAAATTACCCCATAAGACTTATCTCCGACAGTAAAGTTAGATGTAGTATCGTTAATTGAAACTCCACTTGTTCCATAAACTCCAACAGGTTCACTATTAGGATCTGTCGCAATATGATTTGCAACATTTATTGTTCCACCTAAGTTAACATTTCCACCTTTTTTATACACACCGATAGCCTTGTCTGCAACATTGATTACAGAACTTCCTGTTGTTTCAACATTTCCATTTTCACTAAGCGAATAAACTCCAAATGAAGCCTCTCCAACATTTATTGTTCCACTATTTTTGATATTAATTGTTGATCCATTTTGTGCATAAATTCCGACAGTAGAGTCGTTTTTAACAGCGGTTGCAGTTTTATCTACATTTATTGTTCCGCTATTTTCAAATGTCTGATCCGATGTTCCTTCCAGATACGCTGCAATTGAACGTTTTCCAGTAATATCAATATTTCCATTATTTAAAATTGATTTTGCTACACCTGATTTATTTTGTGAGAAAATTCCAATTGAATCATCACTAGAGAACTTCATATCCGCTTTATTCGTAACATTTGAATTTATTGAAACAATTCCTTTTGCCTTGTCAGATGTACCTGTTATTTTCTTACCATCTATCGTAGCATTTGAATTGTCTACATAAATTCCTGTAGAACCATTATTTAAAGTCATATTGTTCCATCCAACAAAAGAAGATGTTCCTGTCATATAAATTCCAGTTCCTTTTGAAGATACAATGATGTCATTATTATTCATTTGTGCTTTACTATCCACAATATATAACATCGGCTCCGAAGAAGTTGTCAATGTTCCAGCATTATTATAATTTAACACTGCGTTATTTTCCAAGTATGCCAAACTTCCGTTATTTGCAAAATTGTAATTCCCTCCAGTTACGGTCAATGTAGAATCATTTCCATACAGTGCAAATCCTTTATTTCCAACTGTTATATCTCCAGAAGTAGTCAAGTTTGTTTTGTTTTTTACAAATATTCCAACTGAAGTAGATTCAACACTTCCACTAGGATTAAATGTAGAATCTCCAATTGTTATATTTCCACTATTTACAACTGTCGCATTTGAAGCATTCGAAGTTTCTGGTGCAATATAAATTCCTGCTGACCCTTTTCCTAAAGTGATGTTTCCTTCATTTACAACATCTATCACTTTACTGCTTGCAGCTGTATTTTTAGCATAGATTCCAACAGATTTATCTTTACCAGTTATTTCTCCCTTATTTTCAACTTTATCAAATCCAATTGCATAAATAGCAGAAGATTCATCTCCAACTGTTATTTTAGAACCAGCTGTTGTTGTAATTATACCTTTATTTTCAGTTCCTGCTGGTGCATTGCTATAAACTGGTGTTGAAGTTTTATAAATTCCATAAATTCCAGTTGATTTATTTCCTACAAGAATATCTTGTGAATTAAGTCCTCTTGATGATTCAAGATACATTGCTGTACTTGTTTTGGCATTTGATAAATCCAAAGTTCCTTTATTTTCGGCATCATATCCAGCAGTTCCAGCCCAAGTTAATGCAGGATTGCTATTTCCATCTGCCATAAGTCCAATAATATTCTTAGTTGACGGTTTTGCCTCGACTGTTACTCCTGTTTGTATAATAGCTTCCCCATTTATAACGTGAGAAAGTATATTTCCAGTATCTAATGCATTTCCAAGTGCTACAGTTAGATTTTTTGAAGTTATGGAACTTCCTTCAGTAACTCTGGTTCTTTCTACAGAGTATCCGTTAGTAACTAATGTTCCACCATTATCTACAATATATCCTCCTTTTTGAGCAAAAATACCTACTCCATCTCCACCAAATTCAATTTTTGCACCACTTTCAAAATTAACTGTCGCTTTGCTAGTAACTATTGCTCCAACTCCATTTGCTCCGTTTAGCTTAATATCTGCACCATTATCAATTGTTACTGTTGAAGCTTTAGTTCCATCTCCACCATTTCCAATATAAATACCAGTTCCAGCTGTTGTGTTATCTCCTATATTCATAGTTCCTGTATATTTAATATGACTGCTATTTTCAGCAAATAATCCGACTCCATTTGCTCCTGTAGTTATTGATGTCGATATTGTTTTAGGGCTTCCAGATGCTCCTTGACCATCAGTGTAAATTCCTAATGCATAGAAATCATTTGTTCCATCCAAAACAGAATCTCCAACTTTTATTCCTCCAGTATAAGTAGAAATATTAGTATTCCCTTTTAACAATAATCCTATTATTCCTTTTCCATTTGTTGAACTTCCACTTACAAAATCAAGTTCTGGAGCATTTAACTGTACTGGGTTTGTTAAAGCCATTCCTGTGCTATCTGTACCATCTAAGTAAACTCCAACACCATATCCTTTAATATTTCCAATAGAATTTAGTATAGTTCCGTCACCTTTGATATAATAAGCAACTTGATTTTGTGAATTACTATTTAAATCAATTACAGAACCCGTTCCATCAGCTTTTGCTTCCTGTGTAAGATAAACACCTACTGATGAATCGGAATTATTTGTCATAATTATATTTCCTACCTTAGAAATATTTGATTTTGGTGTATAAATACCCACTGTTTTTTTAGCATCTAAAGTTATAGTTCCTGTATTTTTTATAGAAGAATCAGTAAGTACTCCTGTATAAACACCGCTTCCAGAAGGACTTTCAACGTTACTAGCAAAAATTCCTGTAGATCCTTCACCCTTTAAACTTATAGTTCCATTATTTTCTAAATTTATTTTTTTCCCTGCAGCACTTGCTAGTCCAAAAATACCAACTGATTTTTTTTCTTCCAAATTAATATTTGCACCTGTTTCATTTTTGGCTACAGCATCATCTTTTGTAAATATTCCAGTAGAATTTTCTTTTGATAAATTTATATTTTTTATATTTATAACATTTGTTCCGCTTCCTTTTCCGTACATTCCAATTACATTTTTTACTGTTCCAGAAATTTCATTTTTATTAGTTATAGATGCACTATCTGATGCACCCATTCCTGTTGTATTTTCTCCAGATAAAACAATTTTACCTGTATTTTCTCCAGTTGTTCCTGAATCTGTTGCATACATCCCTGTTGAATTTTTACCAACAACTTTAATTCCTTCATTAATTGAAACATTTTTTATTTCTGATCCTGATTTACCAAAAATTCCAATGGATTCTTTTCCATTTACCTCTACAGTCTTATTGTTTGTAACAGTAGCTTTCTCACCAAAAATTCCAACTGATTCTTCCTTTGAAGTCACAATTGTTCCGCTATTATTAACTATTAAATTTTCTTTTCCATTTGATGAAGAATTTTTAGCATATATTCCAACTGATTCTTTCATACCAACATTTATTGCCGAATTAACCGAATTTGTAATAGTAAGTGTTTTTGTTGCTTTAGATTCCAATTCACCATAAATTCCTGCACTTCCCTTTTCAGAACTGCTTGTTGCTAAAGTAATTGTTCCGTCATTTGTAATTGTATGATCTTTATCGTTCTTAAATTTACCATAAATTCCTGCTGATTCACTTTTATTTACAGTAATTGTCTTATTTGCATTATTTACAACATCACTATCACTTATATAAATTCCTGCCGACTTCTTATCTTTCGCCGTAATATCTGCATTATTAATAACATTAGAGTTGTCGATTGCATAAATTCCTGCTGATTCTTCTTTTTCCAACTTAATTGTTCCATCATTTTGAACATTTGCTGTATCTGCCATTATTCCTACTGATTTAGATTTTTCTACATTGATTGTTCCTGTATCTTTATTATTTATTACAGCTTTTGCTCTATCATCTAATTCATTTTTTATATACATTCCCACTGAAGATTCATCTTTCAAATCAATAGTACCGCTGTTATTCATTGTAGTTATTCCTGGTATGACAGTTGGTGTATTTTTATCTTTAACAACATTTGCATACATTCCAATACTGCTATCTTTTTCAGCAATAATAACTCCTGAATTTGAAATCGTGTAGTTGTTTGCAGATGTATTTTGTGCATAAATTCCAGCAGATTTATCTTCTTTTAAGCTAATCTGACCTTTATTTGAAATATTACTGTTTTGAGTATAAATTCCTGCTGAACCTGTCTTTTCCATTGTAATTATTCCAGCTGTATCATTTATTATTTCAGAATCTTTTATTCCCATCATTCCAGCAGAACTTCCACCTGACATTTTTATAATATTTTTATTAGTTGCTTTTCCGCTATCTGATAATATCCCTACTGAAGCGGAAGCAGTACTAGTTAAACTTTCAACATCCGTATTTGTAGCTAAAATTTCCCCATTATTTTCAATTTCAGAACCATTTTTACCGAATATTCCTACTGATCCCTTACCTTCTATTTTAATATTTCCAGATGCTTCATTTGTTACTTTTGCTATTTCAGCTAAAATACCTACTGAAGAATCCTTTTTCATTATAATTTTATTTTCGTTAGTTACTAAAAGATTTTCTTTATCTGTTGTTTCATTTTTACCGTAAATCCCTACTGATTTCGCTGTTTCAACCTCAATTTTTCCAGTTGTTTCATTTGTTACAATTAATTTTCCTGTTGCATTATTTTTTAACTCTGCATATATTCCAGCGTTTTCTTCTTTTCCTGTAGCACCAGTAACTTTTATATTCCCTAAATTTTTAACAGTCTTGTCAGAAGCTGATGAAGATTTTGAAAATATTCCAGCTGATTTTTCATCTCCTGTAGTTATTGTTCCACTATTTGTTACATTACTATTTTCAGCATATATTCCAGCCGATGAACCTTTTTCAACTGTAATCTCACCACCTGAAGCATTTGTTAATTCAGAATCTGCTAATCCTAATATACCAACAGAACTAGCATCTTTCATTATTATTTTACCAGTACCTTCATTTTTACCATTACTTGCATTAGCATAAATACCTACTCCAGAAGCTCTTGAAGATTCCAAAGTTCCTGCATTTTGGGCTGTAGAAGCTGTATCTGTTGCATTTTCTCCTTTTGTTGCAACTAATCCAACTTGAGTATTTGTAGCTAATTTCACACCACTATCAATTCCAACTGTTGAACCATTGTTAGCTGATAAAACTGAAGTAGAAGCATTTACACCATTAGAAATAGTATAATCTCCATCTAAAAGTGCTTTTCCTTGATTTGCTGCAAAAAAGATAGTTGCACCTGTACCAAAGTTTGTTATATTTATTTTATCTGTTGAACCATTATTTAAATATTTTTTCAATGAAGGGCTTGTAGAATTTCCACTTAAAAATCCAAATGTAGAATTATCACCAAGCGATACATCTAATTTTTCTCCAGCTTTTATTTTAAATGTATCATTAAATTTCCCTGAATCTGATGAATAGAGTCCAACTGCTCCTTTTCCAATATTTAATACTGACCCGTTCTCAAAATTAACATTAGCTTTCCCATCAGAATAAAATCCGATTGTAGTTCCATCTGTTGTACTTTCTGATAAATTTACTGGTGCTTTTATATTAATAACACCATCGGCACCTTGTACATAAAGCCCAGTAGCATTTTTACCAATATTAATATTTCCGCTATTATGATTAAACTCATAATTTCCAATAGCATAAACCCCTGTATTTGTTGAGCCATCTGTAGACGTTGTACCATTGCTATTTATATTAATATTTTTTATATTTGTAAATATTATTTTTTGCTTATTATCTTTTCCATTTAAAGCAACCCCAATATTTTTCTTTTTATCTGTCGTCGTAACTTCAATAGTTCCACTATTTTCAAATTTGTCTTGTTCTCCATAAAAACCAATTGATCCTGTTGAACCTGATGTTATACTTATAGTTCCACTGTTTTTAGAATTTCCTCCTTTTATAAGTGCAAATCCAACAGATTTATTTGCTGATACTGTAATTTCACCTTCATTAATACCTATCCCATGTAAAGTTTTATCTGATCCTTGTGTCATAACATCAATATCTGTTGCAGTTTTTGCACTTGTATTAAATTCAGAATAGTAAGCATGGTTATCAACTACAAATCCATAATTACTAGTTCCTTTAACAGAAATTTTAGAACTAGTATCAGCTGTTATATCACCAGAACGTAAATATTTACGTTCTGTATTTGCCGTTGTTGTTTTGGTTCCATTATCAGCAACACTAATAAGTTTACCATTTTCTAAGTCAACAGAAGTATCTCCAACATAAGCTCCAACTGATCCAACAGCACTACTACCTATATTAATATTATTATCTCCTGAAGCTACTGTTGTATTTTTCAATGTTATTTGTGTTTCACCTGAACCGTGATTAGCATAAATATTTCCTACAGGTGTTCCAGCAAATACTCCAACAGATTTGTTTGCATTAACATTAATTATCCCACCAACTTCAACTTTTTCAATACTGTGTAAAATCCCGATTCCAATTCCACCTTCTTCATTCAAGTTTATAATTCCTTTATTAGAAATTTCACTTAAACGTCCTGATTCATTTCCTGTAGATCCAAATTCTCCTCCAGGTAATACACTTCTATTGCCAAGAAATCTTTGAGCTTTTAAACTCTCATACGCAGTATTAAAATATTTTTGTGGTAGTCCTGGATTAAACACTGTTGTTATCCCAAAACTATTTTTACCATTCAATTCTATTATTGAACCTGCATTATTTTCAGCTTTCATTGCAACTTTTCCATTATAATTATTAGGTGTTTTACTCCCTATTCTTATTGGAACTGCTCCCCAACTAACTGGTTGCCAATAATGTGCATCTTCTGGTTTTAATTGCATAGCTGCACTTCCATCTGAATCTAAGATTATTTTCCCATTATTCGTTCCATCTCCATTACTCATTGTTGTTAAGGTACTTGAATAAGAAGAATCGGGATTATTAAATCCAAATGCAACTTGATTTATTGTTGGATTAGCCGATGTACTTTTCCCATGTATTTCTCCAATATTAATTACTGTAAAATTACCATTTGCTACGTGAGTTCCTTGAATATCAAGTGCAACATTTTGACTACCTTCTAAATTAATAGTTCCTTTATTATAGAATTTATCCCCATTTTTTGCTTCATCTAATACTATCGCTCTATTATTACTAGCTTTAACATTAATAGTATAACCACTTGGTAACTCTCCATTTGTTTTTCTTTCTGTCCCATTACGTGTTATATAATTTTTGTCTGTCAATTTTGTTACATCGTATACTTTTCCACCACGAAAAATAGTGTTAATATCTAGATATCTTTGTGCATCTCCAGTTGGATCAATAGAAAAGTCTACTGGATTTATTGTTGGCGGTGTTACTGTTGGTAATTCCACCTCACTTGGTTTAGCTATCGTCAATGGTTTAATATCTGGTGGAGTTACGCTAATATTAATATTCGGTGTTGTTGGTGAATTAATTTTCAATTTAACAGTTGGTTCTGCCAATGTAATATTTATACTTGGTGTTCCAATTACTGTTGGTTCACTTGGTGCAACTGGATTTTCTATGTCAATATTAACTGGTTTAACGTTCGGAAATTTTATATTTGGTGCCGTTATTGGCGAAGTTACACTCAAATTAATTGCTGGACGTACTACAGCTCTTGGCATATCAATTTGTGGATTTATTGTGATTTCCTCTTTTGAAATAGATTTTGGACGTACATTTGCCATTATCTGAATTTCCACTTCAGGCTCTTGAACATGTAACAATGAAGCTAATCCATACGAGTGCGAACCTACTGTAGAAGTACTGATTGATGGTGTTACAAAGTTTTTTCTTCTATTAGACAAAATCCCAGTCTCTCCCCAGTCACCTCTAGTAAATATACCATTAAACGGATATTTAGCAGCCTTATCTCCTCTTCCTTTATAAGCTCCGTTACTGCTTGATGTAAAAGTATTGGCTCCGAATTGCCATGATGCCCATTTTGATTTTACAACCTGATCTCCTTGTTCCATTAATTGAACTAATTCCAAGTTCAAGTCTTCTACAGCTTCTTCGTTTGCTTTTTTCTTTTTCTTTATTGCAACTCTTGTTTTTTCAGCTGACATTACTAATTCTTTGTTCATACGCTCATAAAGCATATCTGAAGATGTATTTATCCCAATTGAAAATGTTATCATCCCTGTTATTAAGTACGAGAACAGCAATGATTCTGTATACTTTACGTTTTTTGCTCTTTTAGCAAAAGCCTTTAAGTCTTTTTTTGCCTGTTTTAAATTGTTACTCATATTTTTCTCCTTTTTACTTTGATTTTTTTACTTAAGATACAAAAACTCATAATTTTCCAATTATTTAACTCCCCTGTTAATTCTTTAAATACCGATTACTATATAATAGTTAAAATTTAAAATTTTTACATGGTTACAGCTTATCATATTAAAATTATCTTTATATTTCAAATCTATTCAAAATTATACAAAATAAAGAAATATTGATTTGGAATGGAGTAGAGCAGTATTGTTTACGAATTATTTTAAATTGATTGACTTTCTAAATCATGTTATTTGGTTCATGTATTCAGTTCACTTTAAAATATACCAATTTTTTAAGATTCTTAGAATTGAAATAAAATATACTCGAACCCATAAATTATTTATATAAATATAAGGTTTGAGTACTCTAATTTATTAACTAAAATTTTATTGTCCTTAACATCAACTATATTTTCAAAAAAT
>ERZ772924.738-NODE-738-length-15596-cov-2.753748_pt1 | contig 15596 bp, 9 predicted proteins | sample MGYA00512116_ERZ772924 | MGnify/ENA primary metagenome ERZ772924 (study PRJEB29015, sample SAMEA2737920) | human oral metagenome | biome: human oral; feature: human-associated habitat; material: dental | place: China | collected 2134 ...
ATGAATTTCAGTATGGAAGAAGCTAAACAGTTAAATTTTGACAAAGATAAAATGAAAGTCAAGATACAGCGTAGATACGGATTTCCTCATACTCAGAATGCTTATAATTTTAGTGCTAATGGGGGTGCTGTTTATCATGTATATGATGAGCTACTTAAATTTATCGGTAAACCTAAGATAGTTAGTGGTGTAGCTACTCAGAAAGAAATTGATGCTATTAAAGAGACAGATACAGCTTATTCTAGTAGAATTGTCGTAGAATTTGAATTGATACCAGAAGAATTGTATGAGAACACTGCAGATAAATCATTTAATGCGATTCCTAAGGATACTAACATAAGTACACTTATATCGACAGCATTTACTCAATCATATGGTTCGGGACAATTAGCAATAACTCCGCCTAAGAATGACTTAACTTTAACTGACTATGCTATACCTCCATCTACGTTTCCACAACTTCTTCAGAAATTACAAACTGATTTCAATATATATGATGGAGGAGGAAACATATTTACTGATAAAGGTATCACCTACATAATAAATAGACGTGGACCTAACGAAATAAGGTTAGAAAATATCGATTGGGTATACAGATTTGAAGTTAAACCTAAGAATACAATGATTGATACTATGCAGACTATTCTTAAACCATCGGCTAAGAGTGTTAAGATGTCTATTTATGATGTCGATATAATATTCCCTATGGATAGGTCAGAATATGAACCTATTGAATCTAGATGGAATAAAGGGTCAGTCATTGGTTCTAGAGAAAAAGTATCTAAGAATCCTTGGTCTATGAATGCTAGTGTTACTAGCGTAAACCATGATTACTTTCTTAAAGTGGAGAATGATAATAAACCAGTATATGATTTTATAATAAGAATACCTAACACTTTTATTTCACCAGTACCATGTGATGATGTAGAAGTGTCATATAAAGGTAAAACTTATCTAGGTTCTATAAAGAAATGGGCATCAGAAATGCACAAAGGTATACGTGCTGTCGTACTTTATTGTACTAGTAAAGAAGGAAAATCTAAGGTCACACAGGAAGAGAGTACACCTATAGGAAAATTAAGAAAACATATAGAAGAGACAACTGGAGGGTTACAGAATAAAGTTAGTAACGCTATAGGAAAGCTTAAAGATAAGATAATACCGTATGCTAATAAAGAGGGTGAACGAAGAGAGGCTATAAAGGCTAAGAACTTTGCTGAGGCTGTTAAGAAGTATAATAATGGATTAGAATACGATGGACAAGTTAAGTCATTATATGATGCTTGGAGAGTTAATATACCACACGCACCGATGCAGTACAGTAATGATACACCTAACGTCAGTGAGAGCTTCTTAAACGTTTCATCTGGTTATAAAGGCTTTAGTGGAGAAACTATTAAAGTTGTACATAACCAAAGAGATAAGAACGGTTACCGTAAGAATACATTTACTAGTGGAATGTTTAGTGGATTATATGGTAGTAAAGAAACAGGTAACGATCAATGGAGTAGTAAGAAATCATATGAAGAAAATAGGTTAATCGCTCCAGGACATTAATTAAATCAATAAAAAAAAATGATAATTCCTTTCGTAAATTAATATATAAAACACCATAGGGGATTACCCTATGGTGTTAATGTTCTACACTTTACTTTTTCTTTTTAGGTTTTCTATTTTCAATTTATTTTTCATTGTTTATCCTTCCTAATTGATACTTTTTAGACGGAAGTATCTAAACCCAATATTAGTATTTTTTTTTTAAGTATAATTGATGTAATTAAATTTTATAGAGTCTTCTTAAATTCCGTAAATCATTCATTGTTTTGATTTGTTCGATATCCCTAAGGGCATGCTCCTCGAATTTCTCAAATCTCTCCATTTTTCTTTCTTTGGAATCTAGAATGGAGAATAATTCTTCTAGATCCCTTATTTCAATTCTTTCTGGAGATTCTAATTTCTCTTCAACTACTAATAATTCGTCATGTATTTTACATCCTAGACGACGGATGTATCTTTTTATTTCAGTTACCGAAAGATGAGATTCGATTTCTTTATATCTTTTACTTTGATGTATACCATCAGAAAATAATTTTTCAGAAACGTTGTATAATTTAATGATATACACGCCTTTAGCGGCTCCATTTAGTTTTTTCCCATAATTGTTCATAATAAATCCTCCTAATTTTATAAATAGTATAATAATTTTTTTATCTAAATGAATGATTTTTCACTTCTTTATCCAACCATTCGTCCCAAGCTTTTCTAGCTTCTTCGAGATAGATACTATAATCTTTTTCAATGCCTTCATATGGTTTTACCCATATTCTACTTTTACCACTTCTATCTACATATATTTCTCCACTTAAATTTATTTTCATATTAAAGTTAGAATATACATCGAAATGGTCGAATTTAGTACCGATCTCATCTCTTACAATAAATGATCCAGAGGACCCACATTCTTTGTATATTTCCCAGGCTTCTACTAATTCATCAACTCTTGGTGTTTCTTTCTTGATAATTACTTTTTCAAATATAGGTGAAGATTTGAGAAGTTCCCATCGTTTATTCATCATTTCTGTTAACTTACTGAATTCTTCATCATCTTTCGATCTATATTTTACGTATAACTCCTCGATGTTCTTATTTGATCTCTCGATAGCACTTCTAATAGCTTCATTAAGATCGGTATTTTTGATATAATCATCAATAAAGCTATTAACTTGACCAACTACATCATCGTAGCTTCCTATAGTATTGACTCCGAAAGATTTCAGTATATCCTTATTAGATGTTTCTTTTCCGAATTTCATCCATTTAGAATAAGGTGTCTCGAAATCCTTATTTTCAGGATAACCAGCATAATAAGCACACCCTTCAGATATTATCCATTCCAAGAAATCTATTTGTTTTTCTGGGTGTCTGTCTTTGTTTTCTTTAATTACAACTGAACCCTCAAATTTAACTAACCCTTGTGACGGATTAGGTACTTCTATTTCTCCGATTCTATAGACATCTATAACTTCTCTTTCAAATTTAGCTCTATTATACCAGTCGTTAAACTTTCTTCCTGTATAGTTAGATTCAGGAATTTCATAATAAATTGGGATATTAACTCGTGCATTATTATGTTTCTTGAAGTTAAATCTTTGTAATTCTCCGAATACATTATCTGCAGAAGCTTTTATATCTCTTCCTCTCCAGAAATTTAAAAATAATTTTCTTTCTTCATCTGTAAATTCTGAGATGTCTAATTGAGATCTCCAGATCTCGAATCCCTTTCTACTTACCCACCCATAGTCTTTGCTTGTAAATTTCTTACTCATAACAATTTCCTCCTATTTTTTTTTTATTATCTTCGTTTATATAATATATATTTTAAAATAAATAACGGAGCGTCAAACTAAACCACTCTACACCATAAGGTGCAGAGCTTAAATGATTTAGTTGAGGGAGAAGGCTAGGTATTTAATTAATACACTTGTAACTACTGACTAAAGTACTTACATAAATAGTAGTTGTAAAATTAATACCAATCCTTTGAATTTTTAAGAGCATCATAATCCACTCTTATGTTTTTGTTATTTTTTCCTAATCCATGAGTTATACCGAAATCTGAATTAGATACTTCTCTATCATAATATTCTCCACTTTCTCTCTTATATTCATTTTCTATTTCTAGATTTAAATATAATATTCCCACATAGAAAGCATCTATAGTTGGGTTTATATCTACTACATACATATCCTTTATATTTTTTACGTATCCTTCGTACTCAGACCCTATCATACTATCAGGATCGTTTATAGGTAATGTAAAATCTATCTCTTCTAGCTCTTTTTGAGTAGAATCTTTTTTCTGATGATGCTTATCTATTCTGTATAATTTAAAATTGAATAAATCAAGATAAGTATACTTTCTTTTTGAAGTAGCCCATTTTATTAATCTCTTCAAGTACTCATCATCTTTCCATAATTCAGTTAAATCTAATTTCTCACTAACCATCACATCTTCATTTATCTTAATTAGATTATCTGGTTGGAATTGAAAGTTAATTTGCTTTACTGCATGTTTATCAGTTATAACTCTTTCTATTTCTAATATACGCTCATTATAATTAATAGAAGCTTTACTATTATAATGATCTTCTACTAGATCGTATGTCAAGATATTCTCATATTCTTCAAAGTTTATTCTATCTCCATATTTATTAAGAGCAATTATGTAAGGTATCTGAATATCCAAATCGAACTGTCTATTAAATGTCCATGTGTTAGCCTGAGCTGTTCCTATAACTTCCCATCCTTGTGGTACTGTAGAACTTTCTGGTTTAATTATGAAATTAGTTTTATATCTTATGAAGTAATAAAATTTAGCATTATTACCATCCATTCCATAAAATACAGTAAAATTACTATTCTTATTTAAAAACTTAAGTACCTCATGATGATTCCTCATATTGACATTAAATTTCTTACAGATTATATAAATTATAACTGGGGGTATCTTAAAATCTATAGTCATCATTAAATTGTAAGGAAATCCATCACTTCTTCTTGTATTCCAATAATTAGCTATATTAATAGCTTCCATTCTAGTTACTGTAGCAATCCCAGCATTAAGTGTACATTTAACATTCTTCATACCAAATCTCACTTCCATAGTATTAGTAAAATCATTATCATCTTCAAACATAAACATTGGCTGAGTGAAATCTTTATAATTAAGATACTTAGGAGCATCTAAATTTTTAAATGCTGGAACATTCCAAGGATCTCTTTGTTCATTTAATTCTAAAGCGAATTGTAATGCTAATGTAGGTTTTCTAGCCTGCCCAAGTAATCCTCTATTCCACATAAACTCTTTATCATAGTTTACTCTAGTATCAATATATAGATGATTAAATTTAACTACACCTTTCAATTCATGTTCTAACCAAGTCTGAAGATTCTTATATACTGTACCAAATGTATAGCCTAAATCTTTTGGGACATAGTAATCTACATTACGTTTATATTTATTATTAGTAACTTCATTTAAATCTCTGTCCATTTTATCCTCCTATCTATTTTATATCTATATGTCTAACAAAAAAAAAAAGAATGTAAATTCTTTTTTAAAATACCTATAAGTGTAGCGAAAAAGCATCCTAAATACCTAATAACTTATATTTGTTTATACACGATATGTTATTCCAATATAAATTGGCATCCATTCTTATACGGAGTAATAAATTTATATCTTTTCTTCCTTCAATTAGACGTAGCTACTGACCCAATCGTTCTCACCCTATAGTCTAATCTTCAATACCCCTCGATAATAAATTCTACATTGCACTATACAGACATATGTCTCGCTACTACTTATAGATATAGTAAATGTAAGACCTATTCTCCAATCAGTTCCATTTACTTTCTAATCATCAAATAAATAATAACACATGTTTTTCTATAGTGACCTCCGTAAAGAACTTCACTTTTTCGTGTTTGTAATTTTTATGGTGCTCGTACCATATTATCCACCTTTCTAACGACTCATCTTTTTAGTTTTCTCCCTAAGTCGTTTTATTTTTCTTTTTTCTTGTTTTGTGAGTGCGTAATGTTCATTCGCACTCAGAATTCTCCATTGTTTTATTAATTTAACAAGGTGATTGAAATCTTCCTTGTTTAACAATGGTTCATCGTAATAATTACAATAATCAACATATCCTTTCCAATCAGATATGTCTTTTATTATAATATGTAAATATCCATGGATATTTACTAATTTAAGGATCTCTTTCTCGACCCTTGTTCTCTCACTATTCATATCATTATGAATGGCTTGAGAAAGTCCAGAATATACATAGTGGTCGTTTATATATGTATTCTGATTAGTATTATCTTCCAGGCCTCGAGGACTATAAGACAATATACGTCTATTATAACCTCTGTCTATAACATAGACATTAGCTTCTGGATTACTTACTACTTCTCTAACTAAGCGTTTTTCCATTCGCTTACGTTGAGAAGTATATGGAGATTCATACTTCATAACTTTTCCTCCTAATTAGTATTTTCGATTATATAATATATATCTGAAAATAAATAAGCTATCTGGAAAGTACTAAAACAGGTGTGTATAAACTATAAATGAAAGGAGATATAAATGGTTTTTTTAGACTTAGTAGAAAACGGAGAATTAGTTAAAATGCCTTGTTATCCATTAAAGACTAATACTGTAGACAAAGATATTCTTCTTATAGTTCCAACTAGAGATAGAGAAGTTTTGTTTACTGTAGCCGATAAGTTAAAGAATGGTATAGGTGCTTTAAAAATTAGACGTTTGAGAACTATATTTGTACCTTGGAGAAAGAAATTCAAAGCAGGTAGTCAGATAGTTAACTACGTAAATAAAGATACTAATGGATTCAGTAAGAGTGCACATGATAGAGGATTCCCTAATAGTAGTGGAATGAGTAATAAAGTTAAGACATTTAACTGTATTATAGACGATACTCACTTCTTAGATAAACTATATTCAATGAGATACACAAAAAGTAATGTATGGACTTTCTGGGATGCTTTTCTAGATACATGGGGTTTAACTCACAAAAAGAAATATCTATTCTTTTCACCAGATACAACTATAGTGAAGATAAACAACGTAAGCACAATTAAGAGTACAGATTTTACACCAGCTAATTTATTTATTAATTTCTTATATATGCTTAAATACGATTTTGACAAGATTACTGGATATATGAAAGAAAGAAATATAGAGTTATTGGTAACTGATGGTAAACAAACTTTCAGATTTAACTGGGGTGAAAATAAACTAAATAAAGACGATACATTAAAATTACTTTTTAAGAATTTCAGAAAGATGGCACTAGGTTTACCTATAGATAAATCTGAAGAAGAAGAAAACATAGATGAAGAGATCAATGAAGTTATAGAAGAAAGTGTAAAACCTATTGATGAGAAAAGATTAGCTAAAATCACAAAAGAAACACCTAAAGAAGATATAGGAAAAATAAATAGTGATAAAGAACCAGAATCGATTGGTGTTAAAGTTAATAATAAAGATATCATTGAAGAATCTATAGATAAAGTGAGTGACAAAGTTGATGGTAAAGAAGAGGTAGAAGATAAGCTTAGAAATCTAGAAAAAGAAATAGATAAAGGTGAAGATTTAGTAACTGCTGATAAAGCTATAATTGAAGCTCAGAAAGTGAACGAGATTGTCCTTAATAGTACTAAAACACCTGAAAGACTAGATCTTAGAGGGCACAGACTTAATACTAGACAGAATACAATTAAAGAAAGAAATATAACAGAGATAGCTGCTAATATAGAAGAACTATCTGAAGGTATAACTGCTAAAGAAGTAGACGTTGCTGGAAAATTCAATAAATTTAAAATAGCAGATTACGATAACCAATATCAAGAACAATCTAAGAAAGATAGGTTAAATATAGGTGAAGCTATGGCTTCTAACTCATTACCTTTATATATGACTAACTATAAAGAAGAGATAGATGAGAAGAGTAATGATACTTATAGTAAGGTAGTACAATATACTTTTGAAAGTCCTAATAGTACAAAAGAAAAACATACATTTTCAGTTAGAGTACCAGAACTAAGAGAGGGTAGATATCTTTATGTGAATGGATCTGATAAAGTAATGGTGAGACAAAAATTAGCACTTCCTATCATAAGACTATCAGATTCAGTAGTATTCACTACATATTACAATAAAATGTTTATAACTCATAGTAGCGGTAACTTAAGTAAGAAAACAGCTAAGATTAAGAAGTTCATTACATACATTAGAAAACATATATCATTCAATGATCTACAAAATAACTTTACATTTACACCAGCTTACTTCACTCAAGTTAAATTGAATCATATGTCTTCTGAGTTATTAGAAGTTAGTAGATTTTTATCAGAAATTAAGATAAATGATGAGAATTACATTAATCTTAATATGGATAGTAATGTAGTAGCTAAATTAGATGGAAAAACTTATTATCATAATAGAACTGAGAATACTTATTATACAGATGAAGAAGACAATGAGTACGATATACTTTACTTATTTACTATAGCTATAAATATGATAGGTAACAGAATACTTAGTGATTATTGGAATAACCAAATTGTAGGTAAGAAAGCATCAGATAATATAATGAATCCTAAAATTAAAATACTAGGAAAGAATATGGATCTTCTTACAGTTATATTACATGCTTATGATGAAAATTTATTAGATTTACTTAACTTCATGAGAGATGAGTATGATCTTGAATATTCTATATCAACTTATGATCCAGACGGAAATATACCTAAAGCTATATATTCAGATGATGTAGGTGATAGATTTGTATTTTCTAATTTCGTTCTTAATGTTAAATACAATAACGTATGGAATAGAGGTTTATTAGATCCACTTAATAAGTATGATCTTACATTATACGATTCATTGAAACTAACTGGAATAACTAATGAAAATGTAGAAAGTTCTAATACTGTACTTTATATGCAAAACTTTAGAGATTTATTTATAGATCCTATAACGAAAGAAGTTATGCTTGATATGGGATTACCTACAGATTATAAAGAAGCATTAGTTTACTGTAATTATTTACTATACAATTACGATCGTACAGTTTCAGATGTATCACTTAAGAATGAAAGAACTCCATCTAATAGTGAAATTATTCAAGGTGTACTATATAAACAAGTAGCAGATGCTTATTCTGATTATAGTATAAAGAAACATAGAGGATCTAAATCAGCTACATTTTCAGTAGAAAGAGACGCTGTAGTAAAAGCTCTAGTTACACTACCCAATGTAGAAGAATCATCTAAGATTAATCCTGTACAGAATGTAGATAAAACTACTACTATAAGTAATAAAGGTGTATCTGGTATTAATAATGATAGATCGTATACTCCTCCTAAGAGAGCTTGGGATAAATCATTCTACGGTATAATGAGTGACGTATCACCTTATACTAAAGGCTCAGGGGTATCTAAGCATTTAGCTATGAATCCTAATATAAATAATAAACGTGGATATTTTGATAGTAAAGAACCTGAAGATGTTGAAATAGATGAAATTATGTCAGTATCTGAATCATTAGGTCCATTTGCACAAAGACATGACTCTACACCAAGATTAGCTATGGGTATGATGCAATTTAATCACTTGATAGGAACTGAAGGATCTGACGTAGCTTTAGTTTCATATGGAATGGACTCTGCACTAGCTCATTTAGATGTAGACTTTGCTCATAGTACTAGAGATGACTGTGAGATTATAGCAGTAAATGATAGATTTGTTAAAGTTAAATATTCTAATTTAAAAGATAATAAAGGTAATCCTTTAGAACAAGTATACCAAATTAATAAAATTGAACGTAACTCAGCTAAAGCATTCTATACTCCTAATAATATGGAATTAAATCCTGATATCAAATTTAAAGTAGGTACTAAAATTAAAAAGAATACTGTACTTATGTATAATAAGAATGTATATCAATATCATGGAGGAGATATAGTATTTAAATCTGGTCCAATAGTAAATGTAGCAATACATCACTCTCAATCATCATATGAGGACGCTGTGCTTGTTACGAAGGCTCTAGCAGACAAAATGAAGACTAAGACTACCAAACGTATAGCTGTTAAATTAAACGCTCGTAATCGGATTGTAAACGCCATCTCAGATCTCATACAAGTTACACCTGGAATGGAAATATTTAAGTATGCTGAAGATACAGGATCTGAAATGATAAATGCTAATTTTGATTTCTCATTATTAGATGATACATTACTTAAGAAAAAAGAATCTCACTACAATGGAGTAATTACTGATATATATGTATATTATAAATTAAGTGAAGATGATAAGAAACATCTTAATCCTACTATAAAGAAATTCTTTAAAGACATAGAGAATCTTTATGATAGAAAATTCAATGCTAATTCAATGAAATATAATTTAACTAATGTAGAAATAAATAGAGAAATTGAACACGTAACTGAATTTAAAGGTACGAAAAGAAATAAAGTTAATGGAGATAATGTGGATAAGGGAGAGATACTAATAGAGTATTACGTAGAAGTAGATCAACCATTTACTACAGGAGATAAACTTACTATAGGTAATACAGCAATGAAAGGTGTTTGTTCTAAGATACTAGATGACAAAGATGCACCATATGGATTACAAACTAAACGTAAAGTTGACCTTATATTAAGTCCTATATCGCCATTAGCCAGAATGATATATTCTACATTTATAACAGGATACTTAAGTGAAGGTATGAGATTAATGAATGAAGAATTGAAGAAAATAGTTAATAAGAAATAACAAAAAAAAATAACACTCTCCAATTAAGGAGAGTGTTAATATTATTTTCTTCCGAATTTAGCTACTAGGAACATAAATATTCCTAGTGTACCAATTATTAAATAACCAAATAAAGAAGTATAGAATAAATTATTATTTCTTGCTTCCAATAAATGATTCTCCTTTCTAAGGACTTCAATTTGAGTTTTGAATTCCTTATTTTCTTTTTCTAACACAACAACATAATTGTTGATGTCTTTTAAATTTTCTTGATTAGTCATTTCTATTTCCTCCTAATATTAGTATTTTCAATTATATAATATATACTTGAAATGAAATAATATACGGGATCATAAAGACCCCGTATACCATATTAATATTTATTTAAATCGAAATATTCTTCATCTTTTTCTAAAGCTTCAGGTTCTTTGTACTCGTAAGGTACACCTATAGAATCTAATAAGTCATCTATATATAATCTAGGTATATTACTCATAATTTCTTCAAACTCTTTAGCTTCTGCGTTACTAAATCTAGCTACATTTGATTCTGACGTAGAGTTAATATCTAATATGAATTCATTATTAATAATTCTACCAAATGTAAATTGAGCTTTCTCTGGTTCAAAGTAGTCTGTCTCAAATATCACTTCATTACCTTTTTCAATATAGAATTTACAAGACGGTCTAGATCCATCTTCATTTTCTCTTAAGTCAGAAGAGAATATATTAACAGTGAATATACCATCTTCTTTAGAAATATCTTTCTCTTTAAATTTGAAGTATTCTGATCCAGTATTTCTGATATCACCTGAGAAGAATATAGGGTAATCATCTGGGAAATGATCAAAGTTACCGTAGTACATTCTAGTGTCTCTTAAGTTATCTTTATAAGATAAATCGAAGTCTACATTTTCTCTCCATTCTATACCGAAAGAAACAGGTCCTTCAGGTATCTGGAAAGCACTTCCAAAATAGATACCTCCTATAGCTTTCTTATCACTCATAATCAAAGGAGTTTTTATACCACTTCTAAGAATGATAGGTTTTTTATCACTGATTTCTTTAAATCTATTACATAATTCGATTACAAGTGCAGTAGATGGTAAGTACTCATTTGTATTATGTGTAGCGTAATCTTTTACGAATATTTTACCATTTCTTATTTTATAGGATTTCTTTCCGAATCCTTTAAAGAAAGTATTATTTGTTGTAGCTATATAAATACCTAACAATCGTTTTAGATCTAAAGTTTTTAAGAATTTAGGATCATTTTGTTTTTCTATATCGAAAGAAGATTTCATTGATACTTGCTCTACTTTCTTAGCTTTATTATTAATTCTATTGATAAGTCTAGATATTTCTTTATCTTTAAGGTATATTTTAAAGAATATTAAAGTATCTCTATATGTATTCCAATAAGGAGTTAATAGATCTTCATAGCTTAATAATAATCTTACATATTCTATATCTATATCTTCTCTACGTGTAACTTCTCCACCCCATCTAGTAGCATACCCTTTTCTTCTTTGGATTAACATTGTGGGATTCTTATCCATCATTTCACTATATAACACTTTAATGATATCATATCCAGTTATACCAGCATCTAAAAGTACACTAGTAGTTAATCCAGATCGTAGTATTTTATTTAATCTATATGTACGAAATTCTTTATTAATTATATCTTTAAATTTCACGGTTACGAACTCATCCAATAATGGAATAATTCTACTCTTAACAGCTTTATTAGTAGTAACTAGATCATTACAGAACTCTTGCATTTCTTCTAATGTTAAAACTCTTATGAATTTTAATTTAGGATTTATTTCTTTTACAGTTCTATAACATTCTTTAAATTCTTGAGAATCTACTGGGTATAAGACATACTCCATTAAGACCTTAAGAAGTTTAGTTACTTTATCATCTTTCTCATCATACAATACAACTGTCTTTTCATCTCTAGTTGATTCTAGAAACATCTTATCTGTAATTTTCTTATCAAACACATAACCTTTATGAGCTAGACCCATATCTAACCCTTTTTCTACAGGACCCCAAATTTCAGGTCCTTCAAATATAATTCCATAATCCTGCACAAATGGATTCTCATCCAAATTATTTGCTGTTATTTTTCCTAAAATGTTTTTAAACATGTTAATTCCTCCTAATATTTTTATTTTTATTTTTGTATTTCTTCTTTTAGTTCTTCGATTAAAGACTTAAGTTCTTCAAGTGAATTAGTTATTTCATCCTTTAGATTGACTCTATCATTTATAATATTTGGTTCATATTTATCTATCTTACGAATAAGAAAATGAATCAATTGAGTAATTATTAAATCAGATAAAGCTCTATGTATTCTAGCACCATCTATTCCTTCTTTATATTTCAAACCAGTGAACTTTTCTATCCTACTAATAGGTGTCATAAAAGAGAATGAGATTTTAATAGATTTACCTTCTTGTATAATTGATAAATTTTTTATAAATTTATATAGATATCCTCTAACTTCATTATCGTTGAATATATCTTTAGATAACTCTTTGAGATATTTCTTACTAAACTTCATATTAGCCGTCTTAATGGAATATATTTTCGATGACGTGTATATATCGATATAATGGTTTTCTATCCTACAATATTCTTCTGAAGTTATATTGTAGTTACATCCCCCATTTACTATGACATTCCATTCACGTTTTATATTATTTGGGTTTTCATAATATTTAAAAACTGTATCTTCCTTTTCATTTCTTCCGATTTCTTTGGTTAGCTGTTCGATTACATCATAATAATAGTAAATATTAAGGAAATTATTTAATGTTTCTAATAATCTATATACTCGATCATTACTATCTTTACTGCTAAATGATATACTATATGAATCTTTTACAAAATTAAAAAAGTTCTTAATGACTCTATTATTAACAGAGTAAACTAATGATTCCATCTTATCTAAATAAAATGATATGTATTTCCTTGTATAATTTATTTCTGTATCTAAATTATTCATAATAGAATTATAAGTAAATAGATCCATATCGTCTAACAATGATAGACTTGGGTAATGATCTTTAGGGTAAGATACTAAGTTCTCTTTATACTTATTATAAATTATATTTATAGTACCTCTAATTAATTTTAATTTTAGTTCATCTATTTTCTTTTTGAATAGAGTACCTGGGAATTTCTTAGATTTTATTGTAAGATATCTCATATCCATGATGTAATGGTTTACTACCTCTGATAACTTCACATCTTCACTATATACTTCTTCAAATTTAAGACTATTTCTATTGACACTATAAAATAAATTTACATACACATCTTTAAAATTTAACATTCCTCTTTTACTTACTACTTTATTTTCCATTTGTTTTTCTCCTTTATTTATATTTTTTGACTATATTTTTTATTTTTCTCACCAGATAATCATCAATATTATCTAAATCACTTGAAACTATATCGAGTTCTTTTTGTATATTAGATAATTCAACTTTTATCTCCTCACTGTTATGTACTAAATTCCACATATTTCTATTAAGTACATATTCTACTGTACTAGCTTTGATACTAAAAGCTTTTAATATATTTCTTACTACATTCTTTTTAGTACTCTCTTCTAGTATTTTGAAGAATTTCTTTTTATTCTTAGGATTACTAAATATAAGATCACTAGCAACTAGACAATCATATTTATATTCTAAGGTATTCTTTTTATCAGTAAGAAATCTTTTTAGAGTTTCTCGTTTATAAAAGTAATGTAACTTGAATATCTCATGTATAGTTAATCTCTTAACTAATGCTTCACAGCCATCTATATCCTTAAGAACGAAATTCATAGTATAATTATATTTCATTCTGAATCTTGTCTTAGTGTATATTAATTCTTCAGCCTTAGCTACGGAAGTAGCCTTCTTAAGTATTATTTCTATATTAATACCGTCTTTACTACTGTAGTCATTAACTTCACTGAATAACTCTATACTTTCTTTACATTTTAAAGATTCGATAAAATCAACTACACTTAACTCAAATGGTAGTTCTGTTATAACTATAGCTTTTCTACCATATGATGATTCTACTACTTCCATTCTACCATCCATAGTCAACTTAGCACTACTAGTTAATAAACCTCTAGCTACAGCGTCTCTATTGATCAATTTACTCTTATTAGGTATTCCTAAATGTATATTATCTTCTACAAATTTATCGAATTTATCCCATTTAGATTTCCCATTCATACATTTAATAAATTCAATATAACACTTAGCTACACTTTCTAACGAGTGTGGTAGTATCTGATTAGTATATCCTGTAGCAGTACCCTTCCCTCCCATAATTAAACTCATAGGAAGTACTGTAGGTAATATTGTAGGCTCTCTATATCTTTCATTGTAATTATCTACATAGTCACCGAATTTAATATCCTCATCGAAATATAGATCTAATCCATATTCTGATAATTTAGCTTCTGTATAACGCTTAGCGGCAGGTTCTTTATTATCAGTAATATATCCTTGGTTACCGTACATTTCTATCGGCATATGTTGATTTCTGAATGTTTGAGCCATTTTAGTCAAGGCAGGATAAACTGAATCATCTCCAGTGGTAAGAAACTTAGCTACATCCCCTACAATAGATGAACATTTATCAAATTGAAATACTTTAGTATAATACATACTCCATAGTATCTTTCTTTGAACAGGTTTTAAACCATCTCTTACATCTGGTAATGCTCTACTTACTATAACACTCATAGAGTAGTCTAAGTAAGATTCTTTTAACTCTTCTTCAATATATCTATTATCAACATTTGACATTTATATTATCCTCCTAAGGATTTTATTATATATCTATATTTTTTACATATTCTGCATGTTCTTCTATAAATTCTCTTCTTGGTTCAACCTTATCTCCCATAAGTTTATCAAAAAGCATATCTGCTTCTCTTGCATTATCTATTGAAACTTTTAGAAGTAATCTTCCATCTGGGTTCATTGTTGTTTCCCAAAGTTGTTCAGGATTCATTTCTCCAAGCCCTTTATATCTTTGAATAGTATATTTTTTATTATCTTGATTCATTTGTCCTAAGACATTCTTTAATTCTAAATCATTATAGGCATAAACTATTTGTTTTCCTGATGATACCTTATATAAAGGAGGACAAGCAATATAGACATTTCCAGCATAAATTAAATCTATCATATATCTATATAGGAATGTTAAAATCAATGTTCTAATATGGGCTC
>ERZ772924.740-NODE-740-length-15575-cov-3.763724_pt1 | contig 15575 bp, 14 predicted proteins | sample MGYA00512116_ERZ772924 | MGnify/ENA primary metagenome ERZ772924 (study PRJEB29015, sample SAMEA2737920) | human oral metagenome | biome: human oral; feature: human-associated habitat; material: dental | place: China | collected 2134 ...
TTACCAACATTTTGATGGATGGTGCAAAGGCAAGCGAGGTTATTCAGCGTTCGCGCTATGAGGGAATTGACTTCATAGCAGCAGATATGGGACTCATCGAAGCCAATTATGCGGTCATTGCTGATCAGGAAACGCGGCAGGATGTCATCTTGAAAAACGCGTTGGAAGAGGTCGCGGAAAGTTATGATCTCTGTATCATCGACAATCCGCCGGACGTGAATATGAGCGTATTCAACGTACTTACGGTGACGGATGATGTCGTCGTTGTAACCTTACTTGAAACGGACAGTGTGGAGGGAATCTACAAGATGGCGCAGCAAGTCGAGGATGTGCGGCAGTTCAATCCGCGCCTTGCGATCAGGGGAGTTTTGGTCAATCAATATATTGCATTTCCTGATGTGTCCGTCATCTATAGGGGAGTGCAGGAAGCCGGATTCCCGATTTTCCGCACGCGAATTTCCTATGCGACACGCCTTGCAAAGTACCATCTGATGACGGCAAGTCAGGGACAGAAGAGTATTTTCGAGGTCTGTCCGAGCTGTCGCATCGCACGCGACCTGATGGAGTTTGCGGAGGAACTTCTGGATGGAGGTGCGGCATGAAAAAGCATAAAGGAAATCTTGTCGCTTATTTGAACCCTGCGACACGTCAGGCAGCCGTCACACTTGAGACGGGCTATACAGTCAAACAGATTGACGTGACAAAGATCATCCCGAATGAAAAGAACTTTTATTCCATCACAGGAATTGAGGAGCTGGCAAACTCTCTTTCCGTGTCGGATCGGCAGCTGCCGCCGCTCGATGTCGTAGACAATGGCGATGGGACATACCGACTCATTTCCGGTGAACGCCGTCTTTCGGCAACACTTTTTCGGATGGAGCGGGGCGAGATGGAGCGTGCCGAACTTCCGTGTCATATACTCCCTGCATTTCAGCAGGAGGGAGCACTCACGGCGGAGCAGATGGAGACACTTTCCATCATCCTCGCCAACAACTACCGTCAGAAAAGCACGCTCGACCGCTTGCGTGAGGTACAGGAATTGGAGCCGATTGCGCGGGCGATCTATCAGGAGGAGAAGGAGAAAGGTGTGCTTTCAGACGGCAACGGCAAGAATACACCGTTTCGCACCTTCTTCGCCGAGCAGATTCTGGCAATCTCCCCCGCTGCCTTACAGCGGCTTAAAACATTGGAAAATCTATCGGATGAAGCTGTGGCAGCCTTTGAAGAAGGAATCATCAGCAAGAGCGCAGCGACGGAACTCGCGGCACTTTCAAAAGAGGAACAGGACGCATTTGTTTCCTCGATTCGCACAGGAGAATGTGCGGGGACGCGTGCCGATCTGGAGGCACATCTGCATGCCTCTCATCTTACGCCGGAGGCAGAGACGTGGGGAGGCTGTTCTGATGAAGAAGCAATGCCGCAAGCGACATTTTCTGACACGACGGATGAACCCACCCAAGAGGATGAGGCTTTTGCAGATGCGGAGGAAGCTCCCGATCAAGTGCGGCACCAAGAAGGGTGCACGGCGTATGAGGTCACTTCCTCTGTAATATCCTCCTATACAGAAGATGATACGCGCGATGAGATCGCCTCAATCAAAGAGGACGAGAGCATTTCAGATGTTTATGACGAGACACGGGGGAAGCTCCTTGAAACACTTCTTGAAGAGGAGGCGGGGCAGGAGCGGCTGATTACAGATAATTTGTCCTCGTCTGAGGCGAATGCCGATTTTTCGCCTACCGTAGAAGATGTTACTCCAAACGAGCCGATTACCGCACGGGCAGCAGTAGATATTCTTCGTGAACTCCTGCAATCCATGAAAGCGAGCGGGCGGACGCAGGAGGCGGCAGCCATTGATTTTGCTCTCGATACGATGAAGTTCCGTTATGTGTGGATCAGCGATCCTGTGGAGATGTGATGCGATGGAAAGAACAGGGCTATCGTTTTGGTTTTATTCCACTAAATTACGGAGGAGCGTGCAGATATGGGAGTAAAACGCCGTATTACAAAGACATTGGCATACACGTTGAAGTGTCTAAGCCAAAATTGTCTATTAGTGGTAGATGATGGTGACGGCTCTTTTCTTGTCACAAAAGGCACTCGACCTATGGGGTTTGTTACAAATCTTGAAGGAAGATTCGTGTTTATTGCTGGATCAATTACACAGTCGCAAAAGAGGGATTTCTTGGATATAAAAAACTATCTCAGAGCAGAAGGAGCATATATCTTAGACCCTCTTACAACTCACGATTCGCGCTATTCCGCATTATCATATAAGAGTTATATGGTTCTTGCTCTGGCGTTGATACAGTGTGCGGATTTGGTTTATGTCGTTGAGGAATTGAAAGATGAAAAAGAAGTAAAGGAAGAACTTGATTTTGCAGAGTTCATAAAAAAGGATATTTGGTCAGGCTTTGCTCCAACCAATAGGAGGATACACCATGAACCTTGAAGGGAAAATCGTATTCATCTCCGGTGCGATTACTGGTGTTGATGGATATAGGAAAATTTTTGCTGCTGCGGAACAATGGCTGCTTGAGCAGGATTGCACGGTACTCAATCCTGCCGTGCTGCCGCCGAGCGGTCTGGAATGGGATGCGTACCTTCGTATCACAATGGCGATGGTACGCGAAGCGGATGCCATCTATGTACTCCAAAACTGGGAGCACAGCAAAGGCGTTCGCGAGGAGCTTGCTCTCGCAGCACAGCTTGGCAAGGAAATCATATACGAGCCACGAGAGGCGGTCATTGTATGAGAAAATTTATGATCACAGAAAAGGCAAATATGGGAAATGCTCGCGTGCTTTATCCGTATTATCGTATTGGTTTTGGGGCAAGAGACACTGCCATAAGACAACTTCTCGAAAGTTCTTTTTGGAAGACGCTTTGTCCTGAAGATGAAGAGTTGGCAGAAGAACATTACACTGAAGAGGCGGCAGAAGAATTCTTTGTAACCTATCAAGTCTTATTTGACCATGATGGAAAAAATGTTCTTGCTCCTCAATGGCTTGTAGATGCGATGAACGAGTAGCTGTTATTTTACGCATTGAATGAGGACGTATGAAAAAGCATACGAGGCAGCATTTCAACGTATGCTTGATAAGAGACGTGCAGATGGTTTTCCTTCACAATGGGAGACCGGTGCGGATGTTATGAAAGGACAGTCATGAACAGAAAACTTTTCTCTGTGGGAGCAGCGCTGTTCCTGCTCCTGCTTTTCCAGTTCTGCATTCATGCAGCCGATCTTCCTGTGACCTCGGCGTTCGGTTGGCGCGTGCATCCGATTTCAGGGGAGTGGAAATTTCACACAGGCGTTGATCTCGGCTATGCGGAGGGAACGCCAATTCCTGCGCTTTTTGATGGCATCGTGATCCAGTCCGGCGACTATGCGGACGGTTATGGAAATCAGGTGCTTCTTTATCATCCGGTATACGACACATATACACGGTATGCTCACATGTCAGACGTGTATGTGTCCGTCAATCGGTACATAACACAGGGCACTGTGATCGGGCTTGTAGGGGCAACAGGATATGTAACCGGTGCACATCTACATCTGGAGTATATCGTTCGTGGTGCGGACGGAGATTATGTCTATGCGGATCCGCTTGTTTTGTGGCAATAGGAAAGGTGAAGAACGATGGCAGCGACAAGTCTTCTGATTTCGGAATCCCCGCTCACCGTTCAGCCGAGCCTTGCCGTTCTGCTCGGGTTGAATGAGGCAATCTTTCTTCAACAAGTGCAGTATTGGATTACGCGCGAGGCGGGCTTTTGCGATCAATACGGACGCCGCTGGATTTACAACACGGTCAAACAGTGGCGCGATCAGTTCCCATTCTGGTCAGAGAGTACGATCAAGCGGACAATACGCTCTCTTGAAGACCAGAATGCCCTCCTTTCGACAACGGTCGGTGATGCATTCAACAAGACCAAGGCATACACCATCAACATTGACCGCATTGAAGAACTCAACCAAAAAATTGTGCATGAGCAAATGCGTGCGAGTATAGAGAGTGTCCAGCGACGTGTTTCTGCTCCTCCTCCGAGGGGGGGAGTGTGGGAATATACCGAAGAACAAGCTGTTTCTGATGATGCAGAAGCACAGGACAACTCATCCGCTGACACAGAGATTGATATAGAAGGTCAAAAAGTCAATACAGGTGAACCGCTCGAAGAGGTCAAAATGACCCAACATGCAGTTCAAAATGAACCGCTCGAAGAGGTCAATCTAACACGCTCGAATAGACCAGCCGAAAACCCAATAGCGGCGCGGTTTTGCACGTCCTCCTCGCGCACGCGCGTAACAGAGACTACAACAACAGAGAACACGCATAGAATACGTGAAACAACAACAGGCGATGTCCGCAGCCTTTGCGCTGCGCTCGGTATATCAGACACATCGACCGAAAATTTCCTGCGTCGGTACGGCGAAGAATGCGTGTATGAAAAAGCCCGACTCCTCGAGATCGCCATGCAGACGCAGAGCATTCGGAATCCGACGGGATGGCTTCATGCTGCCCTCAAGAACGGCTATATGTTCTCTCCCAACCGACCGCAGCAGGAGGAGCAGTCTGTGCAGAGACCAAAGGTGTATGTCCCTCCTCCTTCTGTGACCGTTTCTGCTGCGTCGGAGCAGAAGTCGAAGCCTTGTATGCAGCGTGATCTGCATGAATTTTTTTCGCAACAAGCAGACCGTGAGGGATCGGCGTTTGCACAGGAATACCTGCGCAGACACGGGATAGAGGGACGGGCAAGTCCTTGACAGTGAAGGAGGGAACTGCGTATGAGAAATCCGAATGTCGGGAGATACCTTGCCGCACAGGCAATCCGCAAAGCCTTCACAGAAAGCTCTTTGCCCATGCGACTTGAGGAGATTGAGGTGCTTTGCGCAAGCGAAACGCGCCCGCGTCTTCTTGCGGCATATCTGCGCTGGCAGCGAGCACTCATAGATCGAATCCTCGTTCATTCGCTCATGGACGATTTGCCGGAGATCGAGCGTGACTTTGTGCACTATCGCTATCGCATGGGGCGCAGTATGCAGTGGATCAACATGAATATGCCTGTATCAGAGCGGAATCTCTATTTCATGAATGACCGTATCCTGCTTCGGCTTGAGACACTGCTTTTCTACGAGCCGACGATTGCAGATGTTTTTTCGCGGGCAGTGCTCCTAAATCTTCTGCGTGTTATTGACGCGCGTCTAGCCGTATTTTCTTTGCGTGTCGATCTTCCTGCGGATGTGGGGTGGCTGGAACGGCTTGCACGGGCACGGTGCAGGTGTCATGCACTTTTACGCCTCATAGACGCGTATCTTACTCCGAATGAAGACAGCCCCGCGCACAGAATCATCAGGCAAAAACTCCAAACACCGCATACTACACTGGATGAACTGTTGGATCGGACAGGAATACCATCTTCCGAACGGGAGAAGAATATGGCACAGGATGTATTGCGTAACTATCTGAGCCGCGCAGAAGCGTGTCTTGGCATCGAAAAAATACCGGACACCGAAAAGTTTGCAGTTTTTTCATTCTGCAATGTGGTTCAATAGGGAGGGATGAAATATGTTCAGGGATAGGAGAATGATATGGGGAAGAAGAAAAGATTTCCGCGCCCGAGAGAACGTCCCTTCTTGTGGTGTACGGGACTATTTGCAGTTATGATGCTGACGACGGTGGCGTTCGGGTGGCGGTTTCCGGAGCAGAATATTGTCTTTTTCAACCAAACGGCAAGTGTTCCTGTAGGCTTCTATGTTCGTGTGCCGGATCGACCGCTTGCACGCGGAGACTACGTTGTCTACGAAATGACGGAGGTCACACGCCGTTATGCCGTCGCACGCGGTTATGTGACGAAGCCGACTGAGCCATTCCTCAAGCGTGTGGGGGCGATTGCGGGTGATTCCTACAGTATCGACGCAGAAACACGCAGGTTCTTCATTGATGGGACGTATATCGGTGATGTGTTCGAGCGGGATCGGATGGAGCGTCCGCTCCCGCAGCAGGAAGGTGCATTCATCGTGTCCGAGGGAGAGTTTCTGCCGATTGGAGAGAGCACACGCAGCTTCGACGGTCGATATACAGGGACGGTTCCGACCTCACATATCATTGCGATTGTCGTTCCGCTTCTGACGTGGTGGTAAGCAATGCGGATTCGGGCATGGCGATGTAAGGACAGTATGGCTTACCGACGGCGTATAGAGCCACTGCTGCCGGCTTTTTTCCCGATGGGCGAGGCGAATCGGCTTCGTCCCGCACTCAGACAGGCTCTGCATTACACCGGTGGACGGGAAGCGGGGGATGTTTCCATACGTCTCTATCAAGACGTAGATGAGCTTCGGATTGTGTTTTGCGGCAGTGGCACACCGCATTCAGCAGAAACTGTGCGGGAATACCTTTCGAGCATTGCCGAACATGAGGAGCTCGGGCGGCTTCACTGGCGAAAATGTGCCGTGCGGATGGAATACTCTGCGCAGTGTATTTGCGAGATGCTTGCGGCTGCGGAATACATTGTGCTCGCCGTAGATGCCTTGAAGGTGGAGCTTGTCTTTCGCACAGATCGCTTGGCGTGTGAGCGGCAAAGTTTGCGGGACATGATCCCGTACTTCTTTTTGGAACGTGAAGGCGTTATTTTTTGAAGATATGAAGGGGGTTATTGTGTGCTTGGCTTTAAGCAGCCTGAAAAATATTCGGATACCAGTGTCATGAAAAGTCCTGCGACACCGGCAGAACGTGCCCGTGCGGCATACGATGAACGAATTGGCTCGGTCGTCGTGCAAAATTACAACTGGCGACGCATCGCCATCGGTCTTCTCGTCGTCTGTTTCATGCTCGGCGGCGGTCTTACGACGCTCGCGCTTACTTCGCGGGTTGTCCCCTATGTCGTAACCGTAGACAAGACGACAGGAGAGGTACAACAGGCGGGGGCACTGATTGCACAGAACTACACACCGCAGGAGGCGGAGATCCGCTACTTCCTCGCACAGTTCATCCAGAACGCGCGAAACATTCAGCTCGATCCCGTTCAGCAGGAGCGTATGCAGAATCAGGCACTCGCCTTTTTGACACAGTCCGCTGCGCAGAAATATCATACGATCCAACGTAACGAGCACTTTCGTGAACGGTACGCAAAGGTCACGGCGCAGACGAAAATCAACAGCATGGAGAAAATCCCGGATACGGACTCCTATCATGTGACATGGATCGAAGAAGAGTTTGATATTGCGACCGGCGCACAGCGGCAGCGCAGCTATCAGGGGGTATTCACCATAACCGTGATCGAGCAAAGAGACGAAGCGCGGCTTCTCATCAACCCGCTGGGACTCTACATTTCGGATCTTAGCTTCTCGGAGGAAATGAACAAGAAAAGCCAAACTGCTGGAGGAAAATGAATAACAACTAGCATTTGTTCAGATGTTCAAGTTGAACATCTGAATAATAAGCACAAGATATTCATTTAATGGAGGAAATGAACATGAAACTGTTTCCGAAGAAATACGCCCGTGGTGCTCTGCTTAGTCTTTTGGCACTGAGCTTTGCAGGGAATGTGTTTGCAAGTGAGCAGACAACCGCACCAACCAAAGAAGAAACGAATGTCAAGAAACTCTCGCAGGAAGTCACGGAGCTGCGCGGCAGCATAAGTGAGGTAACGGAATCACAGGCGTCTATCCTGCGTATTCTGGATGCACTTTCAGCGCAGCTTGAGACCATCCAGAGGGATCAGGAGTTCCGGCGCACGGCGATTCCTGCGCCGACGGATCGACAGCTTGTCAACCCGGACAACTCCTATCGCTCCATCAATACCACGCAGGATGCGATCAATGCGCAGGGCAATTCGACAATGGTGTTCACCTATGCCCCCGAACAGCTCTATAAGATTTACTGCCGTCCGGGGTATATCACCGATCTTGCGCTTAGAAAGGGCGAGACGATTAAGTTCGTCGGCGGCGGAGATACGGCGGCATGGCAGCTCGATCAGTCCGTAGTGGACGGTGTTCCCCATCTCTACGTCAAACCGGTGGTAAAGACATCGACAACAAACCTCATCATCACCACGGAAAAGCGGAGCTATCAGCTCATCTTGAACGCAAGTGACTGGTACAATCCGATGGTCTATTGGACGTATGGAACAGAAGACCATGCGGACATGATGCGTCGTCATGAGCAGGAAGATCGTCTGCGCACGGGCAGCGTGAATGCGACGAGCGTTGAAAATCTCGACTTTTCCTTTCAGGTGAAGACGAAAGGCGAAGCGAAAGACTATGTGCCGGACATGGTGTTTTCCGATGGCACACGAACCTATTTGAAATATAAGACACTGCCCAAGCAGCAAGTGCCGCTCTTTATTACCGAGCGCGGCAAGAAGACTATGACGCTCGTGAATTATCACACACGCGACGGCTACTACATCGTCGATCTTCCGTTTGACAAGGCACAGCTGCGCGTTTCCGACCGCAGCATGGTGACGATCACGCATAAGGGGTGATGGCATGGCAGGATTCAACCCGCAAAGCATCGGCAGATATCTTGCCGATTTCAAAACCTTTTTCAGCCGTAACAGGCGTAAGCGATCGGATGAGGACGATGCGGATCTTGAGATCGAGGATGAGACGCAGGAAAATCCCGGCGATGTGAAAATGAACAGCGGACAGCACCGTAATGTATACGGCATCCGCAAGAAGATTATCGGCGGTATCATTGCGTTTGGTGTTCTGGTGTTCATTGGGAGCTATTACATCTCCAAGCCGGACACACCGACCGATCAGCCCGCGCGCATCCCCGCACAGAGACTTGCGGCAGAGACACGTGAACCGGCACACACCAATGAGGATCGAAAAGAACTTTCCTATGCCGATCTCCAAACATTGGATGCAGGGCGCACCAAAAAGGCAAACGCACAGGCAGCACCGGGTGCAGACGGCAGACCCGCAGGAAGTGGGGCGGCAAATCCGCCGGGAGCGGTCACCGTTCAGCAGATTCCAACACCAAGCCTTCCGTCCGCAGCCCCGGACGCAGCCTATCCGATACCACACCCCAATATCCCACCGACACCCGTTTCTGCAGATGTGAATGCGAATGCGGGCACAGAGATAGAATCCGAGCATGAGCGTGCGGAAAAGGAGCTTGAAGCGCGTTACCACTCGGCAATCGCGTTTGCTCTTGGCGGCGGCGCAGGGGCAGATACGGCAGCAGCGGAAAGTGCTGCTGCGGGAGACATATCGGACAGCAACACCGTCCAAACGGCAGCACGCGCCTCGTATGATACAAGCAGTCCGTACATCCTTCAGGTCGGTACAATGATCCCTGCGATGCTGTTCTCGGGAATTAACACCGATACGCCGGGGCAGGTCATCGCACAGATCAGCCGTGATGTCTATGACAGCGCAACCGAGACGAACCTGCTCATCCCATCGGGGACACGCCTCATCGGGACGTATCAGAGCGAGGGGGCAGCAAACGGGCGCATTGCCATCTCCTTTGCAACGATGATTTTGCCGAGCGGCGCAGCCTACAACATCGGCGGCAGCATGGTCGCCGTGGATGACAGTGGATATAGCGGAATTACCGGCAAGGTACATCGCCATCTGGATCGTGCGTTCAGTGCGGGGCTTCTCACCAGTGCCATCGCTGCACTCGGCTCGTATGCAAGTGGGGACTCCTCGTCGCAGCGCAGCTTTACGGGCGGACAGCTCATGATGCAGGGAGCGATGAGCAATGTGCTGAACTCCGTTTCGCAGATTGTACGCGACAGTACATCGACACGTCCGACCATCACCATTGAACCCGGTTACACATTCCATGTCTATGTAACACAGCCCATCTCATTCGGAGGATAATATGAACGAGCAGGAAAAGAAAGAACAGAACAAAACGCTTTTCCTCTGCCTCTTGTTCGCGGGGATCACCTATGTTGCTGCGCAGTGGCTCACAACACAGGCAATCGCCGATCATCTCGAATATAGTCCACTCCTGCCCGGCGAGATCGCCGGGCATATTTATCAGCCGTTTGCACATCGGACGTGGAGAGATGATCCGCAAATTGCCGCAGCGATTCCGCGCACACTTGCGCAATATGCGTTTTTGCCGTGGATTGTCTATCTTGTCGGCGGACTTGTGATCTACCAATTCCACAAAAGCCGTCAGCGCATGACAAGCCACGGCACAGCAGATTTTGCAAAGGAAAAGGACATCAAAGAGGCTGGACTTGCGATCCGCGAAAACGGATTCGTCGTCGGAATCAACCCTTTTAGCGAAAAACTCATGCTGCACAACGGTCCGGAACACATCTTACTCGTTGCACCGACGCGAAGCGGCAAGGGTGTCTGCAACATGATCCCGACAGGAATCTGCTGGAAGCACAGCATATTCTTCTTCGATCCAAAAGCGGAACTTTGGAACTTTACCGCAGGATGGCGCAAGAAGCACTTTGGGCAGAAGGTCATGAAATTTGAGCCGCTCTGTAAGGACGGCTCTGCGGCAAAGTGGAATCCGTTCGCAGAGATCGACTTTCAGTCCTTTGAGGAACTCACCGATGTTTCGACCATCTCGGAGATGATGGTCAAAACAGGGGACGGAGGAAGCAAAGACCCCTTCTGGGAGAACTCTGCCGCAGCTCTCATCAACGGTGTTATCCTGCATCTCCTCTACAAGCACTATCAGGAGAAGCGCCTCCTTCCATGTCCGTCCGACGTAATGAGCTTTCTCTCCTCGCCCGGCATGAGCACGGACAAGCTCTTTGCGTCTATGAAAATCTATCCGCACATCTCCAAGGAGGAGTTTTTGGAGCAGAACGGCAAGAAAAATATGCTCAAGGAGATTTACGGCGAGTATGTGGAGGATTTTCGCCCCTATAGGGAAGTCCTGCCCCGATTTTCCGAGGCAGTTGCAGCGAATGAGGAGCGCGCAAAGGCACATGAGGAAGCCTTGCAGGAGGGCAGACACGCAAAGCCGCCCAAGAGCAATCTGGAACTTTTGCGCGAGGCAATCATTGCTGCGGAGGAGGCGGGAGAAACGATTGATTTTAACGCGCCCGATTTGTCCGAATGCACACAGAAGCAGGACATCGACCAGATGATCAGCGGGCAGGATGTGACTTCCCCGTGGTACAAACTCCTCGTGCACCCGAAGGTCGCCGAAGCCGCTGCCAATATGTATAACGGCGCGGAACAGACACGCGCCTCCATCATGCAGACGGCGCAGACTTCAATGGCAGTCTATCAAGACCCGCTCGTCAAAGCCAATACGGCGGTATCGGATTTCTCGCTGCGCGATCTGCTCGACCCGTCACAGGAAGTGTCGCTCTATCTCGTCCTTCAACCCAACGACATTGACAAGCTGCGCCCAATCCTGCGCCTCTTTGTCAACACGATGCTCTCCAAACTCGTCCGTGATATGAAGTTCGCCTCGGATGGCGAAAAAGAGAAAAAAAAGCAGCGTCTTCTCCTCATGCTCGATGAGTTCCCGCAGCTCGGGAAACTCGAGAGCATCGAAAAGACGCTTGCCATCTGCGCGGGCTACGGCGTCAAAATCTGCATTGTTGCGCAGAGCATGGGACAGCTCAATAAGATCTACACCAAGGACAATGCCATTCCCGGCAACTGTCATGTGCAGATCTACTTCACACCGACCCTTGAAGACGGAGGTGGAACGGCAAAGACCCTTTCTGACACCCTCGGGGATCAGACCATATACTCCTATTCCAAGTCCTCAAACGGGAAGATGTTTGAGGGATCAACATCAACCTCGCAGATGGCGCGTAAACTCATGACCCCGGACGAGGTGCGGCGTATGCCCGCCGATCGTGAACTCGTCTTTGTTGCGGGCTTCCGACCGATCTACGGAAAGAAACTCTTTTATTTCAAGCAGAAATTCTTCACCGACCGCACCAAGACACCACCGCCGACCTTCAGCGACCTGCGTACGGAGGTCAAATCCTACGCCCAGCTCTTTGCCGTCCATCGTGCGGATCGTGCAGCCGCCGAGGAACGGCTGCGCGAGGTGCAGGAGGCACGCGCGGCGGCAATGACAGCGTCACCCGTGCCCATAGAGGAGATACCGATTCGATTGGAGGAATACGATGAACCGGCAGCCAAAGAAAATCCCACGGCTCTCGGACAAGATGAAACGTGGGATGAAGCAGCTGCAAATGCAGCCAGGGACGAAGACACACAGCCCCAAGACGCGGAAGAGATGACCTTTGAACAGAAAAAGAAGCTGCTTCTTGCAAAGAGGAGAGGAGAAGGAGAACACGATGGAACGTGAGGACAAAGTTTATGAGCGCCACCTGCAAATGCTGGAGCACAACATGGGGCGCAGCATCATGCACTATATGCACGATGACAACGTGACCGAGGTCATTGTCAATCCGGACGGAAAGCTCTGGATTGACACATTCGACAAGGGCTTTCAGGATACAGGCGTTGTTATGGAAGCAGAGGACACCAAGCGTATCATTTACGCCGTTGCCGATCTTGCAGGACAGGTCATTGACGTAAAGAATGATCCTGCGCTGCAAGCCCATATCCCGGAGTCGCGGCTTTTTGCCAACTGCCGCTTTCAGGGGCTTCTGCCGATGATTGTCGAAGCTCCCAGCTTCAACATCCGAAAACATGCCAAAAAAATCCTCACGCTGGACGAATATGTGGCACAGGGCACAATGAGCAAACGTCAGCGTGAGGTAATTCTGGAAGCGATTCATGGAAAGAAAAACATCATCGTCGCGGGCGGCACAGGATCGGGCAAGACCACACTCGTCAACGCCGTGCTCGCCGAAATCTCCAAACTGGACGAGCGCATTGTGACCATCGAGGATACAAGGGAACTCAAGTGCAGCGCAGAGAACTTTGTTGCCCTCAATACCACGGACAGCGTGGACATGGACAATCTGCTCCGCAAGACGCTGCGTCTCTCACCGAACCGCATCGTCGTCGGTGAGATACGCGGCAAAGAGGCACTCACCCTGATCGACGCATGGTCAACGGGACACAGAGGCGGCTGCTCTACCGTCCACAGCGACAGTGCGATGGACACGCTCTATCGACTGGAAGACCTCGTAAGCCGTGTCTCCATCTCTGCACAGCAAGCGGGAATTGCGCGTGCTATTGATGTTGTGATCTACATCGCAAAGCGTGCCATTCGGCGCGGCATCGAGGAAGTTCTCTCCATCGATGGCTGGGATCGCGAGCGGCACGAGTACATCACACATCGTTTGGATGGGGCTGCGGGTTGATGAAAATATAAAAGACCACGGCTTTCCGACTCCCGCCGGGGTCCAATTCCTCATGGCAGCCGGAAAGCGTGGTCGCAGAGAAGTTCTCACGCGTTACACGAACTATGCTGTGGTGTCGCAAGCAATTCCTCAATTATTTTCAGTATACAGGGCAGCCCCATCGCCGTCAATAGTTGAACACGAAATATTAACATGGAATTAGGAGGTGAGCGCTATGAGGGACAGTCTTCAAGAGCTTTTAGGGGAAGACAGCGCAGCCGTTTATCAAAGAGTGCGACAGGAGCTTGCTGCGGGAAATGAAAAAGTTGCTGCGGCGGCAAGTGTGGGCGCGGCACTCTTCGCCCTGCACGCAGCCGCATGGGCAGAGCGCGAATCACGCACAGCGGGAAGAACAGTCACGGCACCGGATTATTATAACAGCGTCGTCATTGATGCGAAAGGCGAGGTACGGGAAGGAGCGCTCAATGCACTAAGGGCAGGTGTCGATCTCAATGATATGGTTCCGGTCGTGGACATATCGGCTGCGCTGCCGCAAAAGAAACTGTCGAACAAGGATGTGTTGAACTTTATTCGCGGATTGGTGAAACAACAGAACACGGCATTGTCTGCGGACGGACAGGCGGTATTCAGCATTTTGCCGAAAGATGTACGGCATATTACCTATTCAAGCAACAAGAGAGCGACCGCTTCGGAAAGAAAGGTGAGAGAGGCAAGCATTTTTTCGATTGACAGTCTCTTGGAAAATGCAGTTCTCATAGAGAGCATTCCCAATCGAAAAACAACGAAAAAACCCAATGTGCGTGCGTATCATCGGTTTTATGTACCCGTACAGGCAAATGGAAAAATGCGTACTGTCCGCCTCGTTGCAGAGGAACAGAACGGCGCAGTGACTTTGAATCCGACAGATGTCAACCTATATGATGTAATCATAGAAAAAAAGACCCCTCGCCCCCTAGCAGGAATCTCACCTGTGATAGGGACGGCGGGAAGCCTTTATAAAATCAGTATACGCGAAATGCTCTCCGGTGTCAAGGATACCGACGGCAATTCTTACTGTCAGATTGCATGGCATGGATCGGACGCAATTTTTGATGAGTTCTCTATGGATGCCGTTGGTTCGGCAAAAAATGGCTCAGCGAATGGATACGGCATATACCTTGCGCTCAACCGAGAGCTTGCGGAAGCGTATCGGACAAAAGCCTTATATATGGTCGATATCGTTGGTGACAGTATTTTGCGCGATGCGCTTCCATTTCAAGAGCAGCATCCGTTGGTGCAGCAAAGCCTCCTTGAAATCGCAGAGAATTGGAGCAGCGTGAAGCATGGCAAAGCGAATGCGGGGGAAATCTTACAGACGATGAACGGTGAAGACATCTATGGTCGAATCCTGTCTGAGATTCAGGCAGCACACGGCAAAGAGGAAATCACCGATGAAATACATAAGCTGGCATCGGAACAGCTCTATGAATATGGAATCATGGGAAGAGAAGTCTGCAACTGGAATGAGCCTGTTATCGTGTATTACACAGAACCGGACATTGTGGCGCGATACCAACACAAGGAAGCGCAGGTGCAAGGGCAGTTTTCTGTCCTGAACGAAGGAAGCCGCCTCGTTTCCCTCTTTGAAGAAGCGGACGAAAGCACCTTTCTGCATGAAATGGCGCATATCTTTTACGACGATATGGAGCGGCTTGCACCGCGCGACGTGGAGACCTTCAAGGATCTTGCCGCTGTGGAGCGGTGGGCGGCGTGGCATGAGGGAGCTGCCGATGAATACAGGGGAACGCCGTGGGAAAAGGAGTTTGCAGCGCGTGAAGCTGCTATTTTGACCGCGCAGAGAAATGGGGACGTTAAAGAGGAGAAATCTCTCATGGAAGAATGGAGGCACGAGCGTTTTGCGAGAGGGTTCGAGATCTATATCAAGGAGGGCAAAGCACCCACGGACAAGCTCGCATCCATTTTTGAAAAAGGAAAGAAATTTCTTCGTTCTGTCTACTATGGATTTACGGATAATGGTGGTCGGGCGAGTGCCGAAGTTGAGGCTGTTATGGCGAAACTTATTACGATACCGGAGCAGCGTTCTCTAAAATATACAGAGGCATTGCCCCCTGCCGAGCAGATATTTCTCGAGGAAAAAGAAAACCTTCTAGCGCAGCATAAGAAGTGGAATCCGGTGTATACCGTCCGCACGGCACAGAAAATGGCAGAGAAGGGGATGCGTACAGAGGAGATTGCGCGTGCGCTTCAAAAACACGCCCCCGACATTCAAAACCTCCCGAGTGCTGCTCTTCGGCAAAACGCGGCTGCGCGCATCGCGAAATCCGCAGCTGGGAGCGTACGCGTGGGGCAGC
>ERZ772924.741-NODE-741-length-15561-cov-18.498388_pt1 | contig 15561 bp, 19 predicted proteins | sample MGYA00512116_ERZ772924 | MGnify/ENA primary metagenome ERZ772924 (study PRJEB29015, sample SAMEA2737920) | human oral metagenome | biome: human oral; feature: human-associated habitat; material: dental | place: China | collected 2134 ...
CCGGAAACGTACAGCACTTTGCGGCTTTGCGCCATTTTGGCGATGGTTTGCAACAACAGCGTGGATTTGCCGATGCCGGGGTCGCCGCCGAGCAGGATGACCGCGCCGTCTACCAAACCTCCGCCCAATACGCGGTCGAGTTCGCCCATGCCGGTTGGATTGCGCGGCACTTCGGTGGCGGTCACGGCGGAGAGGGATTGGACGGTCGAGGTATCCGCCGCCCAAGATTGGAAGCGGGCGTTTTTAGGCTCGGGTGCGGCAAAGCTTTCCTGAAGCGTGTTCCACTCACCGCAATGCGGGCATTTGCCTTGCCATTTCGGGGAAGTGCCGCCGCATTCGGTGCATTGGTAGATGGTTTTGGGGGCTTTTGCCATGTGTCGGTTTCCGCTGTCGTGATGCTGTCGGGAGGCCGTCTGAAAAACCGGTTCGGCGTTTTCAGACGGCCTGTTTGCGCTTATTGTTTTTGTGCCGTATTTTCCAGTGTGTTGAGGAATTTTTCTACATCTTGCCTGAAATAACTCATCCGATTGCCGCTTGCCTCATCGGTCAGTTCCAGCATACTCGGCTTGTTATCGACCACTAGCATCCTGACTTTGATCGTACTTTTCTTGCCGATTTCTTGCCTGTCCCGCTGTTCTTTACCGTTTTTCACAACCCGATAATCGGTAACGGTCTGCCGCAACACCTGCCGCTCTTCGTCGAATGTCCAAGTGAATTGCTGTTTGATGATAACGGGCTTGCCCTCGGCCTTGACCGTCAGAATCATTGTGTCCACACCCGTCCCGTCAGGATGCATGGCCGTCGTGTTAATCAGCGAACCTTCTTCATTTTCTGCCGCATTGCCCCAAAATCCATACAAATCATTCTGTCCGACTTTGTCGGCAATGCGCATCCTGTCGGCCTGCCCTGCGGCGGGTTTCTGCTTGGGTGCAGCGGAAACGGGCGGGCTGAGGAATATCAGGCTTGACGAAACCATTAAGGCGGGCAAAATGCTTTTTAAAATCTTCATGCTGTTTCCTTCCGGCTAAATTAAATCAAAACGGCAAAGCCGTATGGGGATGCTTATTTCAATGTGAGGCCGTCTGAAAAACGGTTAAGCGTTTTCAGACGGCCTTTTTACGCTAACGGGCTACAAATAAACCGTTTCGCCGTTTCTGCCTTTGCTTTCGCTGCCCAGCCAATAAATGAAGGCGGGCATGATGTCGGCCGGTTCGCGCCGTTCGCTTTTCGATTCGCCGGGGTGGGTTTTTTCCCGCTGCGGCGAGTTTACCGCGCCGGGAATCAAAATGTTGGCGCGCAGGTTGTCGAAGCGTTCCCATTCGTCGGCAATGCTGAGGGCGAGGTAGTTCACTGCCGCTTTCGATGCGCCGAACCCGCCCCAGTAGGCCTGCGCTTTTTCGCTGTGGCTTTCGCTGACGAAGAGGACGGATGCGTCGTCAGACTGTTTCAGCAGCGGGGTGAAGGCGCGGGTCAGCCCCATCGGGCCGACGGTGTTGATGCGGTATTGTTTCACCCAGTCGCCGACGGTTTGGAATTCGAGCGGGGACAAGGCGGTGAAGCAGCTCGCGCAGTGTACGATGCCGTCCAGCCGCCCGCCCGTGGCTTCGCCTATGGTGGCGGCCAGTTGGGCGAATTCGTTTTCTTCTGCCGTGAGGAGGTCGAAGCAGACGGCAAAAGGTTCGGGCGAACCGGCGGCAACGATTTCGTCGTACACTTTTTCCATGCGTTTCTGGCGGCGCGCCACCAGGATGACGGTCGCGCCTTCGGCCGCGCAGTGTTTCGCCACTTCCGCGCCTATGCCTTGCGAGGCTCCGGTTACCAAGATGGTTCTGCCGCTTAATTTTCCTGCCATGGCTGTTACTCCCGTTTTATTGAAGGTTGATAGGCTGTCGAGGCCGTCTGAAAAAGGTTTTTCAGACGGCCTCTTTGGTCTGTTGCCTTTGCTACTGCCCTGCTTTCAATTCCTGCCACAGTTTGGTTTGCAGTTTGACGGTTTCCCGTGATTTGGGCAGGACGACGAAGCTGTTGGCCCGGACTTCGTCGTCGGGGAAGACCGACGGGTCGGCGGCATATTTCGGCTGCATCAGTTCGCGCGCCGGTTTGCTCGCCGGTGCGTAGGTGACGAAATTGCCGTTTTTCGCCGCCACGTCAGCCTGAAGGGTGTAGTTGATGTATTTGTGGGCGTTGAGGACGTTGGCCGAATCACGCGGAATCATGAAGGAATCCACCCAAAGTCCGACGCCGGTTTTCGGGGTGAGCACGCGCAGTTTCACGCCGTTGCCCGCCTCTTCGGCACGGGTTTTGGCAATGTTCAAATCGCCGCCGTAGCCGATGGCGACGCACAGGTTGCCCGATGCCATGTCGTCGATGTAACCCGAAGAGGTAAAGCGTTTGATGTCGCCGCGCACTTTCCTCATCAAATCGGTGGCGGCTTCAATGTCGGCCGCTTCTTCGCTGTTGGGGTTTTTGCCCAGATATTTCAAGGCCAGCGGATATTGTTCAGTCGGGCTGTCGAAGAAACTGATACCGCAATGTTTCAGTTTGGCGGTGTATTCGGGGTTGAAAACCAAATCCCATTCGTTTTCCGGCCATTTATCGCCCAGCGCGGCTTTCACTTTGGCTTCGTTAATCGCCAGGGTGTTGATGCCCCAGAAATACGGTACGGCGTATTTGTTGCCGGGATCGACCTGTTCCATCTGTTTGAGCAGTTCGGGATCGATGTTGCTGTAATTCGGGATTTTGCTTTTATCGATTTCCCGATAGGCACCGGCCTTGATTTGGCGGCCGATGTTGGAGATGGAGGGGGCAACCAGGTCGTAGCCGGAATTACCGGTCAGCAGTTTGGCCTCCAAGGCTTCGTTGCTGTCGTAGAAATCGTAGCGTATCTTAACGCCTTCGGCCGCTTCGAATGCGGAAACAGTGTCAGGATCGACGTAATCCGACCAGTTGAAAATATTGAGTTTTTTTGTAGCGGCAGGCTGTTTGTCTGCGGCAGTATCCGCGCCGTCGGATGTTTGGTCGGAACCGCCGCAGGCTGCAAGCAGCAGGGTGCTCAGCATGAATGCCGGTAGTGTTTTTTTCATGGGTGTGTCCTTGGAGTGTGCGCAACCGCATCTTCAGGCCCAATTGCAGCCGGCTGAGGTTCCGCTGGGAAAAATGATTCCGCCTGCCGTATTTTCAACGGTTTCCGGCGCACCCCGCCGCGATCCTGAATGTCCTTCTCTCTCTTAACGGTGTTGCCGCGCATTAAACGGCAAAAGCCCGTACGATGCAAGCGGCTTTCGGGGTTTTGCCGACATTTTTTAACAGCCTGTTACGTTATCGATACGCTGCCGCTTGCTTTTCAGACGGCCTGTAATATGGGAAAATCGCCCGATTTGAAATTTGTACGAGGGCGGAATCATGTTGGACAGGGAAGGCTATCGCCCTAATGTCGGTATCATCCTTATCAACGGCCAAAACCGTGTCTTCTGGGGCAAGCGGGTGCGCGAGCATTCGTGGCAGTTCCCGCAGGGCGGCATCAAGCCGGGCGAAAGCCCGGAAACGGCCATGTACCGCGAATTGATGGAAGAAGTCGGCCTGCTGCCGCACCATGTGAAAATCATCGGGCGCACGCGCGACTGGCTGCGTTATGACGTGCCGAACAACTGGGTGCGGCGCGAATGGCGCGGCTCTTACCGCGGGCAGAAACAGATTTGGTATCTGCTGAAACTGGTCGGACGCGAAAGCGATGTACACCTGCGCGCCACCAGCCACCCCGAATTCGACGGTTGGCGTTGGCACGATTACTGGGCACCGATAGACGAGGTTATCGAATTCAAACGCGGTGTTTACGAGGGCGCGTTGTCCGAACTGGCGCGTTTCTTAAAGAATTTGGAACCGCGCGAAGTGTTTGAACGTAAAAAATTGGAAAACGCACGATAATCGGTTTTCCAATACATAGGCCGTCTGAAAACACTGCGAGAAAAAATCCCCTGCCGTATTTTCAGACGGCCTTCCCTTTGCCCGCCGCTGTCTTCACTAACGGCCGGGCGATAAAACAGAAAACCCCGCATACCTTTCCGATATGCAGGGTTTTTCACGCCAATCCGCTTATTTCTTCACTTCTTTGGACAGATACAGCCAAGTTTCAATTACGGTATCGGGGTTCAATGAAACGGTATCGATGCCTTCTTCCACCAGCCATTTGGCAAAATCGGGATGGTCTGACGGGCCTTGCCCGCAGATGCCGACATATTTGTTGTGCTTGCGGCAGGCGGAAATGGCCAGATGCAGCATAACTTTAACCGCAGGATTGCGCTCGTCGAAAGAGGAAGCAATCGAACCGCCGCTGTCGCGGTCCACACCCAAAGTCAGCTGGGTCATATCGTTTGAGCCGATAGAGAAGCCGTCGAAATACTGCAGGAATTGCTCGGCCAAAAGCGCGTTGCTCGGCACTTCGCACATCATAATCAGGCGCAGGCCGTTTTTACCGCGCTCTAAGCCGTTGGCTTTCAATGCCTTAACCACGGCTTCCGCTTCAGACAAGGTGCGGACGAACGGAATCATGATTTCGACGTTGGTCAGCCCCATGTCGTCACGGACGCGTTTCAAGGCACGGCATTCCAAGGCGAAACATTCGGCAAAGTCTTCGGAAACATAACGCGCCGCACCGCGGAAACCCAACATCGGGTTTTCTTCGTGCGGTTCGTAACGGCTGCCGCCAATCAAGCCCATGTACTCGTTGGATTTGAAATCGGACATCCGCACGATGACCTTGCGCGGGAATACGGAAGCGGCCAGCGTGGACACGCCCTCGGCAATTTTATCCACATAGAAATCGACCGGAGAGGCATAACCGGCGATACGGTCTTCGATTTCCTCGCGGATATCTTCGTCTTGACGTTCAAACTCGAGCAATGCTTTCGGATGGATGCCGATTTGGCGGTTGATGATAAATTCCATGCGCGCCAAGCCGATGCCTTCGCTGGGCAGGCTGGAGAACGAGAAGGCCAACTCGGGATTGCCCACGTTCATCATGATTTTCACCGGCGATGCGGGCATGTTGTCCAAAGCGATGTCGCTGACTTCCACATTCAGCAAACCGTCGTAAATAAAGCCGGTGTCGCCTTCGGCACAAGAAACCGTCACTTCCTGGCCTTCCTGCAAGACGGAAGAGGCGTTGCCGCAGCCGACAACGGCCGGAATACCCAATTCGCGCGCGATAATCGCCGCGTGGCAGGTACGTCCGCCACGGTTGGTAACGATGGCTGCCGCACGTTTCATCACCGGCTCCCAATCGGGGTCGGTCATGTCGGTAACCAATACGTCGCCTTCTTTCACGCTGTCCATCTCGGAAGCGTCTTTCACCAGGCGCACTTTGCCTTGGCCGACCTTCTGACCGATGGCCCGGCCTTCGGCCAATACTTTTTTCTCTCCGGAAATCGTGTAACGGCGCAGGCTGCGACCGCTTTCCTCTTGGGATTTAACGGTTTCGGGACGTGCCTGCAAGATATAGATTTTACCGTCCACGCCGTCGCGGCCCCATTCGATGTCCATCGGGCGGCCGTAGTGTTCTTCGATAATCAGCGCGTATTGTGCCAATTCGGTAATTTCTTCGTTACTGATGGAAAACTGTTTGCGCTGCTCGGCCGGAACGTCCACCACCTGCACGGACTTGCCTGCCTGGGCCTGTTCGGTAAACACCATTTTAATCAGTTTCGAACCCATGGTTTTACGCAGCACGGCGGGACGGCCGGCACGCAAAGTCGGTTTGTGGACATAGAATTCGTCGGGGTTTACCGCGCCTTGAACCACCATTTCGCCCAAACCGTAGGACGAGGTCACGAAGACGACTTGATCGAAGCCGCTTTCGGTATCCAGCGTAAACATTACGCCCGAAGCGCCGCTGTCGGAGCGCACCATGCGCTGCACGCCTGCCGACAAGGCCACGATATCGTGCGCGAAACCTTTGTGGACGCGGTAGGAAATGGCGCGGTCATTGTAAAGCGAAGCGAAAACGTGCTTCATGGCTTCTTTGACGTTGTCCAGCCCGTTGATATTCAGGAAGGTTTCCTGCTGTCCGGCAAAAGAGGCATCCGGCAGGTCTTCGGCGGTGGCGGATGAGCGCACGGCAACGGAAATCGCGTCGGTGCCCGCATCGGCCGTCATTTTGTTCCAGGCTTCTTCAACCGCGCGGTCCAGCTCTTCCGGAAACGGCGTTTCCAAAATCCACTGGCGGATTTCTTTGCCGACGCGCGCCAATTCGTTCACGTCGTCCACATCCAGCGCGGCCAGCGCGGCGGAAATACGTTCGCTCAGGCCGTTATGCGCCAAGAATGCGCGGTATGCTTCCGCCGTTGTGGCGAAACCGCCCGGCACGCGCACGCCTTTTTCTGTCAGTTGGCTAATCATCTCGCCGAGGGAAGCGTTTTTTCCGCCAACGCGCTCCACATCGGTCATACGCAGATTTTCAAACCAGATAACATAATTTTCAGCCATTTGTGTCGTCCAAAATAAAGGTTGGGAAAGGTAAAGGATTCAGCGCGGCATTGTAACCAGCCTGTGCCTTCGTGTCATGCTTTTTTCAGACGGCCCGTGTGTTTCGGCCGTCTGAAAATTGCGCTCCGCCTCATTGTAGTCGAGTGAAACAAAATCCGCCCAACAAATGTAAAACCGATGTAAACACCACCAAATCTTATAGTTAAATAATATTGCAAAACCCTAATCAAGCAAATTTTACGCACAACAAAGAAATTTTATGCCGATAAAAAAATTAAAAAGAAATTTAATAGCTAAATTATATTTAACCAAAATTTCATGTAGCAGCATGTAACATTCATCCCGCACTTCAATTTCAGACGGCATCTTGCTATCATCCGCGCCTGTTTTCCAAACCAGACAGCGAAAGAGAGCCGCATCATCATGTCGCGCAGACACGCCTTTTTTATTTCCGACCGCACCGGCCTGACTTCCGAGAGCATGGGCGAAGCCTTGCTCGACCAATTTCAGGAAGTGAAATTCAAACGCTCCACCTACCCCTTCGTCGATACGCCGGACAAAGCCCGCGCGATGGTAAAAATCATTGAAACCGCCGCCAATCAGACCGCCATGCGGCCTTTGGTTTTCTCCAGCATCATCAACGAAGAAATCCGCGACATCATCCGCAACAGCCCGGGCCTGCACCTGAGTTTTTTCGATGCCTTCCTCGGCATATTGGAAAAAGAACTGGGTACCAAGGCCCGCCACGAAGTCGGACGCAATCACGGCATCTCCGACACCGCACGCTACGATGCCCGCATGGAAGCGGTAAACTTCACCCTCAACCATGACGACGGCGTCAGCGACAAAGACCTGAAAGATGCCGACGTAATCCTGATGGGCGTATCGCGCAGCGGAAAAACCCCGACCTGCCTGTATCTCGCCCTACAATACGGCATCCGCGCCGCCAACTACCCGCTCACGCCCGACGACCTCGACAAACCCGACCTGCCGCCGATGGTGAAACAATACCGCAATAAAATCTACGGCCTCACCATCAAGCCCGAACGCCTGGCCGACATCCGCGAAGAACGCCGCCCGAATTCGAACTACGCCAGCATCTCCACCTGCAAACAGGAAGTGGCCGACGCACAGGCCATGTTCCGCCGCTTCGACATCCCGTTCACCAACACCACGCACAAATCGGTGGAAGAACTCGCCGCCAGCATCATGCAGGCCTGCGGGCTGAAACGGCGTTTCTAAACGCGCACACGGTTCAGGCCGTCTGAAACACCGTTGTCCCGGTTTTCAGACGGCCTGAACCTTTATCCGCCGCAACCTATTTATGCCGGAGAACCAGCCTGAACACACCTTCCCGCTCCTCCGAAGCCAGCAGCACATGGCCGGTTTGGCGGCAGAAAGCGGCAAAATCGTCCGGCGCGCCCGCATCCGTGGCATCGACCGTCAAAACGTCGCCGCAGGCCAAAGCGGCCAAAGCCTTTTTCGCCCTCAAAATCGGCAGCGGGCATTTCAGCCCGGTTACATCCAGATAATGTTCGCTCATTTTCATCGCCTCAAATCAAAAGCGGCGGATTATACGCCTTTCATCGGCATACCGCCCCACGGTACGGCAAAACTTGTCTGCAGACCCGCCGTTGGTGCTAGAATCCGCCGCACAACCTCCCAAACAAGGAAATGACATGCCGAGAAAATACGCCGCCCTATTCGCCCTCCTGCTTGCCGCACCCTTCGTCCAAGCGGAAAGGTTCAGCCTGAAAGACAACGAAAACAGCTCCCGCTATGTGGAAACCGAGGCCGACATCAAACGCCGCACCTTCACCGAAGCGGAAGAAGCCCTGCCCCCCTTCCCTGCCGAAGGCACAAAATGGTTCGAACTCTACGTTTCCCCCACCTTCGACAAACACCTCCTGATTTTCCCTGACAGCATCCATGCGGCCGAAGACGGCACCGTACGCTACGTCCTCAACCTCCGTTCGGGGAAAGGCATTGACAACATCAGCAGCGAGGCACTGTATTGCGCGCCCGGCTCGTTCTCCAGCCAACAAGGCAAAAAACACTCTTATAAAATTTATGCCTACGGCGACCCCGTAAACAAACGCTGGATCAAGGCACGCAATCCGCAATGGCAGGAATTGGGCGGCGCGGCCACCAGCAATGCCGCCGTGCGCGCCGTACTCCACGATGTCTGGTGCGTGGACGGCATACCGTCCGGAGACGGCGCACTGCTGGAACGGCTGAACATGCGCGGCGGCAAATATGAAGCCGTCGGCCGCCGAAGCGACCGTGAAACCAAAAAATAAAAACCGTCCTGTTTTTAAGCAAACAAAACCGACAAACATCGAGGCCGTCTGAAAACTGTTTTTCAGACGGCCTCAAAACATGTATAGCGGATAACGGCCCCGTCTTTCGGCCAATCCGTTTCACTGCCACCCACGCCTCATGCCAACCACTCCTTCGGCACGTTGCAGACCGGAATCGGTTGGATTTTGTGCTGCGCGGCACGGTTCAGACGGCGGTAAATCGCCAGCACTTCGCGCTGCCGCCCTTCGAAATCTTCGGGCTGCTTGTCGGCGGGGATGCCCATCGCCCATTCCAATTCGGGATAACTCGCGCCCATCTGCTGTTCGTCGGTGCGCTCGGTATCCCACAGGCCATCGGTGGGAACAGCTTTCCGTATCGCCTCGATAATATTCAGACTTTCGGCCAAACGGTAAACCTGCGTTTTGGTGAGGTCGGCAATCGGGCTGATGTCCACGCCGCCGTCGCCGTATTTGGTGAAGAAACCCACGCCGAAATCTTCTATTTTGTTGCCCGTCCCCGTAACCAGAAGGCCGTTGATTTGGCCGTAGTAATACAGGGTCAGCATACGCAGGCGGGCGCGGCTGTTGGCCAGCGCGAGCTGCTTGACCGGATATTCGGATTCGTTTACGTCCACCGTGTCGGCAAAGCAGTTGAAGGCGGGGGTGAGGTCGACGCGCAGGCTGCGGACGTTGGCAAAACGGCTTTGCAAATCGGCAATGTGCTGCTGCGCGCGGTCGATTTGTTCGGCCTGCTGGCGGATGGGCATTTCCAACAGCAGCACGTCGAGGCCTGTTCGGGCGGCCAATGCGGAAACGACGGCGGAATCGATGCCGCCGGAAATGCCGACGATAAAGCCTTTAACGCGCGCCTGGCCGGCATAGTCGTGCAGCCAGCGGACAATGTGTTCGATAACGGCTTGTGTTTGCATGATTTTCTCTTTCGGATGTTTGTTTCAGACGGCCTTTTCGATGCAGAGGCCGTCTGAAAGCAGACGGACGGGATTTAGGAATATTTGTCGGACAGCCATTTTTTCAGGTTTTCGCGCAGAAAGGCAAGCTGTTTGCAGTAGCGGCGGCAGAGCGGGCAGACGGCCAGGTGGAAGTTAAGCAGGATGCGTTCGCGCAGAGTCAGTTTCCTGTCTTGCGCTTCGGACAGCAGTTTGCAGGCTTCGCGGCATTTCAACATGTTTTCCTCCTATGCGCCGATGTCGAACCAGCGCAGTTGCAGACAGCGGCGTAGGCTGTTGCGGGCCCGGTGCAGGATGACGTAGCAGTTGTCCCGCCCGATGCCGAAGCGGCCGCAAATTTCCTCTACTTCCATGCCCATGATTTCGCGCAGGTAGAAAATGCGGGCGGTGTCTTCCGGCAAACCGCCGAGGCAGTTTTCCAGCGTACGGAAAAAATCCTGCTGTTCGGCATAGTCTTCCGGCGGCCGCCAGGCGGCGGGGGCGGCGGTTTCGAGCCAGTGGCCGCCGGCATCGAAGCAGGTGTGCCAGGCTTGGTCGGCGGCTTCGTTTTCTTCACACAGGCTGTCGAGGCTGACGGCGGTGCGCCTGCCGCTGCGGAAATGGTCGGCGATTTTGTTTTTGAGAATGGCCGTTACCCAGGTTTTCAAATCGGCTTCTTCGCGGAATTGGCCGAGCTTGCCCCAAGCGGCGGCAAGGGTTTCCTGCACGATGTCTTCCGCCTGCGCCCGGTCGCGCAGTTGGATGAGTGCGAACCGCAGGAGGCTGGGGCGCAGGGCGGCAAGCAGGCGGCCGTAGGTGTCTTGTTCGGGTGTGGTCATAAATCCCGATTCCGCCCGGCAGGTGCGGGCAGCAGCACGCCTGCTTCCACCCAGCTTCGGACGGCCTCTTTCAGCCAGTCTGAAGCGTCGAGGCCGTCTGAAAGCGCGGCCAGTTGCGCCGTGATGCCCGACAGCGTGTCCGCGCCCGCTTCTTGGAAGTGGTTCAGCAGCAACAGGTCGGCTCCGTCGAGCGCGGTGTAATATACTTTGCCCGCGTTGTCGCGCCAAGTGAGCACGTCGGCGGCTGCATCGTCTATGCGTTCGAGGTCGGAAGAGACGAAGTCGCAGGGATAGTGTTTCAGCCGCGCGCCTTCGGCCCAGCGCAATTCCGTGTTTTCATCCCATTGCGGGGCGGCTTCGGGCTGGATGACGGTTTCGGCGTGCAGGATGTCGGTTTCGAAAGCCATCATGTGCAGGATGTTTTCAGACGGCCTTTCGTTTTCCGGCCTGCTGCGGACGTAGTCGAGAAACTGTTTGGGGATGTCGTTGAAAAACGGCGACTGCGGGCGGGCTTCGAGCAGGAAACGCCGTTGCAGGTCCTGCCACAGGCCGGCTTCGGCGAAACCGCCGGAAGCACTGAAGCATAAGTCGATGAAACTGTTTAGGTTGTTCAGCAGCAGGCGGCGGTAGACGCTGAGTCGTCCGATGTCCACGCCTTCGGGGGCTTGCGCCGCGCCGCGCGCATAGTCGGCCAAGGCCGTCTGAAAGGCCGCGCTGCGGCCGCTTCCGTTGTCAGGCTGCATGGTTTTCATGACGCTCCTGCTCCGTTTGTTGTTGGATTCGTGCGATGCGCGCCACTTCTGCTTCGAGTTCGGCAAACGGCGGCAGGTTGTTGTCGCGTTCGAGCAGGGTCGGCACGCTGTGCGGCAGGCGGCGGCAGGTGTAGGCGAAGAGTTCCCATACGTCGCCGCAAACGGCCTGCCCGTGGGTGTCAATCAGCAGGTCGTCCCCTTCCCGGTCATGCCCGGCCATGTGCATATAGGTAACGCGCCCCGCGTCCACTTGGTCGATAAAGTCGTGTGCGGCCAACAGCTTGTGGTTGAAGGCATTGACGTAGATGTTGTTCACGTCGAGGTGGATGTCGCAGTCGGCTTCCCGTGCGACGGCGTTGAGGAATTCCACTTCGCTCATTTCAGCCAGCGGGCTGTGGGCGTAATAGGAGGTGTTCTCCACCGCAATCCGCATTTCCAATATTTCCTGCACCCGGCGGATACGCGCGGCGGTGTGGCGCACGGTTTCCCAGGTAAACGGCAGCGGCAAAAGGTCGTATACAAAACCGTTGTCGCCGCAATAGCTCAGGTGCTCGGAAAAAAAGCCGATGCGGTAGCGGGCGATGAACTCTTTAATTTGTTTCAGGAAATCCACCCGCAGCGGGTCTTGCCCGCCCAAGGAAAGCGACAAGCCGTGGCAGGCGACGGGAAAGCGTTCCGCCACTTGGTCGAACTGCCTGCGCGCCGCGCCGCCCATCCGTATCCAGTTTTCCGGTGCGACTTCGATAAAGCGGATGGGGCTGCCTGCGGGGTCGAGGTGCAGGAAATCCTCCGCCATCGCGCGCTTGTAGCCCAAGCCCGCGCCTTGAAGTGTGGTTGCCATATCGTTCCTTTCGAAATCGGATGTTCCTGTAAGGAAGGCCGTCTGAAAGCGCGTTTTAACGTTGTCAAAACGGATTGTGCCTTTTCAGACGGCCTCGGTTTATTTATGCGGCCGGATTAGTGGCTGCCGCATTTGCCTTCGCCGCATGCGCCTTCGGCCGCTTTAGGGGCGGCTTTTTTGGCGGCTGCGCATTTGCCTTCGGCCGCTTTGCTTTTGACGGCACCGCATTTGGCTTCGGCGGCTTTACCTTTTGCAGCGGGTTTGGCCGCGCCGCATTTGCCTTCGCCGCATGCGCCTTCAGCGGCTTTTTTCGCTGCCGCTTTGGCCGGAACGGTTTGTGCGGGTTTTGCGGTTTGGTCGGCAGCGGCGGCAGCCTGGGTGCCCATCAAAGCCAACGCACCGGCCAAGGCGGCCAAAGAAGAAGTGGTTTTCATATGTTTACTCCTGAGTGTTAAAAAACGAATGAATATGCCGGAAACAGTCCGGCAGGCTGTAAAAGGCCGTCTGAAAGCAAAATTTCCGTCTTTCAGACGGCCTGAAAGCTATTTTTTGCGGAAAAGCAGGTAATCCAGCGAATACTTTCCCGCGCCCTGCAACAGCAGGGGCAAGAGCAGCAGCAGGTAAATAAAGGCCATTTTATAGCCGTTGTCGCACACATTGTAGCCGTTGCCCGCGTGCACCGCATACCAAGCCACGGCGGTCAGCACCATCAAAGCCAGCGCACCCAGGCGCGTCAGCAGGCCCAACACCAGCAAAACCGGCACGACCAATTCCGCCCCCATCGCCAGATTCCAGCTCAAACCCGCCGGCAGCAGGTCGAAGGGAAACGGAAACGCGTCGCGTATATCGGCAAACCAGTTTTCGCCGCGCCATTTGGCCAAGCCTGCCTCGCCGAATTCGTAGGCGGCAAACAGCCTCAACGCCAACATTGAAATGCCTTTGCCGCAATCTTCCGTCGAGCGGCAAAGGCCGAGCGTTTTATCCATAAGAAACTTCCTCCGATGTCTTGATGCACGCTTAGACGGCGAAGGCGGCCGTTTCTTACAAATAAAGGGGAATATTTTTAGTTTTTTCTATAAGCCGATGAACGGAAATGAAATAAAATCGGCAAATCATTTCCTTCGCTGCCGTTTCACGGCAGACGGGCGGTTCCTGCTTGCAGGCCGTCTGAAAACAGCCTGCCTGCCCCACTCAATCGGCTTCATGCCCGTGCGCGCAGCCGCAACCGCAGGTATGCCCTGCCTCATGCCATTCTTCCTCTTCGCCGTCGAAGGTTTCCATATCGTCGAATTCGCCGTTTTCCAACATGGCTGCCAGTTCGTCGATGTCGTGCGCGCCTTCCACCCAAAAACAGGGCTCCCCGGGGGCGGCATCCGGCGGCAGGACTGCCGCCGTGCCTTCGTACCAGGCCGCCCAATAGCCGTTGGCCGTCTGAAAAAAGCGGGCGTCGGGATGTATGGTTTCGCCTTCGGTATTGACCAGCATCCGGGCGGCAATTTCGTTTTGAAACGGCAGTGTATCCATTTTCGGGTTTCCTTGTTGGTTTATTCCGCCTGTGCCGCTGCGGCATCGGGTGCGGTTTCTTCATTCGGCACGTCGTTCAGGCTGATTTCGATTTCGGCGTAATTCTCCGGCTGCACGATTCTGACCAGCCCTTCTTTCGCCAATTCCAAAAGCGCGATAAAGGTAACAACCACATAGGCCGGGCCTTGCGACGGGCGGAACAGTTCGGAAAAACGGCAGGGCGCGGTTTGCAGGCGGCGCAGGATGCCGCTCATTTGCGCGCGGACGGACACGGCCTCCTGTATCACTTCATGGCTTTTGTTGTGTTTGGCTCTGGAGAGGATGGCCAGCCAGGCCTGCGTCAGGTCGGATAGGACGACTTCGGGCAGGCGGACTTCGGCGGCGATTTCCAGCGGCAGGTACGCCCAGGCGAAATCCCGTCCGGCACGCGGCAGCGCGTCCAAGCCCTGCGCCGCCAGTTTCATTTGTTCGTAGGCCAGAAGGCGGCGCACCAGTTCCGCACGCGGGTCGGCCTCTTCGCCGTCTTCCGTTTCGGCGGTGCGCGGCAGCAGCAGCCGCGATTTGATTTCAATCAGCACCGCCGCCATCAGCAGGTATTCCGCCGCCAAATCAAATTGCTGCGCCTCGATTTGGGCGATGTAGTGCAGGTATTGCTCGGTGATTTTAATCATCGGGATATCCAGCACGTCGATATTCTGCTTGCGGATGAGGTAGAGCAGCAAGTCCAACGGCCCTTGGAAACTGCCCAAGACGACTTTCAGCGCGTCCGGCGGGATAAATAAATCCTGCGGCAGGTCGGTTACGGGTCGGCCGAACACCCAGGCGATGGCCTGTGCATTCTGTGCGGGCGGAGTGGAAAAAGACGTGGCGTGATTCATAGTTTAATGGCTTGAAACGATGTATTCCGCCCCGCTGAAACAGCCTTTGCGGACGACAAAGGGTATCCTTCCATTTCCGGCTCCCGTTTACCAATCCGCCAGCAGGCGGCGGATTTGTTCGATGGCATCATAGGATTTCCGGCTGCGTTCGTCCGCCGCCGCACCGTCGTCGGCATGGGCGACGATGCCGCACAGGTGGGCATAGGGCAGGCCGACTTCGCGCGCCAAGACCGCTTCGGGCATGCCGGTCATGCCGAATATGTCTACGCCGTCCCGCCGCAAACGCCGCATTTCGGCGCGGGTCGGCGTGCGCGGCCCCTGCAGGCAGCCGTATACCGCCTGCGGCAGCAGCACGGTTTCACGCGCGGCGGCGTGTTCGAGCAGGGTTTGGCGCAAAGCCGCATCGTAAGGTTCGGTAAAATCGGTATGCACCACGCCGCAGTTGTCGTTTTCAAAGAAGGTGGTGGAACGGGCACTGGTGTAATCAATCAAATCGTCGGGCAAAACCAGCGAGCCTGACCGCCAATCGCTATTTAACGATGTAACCGCCGATACCGCGATAATTCCGACGACTTCCAACGACTTCAACGCCCAAATGTTGGCGCGGTAGTTAATTTCGTGCGGCGCGAGCGCGTGGTTCAGGCCGTGCCGCGCCAAAAACACCAGCTCGCGGCCGCCGCTCCTGCCGGTAAGCAGCGGCGCGCTGGGCAGGCCGTATGGCGTGCGGACGATTCTGCGTCCGGTGATTTCGAGTTCGGGAATGCGGGTCAGGCCGCTGCCTCCGATAACGGCAAACATGTCTTTATTGCTCCGGCAGGTAAAAGGGCGGCATTATAGCAGGCTGTCCGAACTGTTTGTTTTCATCTGCCGTCGGTTTCCTTTTCAGACGGCCTGCTATAATTCAGGCCGTCTGAAAAACTGTACCAACACCACCTACCCCATGACCACGGACTTCGACATCCCCCTCTTCCTCAAAAACCTGCCCAACCTGCCCGGCGTA
>ERZ772924.742-NODE-742-length-15557-cov-6.746097_pt1 | contig 15557 bp, 18 predicted proteins | sample MGYA00512116_ERZ772924 | MGnify/ENA primary metagenome ERZ772924 (study PRJEB29015, sample SAMEA2737920) | human oral metagenome | biome: human oral; feature: human-associated habitat; material: dental | place: China | collected 2134 ...
GTGGGGGCAGCAAACAAGCCGCGTTAGCGACGGTATACAAAACGAATTGCAAACACGCCCTAAAAAGCCTGAAAGACAAACCGGGCAAGAACGCTATTTCCCAACGTTTAGACAGGGCGAGAGAGAGCAACCTCGGCGACCACAAAAGCGTGGGCGACGGCATCAGCGAAATGCGCATCCACGTTGGCGCGGGCTACCGCCTCTACTACACCACGGCAGGGAAGTCGTCTTCCTGCTGGTAGGCGGCGAAGCAGCCAACAAACCGATATCGCCACCGCGAAGCAACTCAAGAAGGAGCTACTCCCATGACAGAAAAACTCATCCCTTACGACAGCACCCGCTACCTGGACGACGAAGAGGACATCGCACTGTATCTCGACTTCTCTGCTGAAAATGCCGCCAACGAAAACGACCCCGCCATCCTCGCCCGTGCCATCAAGACCATAGCCAAAGCGCGCGGCATGACCGAACTGGCAAAAGCAGCAGGCATCCCGCGCGACGACCTCTACGACCTGCTGGACGAAGCCCCGACCCTGGAAGCCCTGCACAAACTGCTGGCGGACGCGGGCATTACCCCAACCACTGGCGAGGCATCTTCCCCCAAGAAAGCCCTCGCGCTGGCTGAAGACTGAACCTGTCCTTTGGCGAAGACAGACCACCACCCCCGGAAAACGCCACACAGCGCGAACGGCGTTGCGTTTTGCTGTTGCGTTTGGCCGCGCTCCTGCCCGCAAAGCCGACAACCACGAGGACAAACCCGCGCAACCCGTTGCGTTTCCCTGGCTGATTTTTCAGCTACCAACCAAAACAAAGGGATAATAGTTGCCCCGTTTTACCTTAATTTTGAGTTACCAACCGAAACAAATCTTTACCGTGAAACCGTGGCTTTCCCTGCTCGGTTTTGCTCAGTTTACTGTTCGGTTTCTGCCCGTTTACATTGCAACCCATTGAACTAACAGCATAAACCAAAACCGAACTGTTCAGTTTGCGTTTGGTTTCTGCTCACTTAAACCGCCACGGCTCGCAAAAGGCGCCCCAAAGGGAGACCGCAAAATGAGGCTCCCCGGGGAGTCGCAAAACGCGACCCCCTTGCCAAGGGTAGGTACAAACTGACACCCCTTGGCTTCAAACTGCCCCGCGCGCGGCTGACAAAACCGCCAATGGCGGAAATTAGCCACCATCCCGCGTAGCGCCTCAACTTCCACCAATTGCGGAAGTTGGCGCCTCTCAAAAACCTCAAGCGCTCGCCCCGCGCGCGTACTGCTCCTGAAACCCCGACCACGGCAGCCTTCCCCTCCCCTGAAGTTTTCGGAACGAAGGAAACCACCCTGCATGCGCTCACCTGAAAAATCAGGGCAGCATACTCACCCGAAAAACCGGGGCAGTATCCCCGGAAAACCCGCCCATCAGAACACTCCTAGCGAAGCAAAAATTGGTGGTGTCCTAAAATGTATGCTGGCACGTAGCGGGCACACAAAAGGCAACGGAAACACAGTATATTTGGGTTGTGCAGGCTCAAATTACTGTTCGCTGTCCCCGTTGCCGTGGACAGAATATAAAGCGAAACGGCAAATCCGGCAACTACAAGCAAAAATACCTCTGCAAGGACTGCGGCAGGCAGTTTGTCGGCGACCACATCGTCAACTACCGGGGCTGCCATTCCGGTGCAGACCGGTTGGTCTGAAAGATGACCGCCCGCTGCTGCGGCATACGCGACATCTGCGCCATCACCGGCTACAGCCGCGGCAAGGTTCTGGCAGCCCTGAGCAGCACGCATCAGACCTGTCCCGAACGCACACATTATCAGACGCTGCAAGTGGATGAATTCTGGACATTTGTTGGCAAGAAGCGCAACAAGGCCTGGCTGGTTTATGCCTGGGATCAGGAAAGCGGGAAAATGGTCGCCCATGTGTGGGGCAAGCGGGACTTGGCGACTGTTATGCAGCCAAAACAGCGGCTGAAAGAATCGGGTGTTACTTATGGACAAATCGCTTCGGCCAACTGGTCGGCCTTTCTCAAGGCCTTTCAGGGAGATGTACATCAGGTGGGGGAAACAGCATACGGTTGGTATTTGAAGGAAACAACTGCCGCCTGTGCCAACGGATACGCCGTGCAGTACGCAGAACCTGCTGTTTTTCAAAGAAGATGCTGTATCACCTCAAGGCTTTTGCCATCGGCTTTTTCTACATCAACTATGGGTTCACCTGAGGCAGCATACATTTTAGGGCACCACCAAAAATGGCTACACCATTTTTTAGGGAAACCCGATCAGGCGACGCAACACCGTACAGGGTTTTGCGCGGATTGCTATACCGCTTGCCGCGTGCGTGTCGGCTGCGCCGCTACACACCCTACGGGCAGTTTTCAGACGCTTGCCACCCAGCCGCAGAATTGCAGGGCGCGGAAGCAGGGTTCGATGCGGGTAAATCCGGCTTGTTGCAGGCGGTGTTCGAGGGTGGCGGCGCGGTCGGTTTGCATCACTTTTTCCAGCGATTCGCGTTTTTGTGCGATCGCCATTTGCGAGTAGCCTTGCGCCGCCTTGAAGGCTTCGTGCCACTGGCGCAGGCGGTCGTCATCCGGGCGGGTTTTTTCGGCGAGCAGCAGCGCGCCGCCGGGACGCAGCACTTGCCGCAAGCGGACGAGCAGCGCGTCGCGCGCCTGTGGCGGGATAAATTGCAGGGTGAACGCCATGATGATGAGGTCAGCCGGGCGGTAGTCGAGGGTGGTGATGTCGGCTTGCTGGACGCGGATGTTATTGATGCCCACGCCTGCGACGTAGGCGGCGAGGCGGTCGGTCATCGCGACGGCGTTGTCGATGGCGTCAATGGTGGCGCTCTTCGGGATGTGGTGTTGCAGGGCGATGCTGGCGCCGCCCAAGGCACAGCCGAGGTCGTAAACATGGCCGTGCTCCGGGACGCAGCCCGCGCCGATGACGGCGAAGAGTTGCAGCAGTGTGGCGTAGCCCGGCACGGAGCGGTGAATCATGTCGGGAAAGACGGCGGCGGTGCGTTCGTCGAAGCGGAAATCAACCACGGCTTGCGGGGTGTCGTAGAGGGTGTCGCGTTGGTAGGGCATGGTTTTTGGGGAATAACTGAAGGTTGTCGAACAGTTTACAGTGACGAAACAGGCTTGGTTTCCCCTTTCCTTGCTCTCTCCGCAGCACGCACCTGCGCGTCCTGCGGGATGCCTTGTTCATGGGTGATTTAATTTACATACAGGGTAGCGGGAAAGGTGTATGTAAAAGGAGACGGGGCTGGCGAAACGGGGCGGTGGCGTGCGGTATGCGGACAGCCACCCGGATTCCCATGATAGCGGCAACCGCCTTTTTCCGGGTAGCCGGAGCGGTGGGTGGGGAAACTGCATAGCGCCCGCATTCCATGATGCGAACAGCCCAAACATCCAGTATCGTATGATGAAATAAAAAATACCAAATATCAAACAGGTAGAATCACAAATGCTTCCCCTGCGGGGGCAGCCGGGTGACGCCCGGCAATCTATCCCGACACCTTCCCAACCGGAGTATCCATGAAAAAAACCCTGATCACCCTCGCCCTCTGCGCCGCCGTAATCGCCCAGGCGCATGACCACGGCGCTGCCAAAGCCGACGCAAAGACCCTCACCGTTGAAATCCAGCTGCTGGACGGCGGCAAGGCGGCGGGCAAAGTCATCGTCAGCGAAAGCAACTACGGTCTCGTCTTCACCCCGGCGCTGCACGACCTCACCCCCGGCCTGCACGGCTTCCACATCCACGAACACCCCAGCTGCGACGCGGGCGAAAAAGACGGCAAAACCGTTTTGGGACTCGCCGCCGGTGGCCATTGGGATCCGAAAAAAACCGACCGCCACGGCCAGCCGTGGGAAGACGACACCCACCTCGGCAACCTGCCGGTGCTGTATGTGGACGGCGACGGCAACGCCAGCGTGCCGGTACTCGCGCCACGGCTGAAAACGCTCGACGAAATCAAGGGGCATTCGCTCATCATCCACGCGGGCGGCGACAACTACGCCGAACACCCCGCGCCGCTCGGCGGTGGCGGCGCCCGCCTCGCCTGCGGCATCATTCAGTAACCGCCCACGAAAAACCGCCCTTTGGGGTGGTTTTTTGCATTTGGCGATTGCCGAAACCTGCCGGATAACAGTCGCTGCGCGGGTTGCAGCAATTTCGCGTAGCAACAGGCATTGCTTGCGCAGCGAGAAGGCAAAGCACCGATATGCTCCCTCTCCTTGGAGGACAAGCATCGCCCGTGTAGCGATAGAGGGCTGGGGTGGGGCAGCAAATTATCCACGTAGCGACAGCATTCAAAAAGAATTGCAAACAGCACCGGAGCAGCGATAGCAATTCCCGCAATTGCATCCGTTTGCCCGGTGTGAAAACACATCCCTTTCGGTTTCAGGAAATATTGCGCTTTCCGCGCCAACGCGCCTTCGCTGCGGCATTTTCCTTTCCGGGAAGCGGATTGGTCATGAATGTCAAAAAAATAAACAAAACCGGCAGCACGGCCAGCTCGAAGACAAGCATCCCGTAAAACCATCCTTCTGCCAAAATACCCGCCTGCACCAGGGCGGTGGGCAAATCCAGCATGGCGTGCAGCAGGATGGCATAAAAATAAAAGCGGATATTGCGGGTTGCGACCGCATACAGCACATAATATGACAGCACTATCTGCGCACCCAGCGCAAAGACACGTTCCAGCACCATCCAATAAATGGCAGTAGCTGACAACGTTTCTGCCTGCGCAATAATCATGAATGGTATTTTTTCCCGGGATTCCGGCGGTGCCAGATAAACCATCAGATAAAGGGAAAGAATGGCCACGCCCGTCAGCAGCATTTCCATGCCGCCATGGCCAAGGCCATAAGCCAGTCCGTCTGACTTGGCCAATTCCCGCCTTTTCTGTACCCATTTGAATACCAGCCAGCGCGCGCTTTCTTCAAAAATAGCGGCGGCCATGACGCCATATAGCGCATAAAGCCACGGATGCTGTTGAATCAGCTCAATGCTGCCATTGGCCGCCGGACGCAAAACCAGAAAATGAAGCATCCGCTCCAGAATATTGACCGCCAAAAAGAATGCCAAAGCGCCCAGCGCGACCATGCCAAAACGGATTTTGAATTTCCGCCGCGCATAAATTGCAGCCGTCAGCAAAATGACGGGCAACAATATCAGGGCAATCAGCAAATGAATGGCTATTCCGCTCATAAATCACTCTCAAATATTGATGAAAAAATCACGTCCGGTTCAATAGCAAACGTTTGGTATAAACCGCCTGCCCGGAATGCATTACCGCATCATCCACGGTAGAAACCAGACGCACCCCACGCGTCACCGGCGGCGTCCAACTGCGGTCAATAATTTCCTCCAGCGTGTCTTGCGGCAGATGGCGCAGATAATGTACCACATATGCCACCGTCGCCTGCAAATAATCAATCAATAATTGTTTGTCGGCGACCACCACTTTTGCCGCTTCTTCCGGCGTATGTCGCCAGTCCTGTGTATCATCCGGCAAATCGAGGGCGAATTTTTCCTTCCAGCCCTGGCTGAACCATAATTGCGCCTCGCCTGCGAGCGGTGGCACCTGATAGTCAATCATCCGCGAGGCGTGCCAAACAAGCCAGGTAACGGATTTAATTATCGGTCGCGGCATGGTATTGGCCTGCGCCAGCGTCATTCCATCCAATGTCTGCAAAAAGCGCTCTTCCGCGCGCAGCAGGGTATCGCTTAACAGTTTCAAATCGTGCATGGTAGTCTCCTTATTTGAGCAAATGATGTTGTTGCAAATATTGCCGGGCAACTTCTGCGGCGGCTTTACCTTTGACTTTGACAAGGTAATTCATTTCCTGCATTTCTTCCGCCGTAATCCGTCCTGCCAGGCGGTTGAGAATGCCGGACAATTCGGGATGTTGACGCAATGTTTCCGCACGCAACAGTGGTGCTCCCTGATACGGCGTGAATAATTGCCTGTTGTCTTGCAGTATCATCAAATCATGTTCACGTAATTCGCTGTCGGTCGAATACGCATCGGTAATCTGAATATCGCCGTGCGCAATCGCCTGATAGCGCAAGGCGGGCTCCATCGTATGAACCTGCAAATGCAGGCCGTAGCGTTTTATCAGTCCCTGATTGCCATCATCGCGGTCATTAAATTCGAGGGTAAAACCCGCCTGCGCCGTCGCAGCTACTGTTTGTAAATCGTCAATGGTATGCAGATCATGGCGGGCAGCAAAATCACGCCTGACCGCAATGGCATAAGTATTCTGATAGGCCATCGACGGCAATAATATCAAATCGTCCTGACGCAAAATGCCGTCGCGCGCTGCCTGATAGACGGCAGCCGGGTCATGCGATACTTCGGGCGGTGTTTGCAACAGGCTGGATGTCACCGTACCGGTAAATTCAGGATACAAATCAATTTTGCCCGCTTTCAGTGCTTCATACAGAAAGGCGGTTTTGCCAAAATTAGGCTTCAATTCCACCCGCATATTCGTATTTTCCTCAATCAACAGCCTGTACATCTGAATGAGAAGTTCTGGTTCCGGTCCCAGTTTGCCCGCGACAATGAGCGTTTCCTTCTGCGGCCTGCCGCCAAATTGTGGCGCAAAGGATGCCATCAATGCCAGCAGCAGGGCGACAAGTACCAACCACATCCGCTGCAGACTAATCTGTTGCAGCCGCTGAATGCCATAATTAAAAAGTAACGCCAGCGCCGCCGAAGACAAGGCACCAATCAGAATCAGGCTGCTATTGTTACGGTCAATACCGAGCAGGATGAAACTGCCCAATCCGCCCGCGCCAATCAGGGCTGCCAGCGTCGCCGTGCCAATAATCATCACCGCTGCGGTACGAATGCCGGAAATAATCACCGGCAACGCCAATGCCAGTTCAAATTTCTTCAGCCGCTCCCAGCGGGTCATGCCAAAGGCGTGTGCCGCTTCCAACAAATGGACATCAATCTGGTTCAGTCCGGTAATGGTATTTTGCAAAACCGGAAACAGCGCATAAATCACCAATGCGGTAATGGCGGGCAATGTGCCAATACCCATCAGCGGAATGAGCAGGCCGAGTATGGCAAGCGAGGGCAGTGTTTGAAAAATACCGGTAATGTGCAAAATAAATGCTGCGCTGCGTTTGTGATGCTGAATGGCAATCGCCAGCGGCAGGGCAATGGCAATGGCGAGCAGCAATGCGGTGAGCGACAATTGCAAATGCTGTAACAGCGCCAGCCACCATTCGCCCTGGCGGGTTTGCAGGGTAGCGAGCAATGCTTTCATGATTCATTTTCTCCGGCAAAGAGGCGGGCGACCATTGTATTCTCCGGCTGCGCCATAATTGCATCCGGCGTATCGAGCCGCACCATTTTGCCCTGATGCAGAATGCAAATGCGGTCTGCCAGCAATAGCGCCTCTTTCATGTCATGGGTGACAAAGACAATGGTCAGATGTAATTGTTGCTGCAAGCGCTTGATCAGTTCCTGCAATTGCCGCCGCGAAATGGGATCGAGCGCGGAAAAAGGCTCATCCATCAATAACAGCTGCGGTTGTGCAATAATGGCACGGAGAATGCCAATGCGTTGTTGCTCGCCGCCGGACAATTCTTGCGGATAGCGGTGCAGATAAATCTCCGGCGGCAAATCGACTTGTTGCAGCAGGGTGCGTGTCGCCGCCAAACGTTTTTCCCGGCTCCAGCCTTTCATTTCGGGAATCAGGCCGATATTTTCCGCGACGGTCATGTTGGGGAAGAGTGCAATGTGCTGCAAGACATAACCGGTATTGAGGCGCAGAGCGCGCAGAGATTGCGTGCGGATGTTTTCCCCGCCAACGAGAATGGTGCCGCTATCCGGCTCAATCAAACGGTTCAGCATTTTCAGCAGGGTGGTTTTGCCGCTGCCGCTTTGTCCGACCAGGACAAAAAATTCGCCGCAGGCAATGGTCAGGGAAATATCATCCAGCGCCAATGTGGTGCCATATTGTTTGCGTACCTGTTGCAGGGTAATCATGGATTGTTTCTCCGCCTCCGGCAAATAAAGCATGGACGCGGCACCATACTGCGATGCAGAAATGAAAGCAAACGGTGCGGGGCGATTGATAGTATCCGGCAAAAGCGACTACAATGCGCAAACGTTGCTACATTTCACCGGAGGACACCATGCAAACCATCAGCAGCCGTGAATTTAACCAAAACGTCGCCAAGGCGAAAAACATGAGTGACACCGCCCCCGTTTGCATCACCGACCGTGGCCAGCCCGCCTATGTGTTGATGAATTACGCCGCCTACAAGGCATTACAGGAAGGCAAGCCGAGCCTGGCCGAAAAATTGAGCGATCCGGCATCGGACTGGATTGAAGTGGAATTTCCCCGCTGCATCATCGCCGACCGCGAGGAATTGTTCTGATGTTTCTGCTCGATACCAACATTCTCTCGGAAATCCGCAAAATCAGCCAGGAGAAAGCCGATCCTGCATTGGCGCGCTGGACGCGGACGGTTGATTTCGACCGCTGCTACCTGAGCGTCATCACCCTGCTGGAAATCGAGCAGGGCATTTTGAGGGTGCAGCACCGGGGCGACGAAGCGCAGTTTCTGCGCCTGCAAAAATGGCTGAACGAAACGGTGCTGCCCACCTTCGAGCCGCGCATCCTGCCGGTTGACCGCCACACCGCCCGCATCTGCGCCCGCCTGCACGTACCCGACCAGCGCCCTTACAACGACGCGCTCATCGCCGCCAGCGCCATCCGCCACGACCTGACGCTGGTCACGCGCAACACCCGCGATTTCGCCGCGCTGCAAGTGCCATTGCTCAATCCGTTTGCAGACGTATAAAACCGCCCGCGAGCGGCTTTTTTCATGTCAGCCCGCGGCCTGTTCCCGCAAAAATTCAATAAAACAGCGGCATTTTGCGGGTAACAAGCGCGTCGCCGTCAGCGCATGGATCGGCACCGCCTCCGCCTGCCACGGCGACAATACCCGCTGCAAGCGGCCGCTGGCGACCGCCTCGCGCGCGCCCAGCTCCGGCAACAGCGCGATACCCATCCCGGCGACGGCAAGCCGCTGCAACAGGCCGGGGCTGTCCGCCACAAACGCCCCGGCAACGGCGACCGTCTCCGCTGTCCCGAATGCCGTCAGCCGCCACACCGTCGTCCCTGCCAGCGGCAAACAGCGGTGCGCCGCCAACGCGGCAGGCGATTCCGGCGCGCCCTGCGCCCGCAGATAGCCCGGCGCGGCGTACAGATAGCGCGGTGAATGGAACAGGCGGTGCGCGACCAGCCCCGAATCAGGCAGCATTCCCGCGCGTACCGCCACATCAAACGGCTCGCTGACCAGATCCACCCGGCGCGGCGACACATCCATCTCCAGCACAATCTCCGGGAATTGCGCAGCGAATTGCGGCAGCAGCGGCGCGAGAAACTCATACGCGAAATCCACCGGCAATGACAGGCGCAACACCCCGCTTGGCCGCGCGTACCGGCCGCTCAGCTCGTCATGCAAAAGCCGCGCTTCCTCCACCAGCGGCGCGGCGCGCTGCAAATAGCGCCGCCCCGCCTCCGTCAGCCTGATTTGGCGCGTACTGCGGTTAAAGAGCTGCACGCCCAGCGCCTGCTCCAGCGTGCGGATACGGCGCGACAGCGACGACTGCGGCATATTCAGCTTCGCTGCCGCCCGGCTGAAACTCAAACACTGCGCCACCTCGACAAACAGCGGTATTTCATTCAAAAAATCCATGATGACTCCAAATATACATACAGGGAGAGCGCTCAGGTGTATGTAAATGCCCCCTGCCCTTCCCTGCCAGATTAATCCATTTCCGCATAAATGTTATCCATTTTGGGGGATTTATCCGCCAGACGGCAGCGATTACCATGCACCGCATCATTCAACCGGAGACACACCATGAAATTACTCGAACCCTTCCAGCTCGGCAGCCACACCCTGAAAAACCGGATGGTGATGGCGGCGATGACCCGCAGCCGCGCCGATACCAACGGCATCGTCGGCGACATGACTGCCGAATACTACGCGCAGCGCGCCTCCGCCGGACTGATACTTTCGGAAGCCATCAACATCTCCGCCGATGCCATTGGCAGCCCGCTCACCCCCGGCCTTTACAACGACGCGCAAATTGCCGCCTGGCAAAAAATTACCGCAGCGGTACATGAAAAAGGCGGACTGATTTACGCGCAACTGTGGCATACCGGCCGCGTCGCCCATTCCATTGACCGCCATGGCGCATTGCCGGTCGCACCGAGTGCCATCGCCATTAACGCCGCAGGCGTCAAACATTTCACCTCGCAAGGAGCAAAAGATTACGAAACACCGCGCGCCTTGAGCCTTGCCGAAATAGAGCAAACCATATCCGATTACGCACAGGCGGCAAAAAACGCGATTAAAGCCGGATTCGATGGCGTCGAATTGCACGCCGCCAATGGCTATTTGCCGCAACAATTCCTCGCCGAATCCGCCAACCAGCGCAACGACACATACGGCGGCAGCATCGAAAACCGGGCGCGCTTTACCCTGGAAGCGATGCGTGCCATTATTGATGCCATTGGCGGCGACAAAGTCGGCATCAAAATCAGCCCGCTACATCCCTATGCCGGTATTGCCTTTGCTGACCCGGTTGCGACTTACCGCTATTTGCTGGGCGAATTAAACAAACTGGATTTCTCTTTTGTAGAAATCATGAAGCGTTCGCCGATGTTTCCGTTTCTGCCGCATTACCCGCAGGATGATGAAATCGAACTGTTTGGCAAAATGGTGGAAAAAACACTGATTGCCGGAACGGGTTATACGGCAGAAACCGGCGAGCAGGAGCTGGAAAAAGGCATTGCCGGTTTGATTGCCTTCGGCGCTGCATTCCTCGCCAATCCCGATTTGCCGCGCCGCTTTGCGCTTAATGCCGCATTAAATACGCCCGACCGCGCTACCATGTTTGGCGGCGACAGCAGAGGCTATATTGATTACCCGTTTTTGCCGTAAGCCATAAAAAAACCGCCTGAAGCATTGGGCATTCAGGCGGTTTTTTGATGCGCGGCGAGTGTTTACAGACTTTCCACCAAGATGGCACGTCCTTCAGTCGCGGTAATACGCTGGTCTTTCACCGCTGCATATTCGGGGCTGTCGTACCACGCGCGGGCAGATGCCATATCGGGGAAACGCAAGACGACCGCGCCATCAATCGGTGCACCTTCCAAAGCTTGATTGGCACCGTTCAATACCAAAATTTCACCGCCGTAAGCCGCCAGCGTCGGTGCGGCCGTTTGCAGATATTGGGCATATTGGTCGGCATCCAGCATTTTGTCACGGATAAAAATCATATAAGCAGACACGGGTATTTCCTTTTCTTTGTTTACTGGTTTGTTCTACAGCGCCGCCATGTCAATCACATAACGGTAGCGCGCTTTTTTCTCAATCACGTCATTCCAGTATTGCTCAATCTGGTCGGGCTTGATGGTCTGAATTTGCGCGGCGATTTTGTGTTCCGCACAGAAATTCAGTACTTCGTTGATTTCTTTCATCGAGCCGGTTAGTGAACCGGCAAAATTGACACGGTTCAGTGCGGTCGTCATCGGATTGATGCCATTAACCTTGCTGACATCGCCGACGCCAATCAGGCACATCGTGCCGCCCACTTTCAGCGTGAGCAATATCGGGTCTATCTCGAATTGATAGGGTACGGTGGAGAAAACAAAATCCAGTTGGCAGCGGTATTGCGCCATTTTTTCTTCGTCATAATTCACCACTACATCCACCGCGCCAAAGCGATTGGCATCTTCTGCCTTGTCGGCAGAGGTGGTGAAAACCACGACTTCCGCGCCCAATGCGGTGGCAATTTGCACCGCCATATGGCCGACGCCGCCCAATCCCTGCACACCAATTTTGCTGCCTTTGCCAATATGCCAATGTTTCAGCGGTGAATATGCGGTGACGGCCGAACAAAGCATCGGGGCAGCCACTTCCAGCGGCAATGCTTCAGGAATGGAAGCTACAAATCGTTCTTTGACGACGATGCGATTGGAATAACCGCCTTGGGTAAAGCCGCCCGGATCGCGCGCCTCCGAAGTCGGATAGCCGTAAGTGAATACCGCGCCGCCATCGGTGATGCAATATTGCTCCTGCTCGCTCCGGCATTCGGCGCAATGCCCGCAGGAATCGACAAAACAGCCAACGCCGACGCGGTCGCCCACCTTGAAGCGGCTGACGTTTTTGCCGACCGCCGCAACCACGCCGGCAATTTCGTGGCCGGTCACTTGCGGCATCGCCTGCTGTTTGCCCCAAACGCCATGCGCGGTATGCACGTCGCTATGGCAGACGCCGCAATAACGGATTTCAATGGCGACATCGTCATCGCCGACCGGGCGGCGCTGGAAGGTGATTTTGTGCAATTTGCCGGAATAATCGCTGAAGGCATAGCCTTCGGCAGGAATAAGCGTCTTGTAATTCAGGCTGCTATTGCCGCTGGCCGAAGCGGCGCGGTTAATACCGAATGCGCTCATCAAGATGCCGGCAGCCGCCAGACTTTGGACGAGAATGCGGCGTTGCGGGCTGATTTCATTCATCGGAAAGACTCCTTATAGGTGGGTGAAAGCGGCGCAGTGTACTGAAATTCCGGCGGCAAATACAGGCAATTATTGTGCAGATAATATGGCCATAAAAAAGGCTACCGTTGCCGGTAGCCCTAGAAGTACGAAAAAGAATTCCTGTATCAGGTAAAACGCGCTATCCATTGTTTGAATGACTGCATGAATTTTTCAATGGTATTGGTGACGTGTTCGCCGACCAGTTCGCCCTGTTCATTCAAGGATTGGTGAATGCTGCCGAAATAGGTTTCGGGTGACGGCATGACCGCGCCATTCAATACGGTAAACGGTGTGCGCAGGGCATGATTCGCCGCCATGCCTCCGGCAAAGGAGGGGGAAACGGTAATAATGGCAATCGCCTTGCCATTCCACGCATTTTCACCCATCGGGCGGGAGCCGACGTCAATCGCGTTTTTCATCGCGGCGGGAATGCTGCGGTTATGCTCCGGGGAAATGAGCAGGATGCCGTCCGCCGCCTTGATTTGTTGGCGCAGACGTTGGTATGAAGCGGGTGAATCGACATCCCGGTCCTGGGTATAAAGCGGCAGGTCGCCGATTTCGGCAAAGGTAAAGTGGAACTGGTCGCGGTATTTGTCGGCAATGTATTGCGCGATGGTGCGATTGACGGATTGTTTCGCCAGACTGCCGACGATAATCAAGATGTTTTGCATGATGGTCTCCTGAATAAATGGGGGGCGGACAGTTTAAGGCCATTGTGCGCGCAATCAAGTATGAAATGGACAACGCCAGGTTGCGGCAATGAATCCACCGCTGCTGCTCCGCCCGGACGGATGGCGCTTATTGGGCGGCGGCGGGGCGGCTGTAGGTCGCCATGATGCGCCCGCTGGCCAGTATTTTGCCGTTCAGGTTGAAGCCGAGGGTGGCGGGGTTGGCGTCGGCGGGCAGGTCGAGCGTGCGGTCGAGGGCGTAGAGGGTGATGATGTAGCGGTGCTCGCCGTCGCCCAGCGGCGGACAGGCGCCGATGTAGCCGAGGCGGCCGGCATCGCCCCTGATGGTGACGGCGCCTTCCGGCAGTTTGCCGCCTTCTGAACCCGCGCCGGCGGGCAGGCCGTGGCTGTCGGCGGGCAGGTTGTACACCACCCAGTGCCAGACGCCGCGTCGGGGTCGTACATGGTCAGCGCCAGCGACTTGGCGTTGTCCGGCACGCCCGACCAGTTCAGCGCCGGGCTGATGTTGGCGCCGCTGCAACGCGGTGCGCCTGCGGTCTGGGCGTCGGCGAAGCGCCCGCCATCGGTGAAATCGGGGCTGTCCAGTTGCAGTTGTTGTGCGGGGACGTCCAGTTGGCGCACTTCCAGCGTGTTTCGCTTGGGCGTATCTGCCAGCGATGCGCTGGCGATAAGGGCGGCAAATAAGGCGGTCAATACGGTTTTCATTCTATCCTCCGGGGGGTGGATGATGGCGGGGGCATATCGCACTGCCCCCGTGTTTTTTCAGAACATGGTATTTTCGTTATTGGAGGTTTCGGGAATGGGTTGGATAACATCCCAATGCTCGATAATTTTGCCGTCTTTGACGCGGAACAAATCCACAATGGCGCGTCCCAAATCTTCCGGTTTTTCTTTGGAATGAACGTGCAGCCATACCATATCGCCAGCGGCGACAGAGCGGATAATTTTATTCTGCCGTTGCGGGTTTTGGGCAATGCGGTCTTTGAGCGCATTGATAAAAGTATCGCGGCCATTGGAGATTTTCGGGCTATGCTGAATGTAATCTTCCGCAACCAGTTTGTTGATGACGTCGAGATTGTGTTGGGTAAAGACTTCGTTATAGAAATCGACGACCAGTTTGCGATTCGCTTCTTCCTGCGCCAGATTGCGGCTTTCGACCGGGAACTGGTCGCACTCCGGCTCAATCGGTTTGTCAGCGGCGAAAGAGGCGGTGGAGGCGGCGAGTATGGCAGCGGTCATAATGGTTGAAAACGCTTTTTTCATGGGAAAGGATACTCCTGGTTTGTGTTTGCAGAGGCGCGTATTATAGGCATCGGCAAGCGTTGCCACAGGTCAGGGGAGTTTGTATGGTCAAAAACGGAAAAAATACCCCGGTGCAGGACGCCCCGCCGGTGACGGGGCTGGAATTGCTGTCAGCGGCGGATTTCCGCCACGATGCGCGCTTTGCCAGCCTGCGCCAGGACGCCCTCCACTGGCGGCGGCTCGGTTTTCATCTGATTGTGCTGGTCACGGACGGCGCCAGCGCGCAATGCGTGGATTTCCATGAATACCACCTGCAACGCGGCGATGTGCTGCTGGTCGCCCCGCAACAATTGCACCACTTCGTCCGGCTTCCGCCTTGGCAATTTGAGCGAGGCCGACCAGCGCGCGCTCGCCACCCTGCCGCCGGAGCAGTTGCCGGAACTGCCGCTGGTCAAAAACGAGACCGACTCGCTGCGCGCCTACCAAATCTCTAAGCGCGGCAATGCATTGCGCGTCGCCGCCGAAGCGGTGCGCTGGGGCAAACGCGGCGCGCGGCTGAACTGCATCAGCCCCGGCATCGTCTTCACCCCGCTTGCCAACGACGAACTGAACGGCGAACGCAAGGATTTCTACCGCACCATGCTCGCCAACCTGCCCGCCGGACACGGCGGCACCCCGGATGAAATCGGCGCGCTGGCGGAATTTATCATGGGCGGCAATGGCGGCTATATCAGCGGCAGCGATTTTCTGATGGATGGCGGCGCGACAGCCAATTACTTTTTCGGCGAAAAAACGGCGTAATAACACATGAAAAAATCTTTCCTTTTTATCACCGCGCTGGTGGCAACTTCCCTTGCCACCGCCGCCCCGCACACCATACAAAATAGGCGTATAGGACAAAATGGAGGCTGTTTTAGAGGACATTGCTTCTATAGGACAAAATGGAGGCTATCAGCCTTCTTTGACAGAGAAATAATCCTTTATAAACCTTACCTTATTTACCTTTCTCATCCCGTGATGACACCCCAATTTGCGCTTTAAGTCGGCAAATTTCCCG
>ERZ772924.751-NODE-751-length-15508-cov-12.913868_pt1 | contig 15508 bp, 14 predicted proteins | sample MGYA00512116_ERZ772924 | MGnify/ENA primary metagenome ERZ772924 (study PRJEB29015, sample SAMEA2737920) | human oral metagenome | biome: human oral; feature: human-associated habitat; material: dental | place: China | collected 2134 ...
GATAACAGCTACCCGGGGTTATTTTTAATGTTCTGCAGTCGAGAAAGCATATCTGCACGTTGTTCTTCGGTCAAAGGAGCGGGAGCGTTTCCGCGCTGAGACTTGATGGTATTTACACGATTAATCAACTCTGGAATGCGGGGGTAGTACACGCCGGGGCATAACCTGCTGACGACATCCCGGTGCCCGATGATATAGAGCGTATGCCCAATCTTGGTTTCAATATCTACGATAAGTTCGGCAAGGGTTGCAAAGTCATCGGAGTCGGCCTCAGGGCGGTTCTCGACTCCGATTGAGGCAACGTTCATATTCCAGTTACCTGCATGAAGCGCTACATCCTCGTTTTCTGCGATCTGCGCTACGCGACCGCCCTCCGAAACATAGTGTGCGGAAACTTTGTTGTTATTTTTGCACAAAAAATTCACATTGCTATCAAAAGACAATCCTTTTTTATCGTCCCACCAGTGAACAACAAGGAAGAAAATATCGTTGACCTGGCGGTAATTTTTATGACGATTCTCGGTTTTACGGTTCGTCAAAAGCTCATAACTCATCTATTTCTCCTTATCTCTGTCCACTCACATGGCGAAGCGATTTTCAAGGCGGGAGTATTCTCTATGGCAGACACTACCCACCCTGCCATTTCACCCTTCCAGATGCAAGGAATTTATCATGCTGATATGTAACGTTTATTCGGTGAGTATCCTAAACTTTTAGAGTTCTCTTAAACATAAGAAAGGCTCTTTATATTGAATAAAGAGCCTTTCTCGTGGTGAAAAATGAAAGATTAGATCTTTTCGATCTGGTTGAATTCCAGGGTCACCGGGGTATCGCGCTCGAAGACCGAGATCAGGGTTACAACCTGCTGCGACTCCGGCTTGATCTCGGAGATAGTAGCATCCATGCCCTCGAACGGACCAGACTTCACGCGCACATTCTCGCCCACCGTGTAATCGGATTCCACCACGGGCTGCGGGGTCGGCAGTCCCTTGCTCTGCTGCTCTTCCTCGAACACGGGCAGGAGCATGTCAAAAACTTCATCCATGCGCAGCGGCACCGGGTTGTATGCATCCTGACCTACGAAACCGGTCACACCGGGTGTGTGGCGCACCACGCCCCACGAGTGGTCGGTCAGATCCATACGCACCAGCACATAACCGGGCACACGCACGCGGCGAATAGTCTTCTTGACCGTGTTCTTGTATTCGACGACGGTTTCCATCGGAACCTGAACCTCGAAAATTTCGTCCTCGGCCTCAAGGTTCTGGATGCGGGTCTCGATACCGGTTTTCACCTTGTTCTCGTAGCCCGAGTAGGTGTGCACCACGTACCAGTCACCAATCTGGCGGCGCAGCTTCGCTTTGAACTCTTCGAGAGGGCTTACAGCGCTCTCACCGGATGCGTTCTCGGCAGCGACGGGCGCATCGGCGGTTTCTGCCTCAACAGACTCGGTATCAACCGCAGCCTCGACTGACTCAGTCTCTTCAAGTTCGGGTACCTGTTCCTGCTCGGACACGTCGCTCCTACTTTCTTTACATCGTGAATCTAACCCCGCACCGGGGGATCGATAAATAGTACGGGTATAAGCGCGGATGCGCCTTATGAAGACTATCGACCGCCTTGATTAGGTGACAGAGTTCCGTTACCGAACACCCAGAAGGATCCCTGACCGAAAACCCAGTCAAGCCCCGAAATGAACAAAATCATGAAAACGACAAAGAAGAGAACGCCGAAGAAGTAAATGGCGAGTTCTTTGCGAGTGGGGGTGGTAACCTTTTTCAACTCCGAGATAACTTCGCGGAGGAAACGGAACATACGACCAAAGACGCCAGGTTGAACGTCATCAGAAATATCTGTATCTGCGGTCTTCACAGTGGCAGTTTTAGCCATTTTCGCTGCCCCTTTCTACGTCTAGTTGCGCATCCTATACGATGCCAGAACACTTCATCGAGGCACTAGCAGGGCGGACAGGACTCGAACCTGCAACCTGCGGTTTTGGAGACCGCTGCTCTACCAATTGAGCCACCGCCCTTCGAAGCATAAACTTCGTCGGTCGTGGATTACTCCACATGTTTACATCCTCGAATGCCTCGTAGCCGTGGGCCCACGAGGAGGCAAACTAAAACACCCTCATGGGGTGCTGACATAACTCTATCCTAAGCCCCGCGTCTTTGGCAACTTTCTACACAGTACTGGAGGCAATATTTTGTGCTTTTCGGGTTTCGTACTCAAAAAATCTTGCACATACACTTTCTCCACCCCCTCAATGTTCTCTATGCTTATAAGAAGGGCTCGACGTGCCTCACACACGCACCGCCGAGTTTCACTTTAGGAGAGATACTTCACGATTCCGCCTGCCGCGTAGAGCCCTCTCGAAGGCGCACGGCGGAATAACTATGAAAGCGAGTACATTCACATATGGCGCGCATATCCAGCCGTATCGGCGCAATCGCACCCTCAGCAACCCTTATCGTCGATTCCAAAGCTAAAGCACTCAAGGCAGCCGGACGTCCTGTAATTGGTTTCGGTGCCGGTGAACCCGATTTTCCTACGCCCGCACATATTGTTGATGCTGCCCGCGAAGCCCTCAATGATCCTAAAAACTTCCGCTACTCCCCCGCATCGGGTCTACCCGAGCTCAAACAGGCTATCGCGGATAAAACCCTGCGCGATTCCGGCGTTAAGATCGATCCTTCTCAAGTACTTATTACAAACGGTGGTAAGCAGGCGGTCTATGAAGCCTTCGCTACCGTGATCGATGACGGCGACGATGTTCTGATCCCCGCCCCGTACTGGACAACCTACCCCGAGTGCATCCGTTTGGCGGGCGGCAACCCGATCGAGGTTTTTGCCGGAAGCGACCAGGACTATAAGGTCAGCGTCGAACAGCTGGAGGCGGCATACACCCCAGCTACGAAAGCGCTCATCTTTGTCTCGCCTTCTAACCCCACCGGCGCGGTGTACAGCAAAGAAATCCTGCTCGAAATCGCCGAGTTGGCACGCAAGCACGGCCTGATTATCTACGCCGACGAAATCTACGACAAAATCCTCTACGACGGCGCGGTCCACCACCACATCGCCGCGCTCGCGCCCGATCTGCTGACCATCACCTTCAACGGCCTCTCCAAAGCCTACCGCGTGGCCGGATTCCGCCAAGGCTGGATGGTGCTCAACGGCCCGAAACACCACGCGCAAGGCTATATCGAAGGCCTCGACATGCTCGCCTCCATGCGTCTGTGCGCCACCACGCCGATGCAGCATGCGATTCAGACGGCCTTGGGCGGTTATCAAAGCATCAACGAACTGATCCTGCCCGGCGGCCGCCTGCTCGAACAGCGCAACAAAGCCTACGAACTGATCACCCAAATCCCCGGTATTTCCTGCGTCAAACCGATGGGCGCGATGTATATGTTCCCGAAAATCGACACCGAAATGTACAACATCCATGACGACATGAAATTCGTCTACGACCTTTTGGTGCAGGAAAAAGTATTGCTGGTGCACGGCACGGGCTTCAACTGGGTCAAACCCGACCACTTCCGCATCGTTACGCTGGCCTACAGCCACCAAATCGAAGAAGCCATCGGCAAACTGGAACGTTTCCTGAAACATTACCGCCAATAAGGCGCAACACCAAGAGGCCGTCTGAAAGCATTTGCAGCTTTCAGACGGCCTCTTTTTATTCAGGCTGTTTCCAGGCAGTTTCAACCCGGTTTATGCCGACCAAAAATCGCGCGGCGCATCCAACACGGGTTTCACCATGCCGGTGCGCACGGCAAAATCGCCGAAGCCCTCGTCTTTCAGACGGCCTTTCGCCCACGCGCCTATCCAATCATCCAAAATCTGCAGGATTTCCGGCTCGGTGATGTTTTCCTTAAACAAACGCGGAATGCGCGTACCTTCGCGGTTGCCGCCCGCATACAGGTTGTAGCGGCCGACCGCCTTGCCCACCAGCCCGACTTCCGACAGCATGGTGCGGCCGCAGCCGTTCGGGCAGCCGTTTACACGCAACACAATGTGTTCTTCCGACAGGCCATGTTTCGCCATCAGGCCGTCCACATGATCGATAAACGCCGGCAGGAAGCGTTCGGCTTCGGCCATGGCCAGCGGGCAGGTCGGCAGCGCGACGCAGGCCATGCTGTTTTCGCGCTGGCGGGTAACGCCGTCGCTAATCAGCCCGTATTCGCGGGCAAGGGCTTCGATTTTGGCCTTGTCGCGGGCGGAAACGCCGGCCACAATCAGGTTTTGATTGGCGGTCAGGCGGAAGTCGCCCTTGTGGATTTTGGCGATTTCGCGCATACCCGTTTTCAGCGGGCGGTTCGGTGTATCGGTGATGCGGCCGTTTTCGATAAACAACGTCAAATGCCATTTTTTATCTTCGCCCTGCACCCAGCCGATGCGGTCGCCGCGCGTGGTGAATTCATAAGGGCGTATCGGCCGGAACTTCGCCCCCATGCGGTTTTCCACTTCTTCGACAAACACATCCAAGCCGACGCGCTCGATGGTGTAGCGGGTTTTGGCGTTTTTGCGGTCGCTGCGGTTGCCCCAGTCGCGCTGTACGGAAACCACGGCGGCGGCGCAATCCAATACTTTGTCCAAACCGATAAAGCCGAATTCGCGGGCGGTGTTGGGGTAGGTTTTGTGGTTGCCGTGTTCGATGGACAAACCGCCGCCGACCAGCACGTTGAATCCGGACAACCTGCCGTTTTCTTCGATGGCGACGAAGTTCAAATCATTGGCGTGCAAATCGACGTCGTTGTGCGGCGGAATAACGACCGTAGTTTTGAATTTGCGCGGCAGGTAGTTTCCGCCCAAAACGGGTTCGGCCGCATCACCGCTTTTCACGGCTTCGGGCAGCGGGGCGTTGCCGGTGTTTTCGGTGGATTCGACTTTTTTGCCGTCCAGCCAGATTTCGGCATAGGCGCGGGTTTTCGGCAGCAGGTGCTCGCTGATTTTCTTCGCCCATTCGTGCGCTTCCTTGTGCAGCCCGCTTTCAATCGGGTTGCTGGTACACAAAACATTGCGGTTGACGTCGCCCGCCGTGGCAATGGTGTCCAATCCCAGCTTGTTCAGCCATTGGTGCACGGCTTTGATGTCGGGTTTGAGCACGCCGTGATATTGGAAGGTCTGGCGGTTGGTCAGGCGGATGGAATTGTAGAGTGTGTGGCTGTCGGCAAACTCGTCTATGCCCAACCACTGTTTGGGCGTGATCACGCCGCCGGGCAGGCGGCAGCGTATCATGACGTTTTTCAGGCCTTCCAGTTTCTGCTCGTTTCGTTCGGCACGGATGTCGCGGTTGTCCTGTTCGTACATGCCGTGAAAACGGATGAGCTGGAAGTTGTCGCCGTTGAAGCCGCCGGTTAGGCCGTCGCTCAAGTCTTCGGCAATCGTGCCGCGCAGGTGGCGGCTTTGGCCTTTGAGCCTTTCGTTGTCGGCAAGCGGGGTATCGGGGAGTTTGGCGCGCGGGTCGGCTGTGGTACTCATGGTGTTCCTTGTAATCGTGCTGGTTCGGAATGCCGCCACTGTAATCAGGCCGTCTGAAAAAAGGAAAGAATGCTTGTTTGTAAGCAAAGACGAGTTGGTTATAAAAAGGCCGTCTGAAAAATATGATTCCTGACGCACTTATTGCTTTCAGACGGCCTGTGTTAGAATACGCCGTTATCGCTTGCAAAAAGCCCCTATTAGGTTCAGGAATCAATATGCTCACTCAATTAGCTAAAAAAGTATTCGGCAGCCGCAATGACCGGCTGTTGAAACAATATCGAAAAACAGTAGAGAAAATCAATGCGTTGGAAGCCGAAATGCAGGCTTTGGACGATGCCGCGCTACAGGCCAAAACAGCTGAATTCAAACAGCGCATCGCCGATGGAGCCGATTTGGACAGCCTTCTGCCGGAAGCGTTTGCCGTCTGCCGCGAAGCATCCAAACGCGTTTTGGGTATGCGCCACTTCGATGTCCAGCTGATCGGCGGCATGGTGCTGCACTACGGCAAAATCGCCGAAATGCGTACCGGTGAGGGAAAAACGCTGGTTGCCACCCTGCCCGTATACCTCAATGCCCTGTCCGGCGACGGCGTACATGTCGTTACCGTCAACGACTACCTTGCCCAGCGTGATGCGGCCACGATGGAGCCGTTGTACAACTTCCTCGGCCTGCAAGTAGGCGTGATTATCAGCGATCTTGAGCCTTTCCACCGTCAGAATGCGTATGCTGCCGATATTACCTACGGCACAAACAATGAATTCGGCTTCGATTACCTGCGCGACAATATGGTTACCGACCAATACGACAAAGTACAGCGGGAGTTGAACTTTGCCGTAGTGGACGAAGTGGACTCCATTTTGATTGACGAAGCCCGTACGCCTTTGATTATTTCCGGCCAGGCGGATGACAACGTCCAACTTTACCAAATAATGAACCAAGTGCCGCCCCAACTGTTCCGTCAAGAAAGCGAAGAAGGCGAAGGCGATTATTGGGTGGACGAAAAAAGCCACAACGTCATCTTAAGCGAAGCCGGACACGAACATGCAGAAGAAATTCTGACTAAAATGGGTCTGCTGCAAGAAGGCGATTCGCTTTATTCCGTCAGCAATATTTCCCTGATGCACCATTTGATGGCCTCACTGCGGGCTCACACCCTCTTCCATAAAGATCAGCATTATGTGATTCAAGACGGCGAAATCGTAATTGTCGATGAGTTTACCGGCAGGCTGATGTCCGGCCGCCGCTGGTCCGACGGTCTCCATCAGGCAGTAGAAGCAAAAGAAGGCGTTGAAATCAAACGTGAAAACCAAACCTTGGCTTCAATCACCTTCCAAAACTATTTCCGCCTCTATAAAAAACTGTCCGGCATGACCGGTACGGCCGATACGGAAGCATTTGAATTCCAAAGCATCTACAACCTCGAAACCGTTATCATCCCGACCAACCGACCGATACAACGTAAAGATTTCAACGATCAGATTTTCCGTTCGGCCGAAGAAAAATATGAAGCTGTGGTTAAAGATATTGCAGAATGCTACAAACGCGGGCAACCGGTTTTAGTTGGTACAACCAGCATCGAAAATTCAGAATTGGTTTCCCATTTGCTGAATCAGCAAGGCATCCCCCACAATGTCTTGAACGCAAAAGAGCACCAACGCGAAGCCCTCATTGTGGCCCAAGCCGGTAAAGTCGGCGCGATTACCGTTGCCACCAATATGGCCGGACGCGGTACCGACATCGTACTTGGAGGTAACGTTAAACATCAGGCAGATGCCATCCGTGCCGATGAAAACCTGAGCGAGGAAGAAAAAGCAGCACGTATCGCCGAACTGGAAAATGGCTGGCAGGAAGAACACGACAAAGTCATGGAAGCAGGCGGTCTGCATATCATAGGCACAGAACGTCATGAAAGCCGCCGTATCGATAACCAGCTGCGCGGACGCGCCGGTCGTCAGGGCGACCCTGGTTCCAGCCGCTTCTACCTTTCATTCGAAGATCCTCTGTTGCGCCTGTTCGCCCTAGATCGTGCTGCTGCCATCCTCAATCGTTTGGCGCCGGAACGCGGTGTAGCTATTGAGGCTGGTATGTTGACCCGCCAAATCGAAGGCGCGCAACGAAAAGTAGAAGGCCGAAACTTCGATATGCGCAAACAAGTGTTGGAATATGATGATGTTGCCAATGACCAGCGCAAAGTAATCTATTTCCAACGCAACGACATCCTCTCCAACCCAAATATCAGCGATCTGGCAAAAGAATTCCGGCGTGAAACCATCTATTCCTTAGTAGACAACTATATGCCGGCAGACAGCATGGAAGAACAATGGGACTTGCCCGCACTGGAAGCGCAATTAGCCGGTGACTTCCGTTTGAATGTCGATATTCAAGGTTGGCTGAAAGAAGACAACACTCTTGATAACCAAGATATTAAAGAACGTTTATTGGCGCAAGTAGAACAGGAATATGCCGAAAAAACCGAATTGGTAGGCGATATAAACATGCAGGGATTCGAACGCAACGTAATGCTACAAGTGATCGATACACAATGGCGCGAACATCTCTCCGCTATGGATTACCTACGCCAAGGTATCCACTTGCGCGGCTACGCCCAAAAGAATCCCAAACAGGAATACAAGCGCGAAGCATTTGAAATGTTCCAAAACTTATGGAGCAATATCAAGCATCAAATTGCATCTCTGCTGATTTCGGTACAAATACAGATGAACGAAAATGTTGTGGAAGAAAGTGAGCCTGAGAATTTGGACAATCTTAATACTCATGCCTTCCAGGCTGATGCGCCGAATATGGAAGAAATCCTGTCACAATCTCAGAGTGAACTGGTATCTGAAGCCTTTGATCCAAATGATGATGAAAACTATACCCCAGAGGCATTAACAGCACGCGGCTTAATTGTTCATCGTAATGACCCCTGCCCCTGTGGCAGTGGCTTGAAATATAAACAATGCCACGGGAAATTGGCTTAATATAGAACTGTAAACTGTATAAAATAAAAACCGATAGAGAAAAATCCTCTCTATCGGTTTTTATTTAGACTATTGTAGGAAATCGTCGCGTTGTTTACACTTTTTCTACGGCGGACAACTTTTATTTTTGCTTGAATGATTTTTAAGCAGCTATCTGTCATTATCAAGAACAAAGCGGGTTTCCCGTGTCTATCGACATTCTTGACAATGCCGAATAGCTGCTCAAACGGGTCTTCAAGCAAAAGCCGAAAGTGTAAACAACACTGTTGATTTCCACAGAGGTTAGGATAATTACTCAGAAGTAAATCAATTTATTGTAATCACTGAATATAAAAAAATCCCGCTTATTGAAAACGGGATTTCCTGAATAACAACCAATATCCGCTTAGCCTTTTTTACCAGTTACCGTAGCGACAGCTAAGTTTGAATTACGTTTCAATGCTACACTGCTCACACCTTCAGGATACTGAATATCAGACAGATGGAGGATATCACCTGCTACGACTTGCGCACAATCCAACTCCAAAGCGGCAGGGATATTTTTAGGATCAACAATTACTTCTACACCTGTAGTTAGCAGAGACACTCGGCCGCTTTGCAACTTCACTGCTTTAGATTGTTCTGCATTAACCACATGAATAGGCAAACGAATTTTTAAAGGTTTATTCAAATCAACCACTTGAAGATCAAGATGTTGAATTTGCTGACGGAATGGATGAACTTGGAAATCACGCACAATCACATCATGAGTTTTACCGTTCAATGCCAATTTAATCAAACTAGTATGGAAAGATTCTTTTTCCAAAGCATAGAACACGGTTTTATGATCCAAAGCAATCGCAACTGCTTCCTGATTTTCACCGTACAATACAGCAGGAACTTGACCTTCGCGACGCAGGCGGCGGCTCGCACCAGTGCCTTGGACTTCGCGAACGGTAGCTTGTAATTCATAAGACATAAGTAAATCCTTTTAGGTAAAAAATTAAACCGCCTTACACCGCGACCAGTTTCAGACGGCGTTGATTCAGGCCTGATATTCCAACAGGCCTACGGCAGTAACATACCACCGTTTGTCAGCACATCTTCGTTAAAAAGATATGAGACAGATTCTTCATTACTAATACGGCGCACTGTCTCTGCCAGCAGACCTGCAATAGATACTTGGCGGATACGAACGCAATTTTGTGCAGCCTCTGATAAAGGAATTGTATCGGTAACAACAACTTGATCAATATCAGATGAAGCTATACGGGAGACTGCCTCTCCAGAAAAAACCGGATGGGTTGCATATGCCAAGACACGGGAAGCGCCACGCTCTTTCAAAGCAGAGGCTGCCTTACACAAAGTATTGGCCGTATCAATCATGTCGTCTACAATCAGGCAGGTCCTATCCTGGATTTCACCGATTACATTCATCACTTCCGCCACATTGGCTTTAGGGCGACGTTTATCAATAATAGCTAAATCGGCATTTAGGGCTTTTGCCATGGCTCGGGCGCGTACGACACCGCCAATATCCGGGCTGACTACCGTCAAATTTTCTATTTGCTGACGCTGCACATCATTCAGCAAAATCGGCGTTGCATAAATGTTATCTACAGGGATATCAAAGAAGCCTTGAATCTGATCCGCATGCAAGTCAACAGTTAAAACCCTGTCAATTCCTGCGGAATACAACATATTGGCTACTAATTTTGCAGAAATCGGTACGCGAGCCGAACGCGGCCGACGATCCTGACGCGCATAACCGAAGTAAGGAATGGCGGCTGTAATACGTCCTGCCGAAGCACGCTTCAGGGCATCGGCCATTGCCAAAATTTCCATTAAATTATCATTAGTTGGCGCACAAGTAGGCTGCAGAATAAAAACATCGCGGCCTCGCACATTTTCCAACAGCTCAATGGCAACCTCGCCGTCTGAAAATTTACTGACTGATGCATTGCCGATTGAAATATCAAGATGTTTTACCACATTGGCCGCCAACTTCGGGTTGGCATTACCGGTAAAAACCATCAAACTGTCGTATGCTGCCATATCTTCCTCACTTGGAATGGGTTTATTTGCGTCATATTTAGGAAACATCGCGGGGGCTTCCTTGATTGCTTGGCGTTCTCAGACCGCATTATACGCATGCGGCGAAATCCAGCCAAACAAAAAATAACACAAGTATTCTGCAGACGGATAAATAAAAGCGTGCGATAAAATCACACGCTTTTATTTGGCTGGGGATGTAGGACTCGAACCTACGAATGCCGGATTCAGAATCCAGTGCCTTAACCAACTTGGCGAATCCCCAAAGTTCAGTTGTATTGGCTGGGGATGTAGGATTCGAACCTACGAATGCCGGAATCAAAATCCGGTGCCTTAACCAACTTGGCGAATCCCCAACTATTCACGCTTTATATCAAACCATACAAAGGATGCTGCTGCAACCCTTGAACCAAACGGCTTTGATATTTGCTTGAAACCGTACTGCATACAATCTGAGCATCTTTATAGTTATGGAAAGTTAAAAATAGACAAGCTCCGGAGCCTGTCATCATTACCTGACCAAACTGCTGCAAATCTTTATAAATTTGCATTATCTCAGGGTATACCTGCAAAACCACAGCCTGCATATCATTTCTGAACGGCTGCAAATTTTCGAAAGTCGGCATTATGCAGACCACCGAATCCCTTGTCAAGTCTTTGTGCGAAAAAATTGCGGCAGTAGAAACATGCACAGGCGGTTTAACCACAATATACCATTGCTGCGGCACGTTTATTTCCGTTAATTCCTCTCCTATTCCTTTGGCAAAAGCATTTTTGCCAAACAGAAAAAAAGGAACATCCGCGCCAAGGCCGACTCCGATATTGATCAACTGTTGCCGGGTCAGGCCGCATTGCCACCAACGGTTGAGGACCAATAATACCGTAGCCGCATCGGAACTGCCGCCACCCAACCCGCCGCCGCTGGGAATCTGCTTGTCCAAACGTATGTCCACACCCTGTTCCGTTTTCCGATACGGCAGCAAGGCTTCGGCGGCACGGTAGGCAAGGTCTTTCTCCTGCGGCAGACCATCTGTGGGGTTTTGCAACACAATCAGGCCGTCCGAACGCGGGGTAAGGTAAACGGTGTCTTGCCAGTCAATCAGGCAGAATATGCTTTCCAAATTATGGTAACCGTCGGCGCGTCGGCCTGTAATGCGTAAATCAAGATTCAGCTTGGCGGGGGCAGGAAATGCTTGTGTGTATTCCGAAATCGGCATGATTATCCTCTGGCGGCGCATTGTGTGGGCGTGTCCGCACCGTTTTCAGACGGCATCACGCTGTCAAACACCAATCTCAACGACAATTGTTCGTTGCGCAAAGCCAACACCCTGACGCTGCCGTCTTCCTGTGTTTGGCGGCTGATATTCCATCCGGCCTGCTGCAAATCGCCTTCCGCCGTCAAACTGTGCGGCAAGTCCGCCGCCCACTGCCCCCGCATCCATACGTCGAGGTATTCCAGCGGCAGTGCGAAGCCGAGCAACTTCTGACTCAGCTGGCGAACATCCGGTGCGGTAAACCGTTCTCCTTTGGCATTGACGGCTAACACGCCCTGCGAATCGCGGCAAATCTGCCCCAAGGTATTGCCCAGCGGGGTATTGACATTGATGGTCTGCACACCGTTCTGCCTGTTCCAATCGAAATTGGCATATGAACCTTTGCCCTCGTGCTGTACGGCCAAGCGTCCGTCGGCGGAAAAATCGGCACCTTCATCTTGCGGCCGCCAGTTCGTCTGCCTGACCGGCGTACTGAGGCAGCCTGCCAGCAGCAATGCGGCGGCGCAAGGAAAAAGTAATTTCGTCTTCATTCACTTACTCCTACAAAAAGGCCGTCTGAAAAACCGTCCTTCTAACAGTCCGGCTTTCTATTTTCAGACGGCCTGAACGGACGGCTTATAAGCCTTCCGGTTCGGCTGAATACAGCGTGGAATCAAAATGTTTCCGCCGGTATTCGTTGACGGCTTTTTTCGCCTGGTCGTAATTCAATGTTTGAGTCAATACAACTAATTTGGCAGTATCGCCGTCAGGCCTCTGCTTGACAATCTTTTGCCTGGCGGCCTGATAATCGCGGCCATACGTTCCATTTTCACCATTTGCCCCGTCATCGGCGGCGGACAAGAGGCGCGTACCGTCATCACTGTAAGTCGGCGTATTATCTAATCCAAACAACAACATATTCTGATAAAACAGATACTCGTCAAAAGCCTTGCGGCTCAACCTGCTGCCCGGATGGCGTTGCAGGAAATCCTCCCACTCCAGTACCCGTTCGGCCAATTCCTGCCATGAAATAGCAAGGGCGGCATCGTTTGTAGCCAGCTCCTTATCCTGCCGCGCTTCGATTTCGAGAAAGCGGCGGGTATCCGAACTGACGGAGGGGCCGAACAATTTCAAATAATAATCCGCCTTCGGCCGCACGATAGCCGTACATTCGCCGACATCCCAATATTCCAGCCCGACGGCAGACATTTTCCGCTGCAATGTCTTGAGTGCCTCCGTTTCCTCCAATTTGCCCGCCTTTTCGACCCAATATTGTTCGCTGCAGAAGTTGTCTAAAACCGTGGTTTCCCGATCATTGATTTTAACCAGCAGACCGCTTTCAGACGGCCTGTTTTCATTGTAGGTAGTCAGCAGCGCGACATATTCGTCGTACAAATTATCGGCCTGCTTCGGCGAGGCTGAGGCCAACTCCCGTTTGATGCGTTCGGTATGCCATTCAAACTGTTTCAGCAAATCTGCGGGCATCGGATCTTCTTCGGCCTGTATGGTTTCGGCTGATGCCGCTGAGGCCATAGAAGCGGCGGTGGGCGCGGGCTCGGAAACAGCGGAGGCGGCAACGGATGCGGCCGGCGGCGGGGTATCGTCCTGCCTGCCGCAGGCGGCAAACAATAAAGGCAGGCATATCAATAATAGTCTTTGCATGGCTTATATCGGTTTTGCAGAAAATATTGATTGAAACATAACAAGGCCGTCTGAAAACGGCAGACGCTTTCAGACGGCCTGTCCGTATCAGCGGCTGTGCAGGCCGATGCGGTTGCCTTCACTGTCCTCAACAAAGGCAGCATAGCCGTTGGCAATCGGGAATTTGTCCTGCAACAGGCGGCCGCCGGCCGCCACGGCGGCACGGGCGGTTTCCACACAATCGGTACAATTGAAAAATACGGTAGTGCCGCCATAACCCGGCACGGCACCGCCATCGCTCCACAACATGCCGCTGACACCGTATTTCGCCCAATCGGCACCAAAAACCATAAAGCGCATCCCGCCTCCGCCTACTTCCTGCAGCGTTTCGCCGAATACGGTTTCATAGAATTTTTTCGCACGATCCAAATCGGCGGCGTGAATGCCAAACCAGCTTACCGGATTGCCTGCCATATCGTACTCCTTTATAAGTTGTAAAAAGGCCGTCTGAAAATACGGCATACGGTACAACGCGGTATTTTCAGACGGCCTCAAAGTTTATTTGTTCAGTTTTTTAGTGGCGGCACTGTCCACTTTGCAATCTTTGAACAGGATGGTTTGGTCGCCTTTTGGCAATCCGCCGTCCAATTTGCTGGCCTGCATCAGGATTTTACCGTTGGCTTTGGTTAATGTGTCGGGCGAGGCTTTGTCGGTAATCCAAGTCAGGCCTTCGCCGTAATAGCTGTTCTGTTTTTTGCCGTTGGTGTCGTTCATTACGCGCCACAAACCGGGGGTAACCTGATCGCCGACTTTAATCTGCACGACGGCGGTTTCGCCATCTTTGATGCCGTACATGGCGTTCACGTTGCGTTTGCCCTGCTGGCTGTCGCATACATAAGCCACTTCTACCCTTTTGTCCAAACTGCCGACTTCGGCCTGCATCAGAATCGGGGTATTGTCGGGTATTGAGGCGGCGGCTTTTTTACCGTCGGCGGCATGGGAGAGGGTGGCGGCCAGCAGCAAGGCTGCGGCGGAAATCAATTTGGTTTGCATAACATATCTCCTGTTGGTGGATTGTTGATGGATGACAAACGAAGCGCGTATTGTAAAGTATGTTGTGTCAGTAAAATACCGTTTTGTGTAAAGACGGGTGTATTTTCAGACGGCCTTTTGCCATTTGAACGGCAAACCGCGCCGTTTGTCAGCGTTTGACGAATACCAAATCCCATACGCCGTGCCCTAGGCGTTTGCCGCGCGCCTCGAATTTGGTTTCGGGGCGGTAAGCGGGCGTGGGGGCGTAGGTTTCGGCGGTATTTTGTAATGCTTCGGGGAAACCGTTTAAAACTTCGAGCATCTGCTGCGCGTATTCTTCCCAGTCGGTCGCCAAGTGGATGTAGCCGCCGCTTTTGAGTTTGGGCAGCAGTTTGGCCACGAAGGGGGCTTGTATCAGGCGGCGTTTGTTGTGGCGTTTTTTGTGCCAAGGGTCGGGGAAGAAGATGTGTATGCCGTCCAGACTGCCGTCCGCCAGCATGTTTTCAACAACTTCCACCGCGTCGTGGCGCATCACGCGTATGTTGGCAATGTGTTGTTCGTCTATCAGTTTGAGCAGGTTGCCGACGCCCGGCCCGTGTACGTCGATGGCGAGAAAGTCGTTATCGGGCAGGCGGCGGGCGATTTCGGCGGTGGCCGTCCCCATGCCGAAGCCGATTTCGAGTATTTTTGGATTACTGCGGCCGAAGGCTTGGTTCAGGTCGGCAGGCGTTTCCTGATAATCCAGGCCGAATTGCGGCCACAGGGTGTCGATGGCGCGCTGCTGGGCGGCGGTCATGTGGCTTTGGCGCAGGACGTAGCTGCGGATGCTGCGGTGGTGCTGCGTGTCTTGGTTTGCTTCGGTGATTTGGTCGGTCATGGTCGGCTTCCGTTGCAAGGCCGTCTGAAAGGGATGTTTTCGGTTTTCAGACGGCCTGCGGCGTTTGGTTTAAAGGACGGTGTGCGGCGGTTCGTAATGGATGATGTCGCGGATTTTGTTGTGTTCGTCCACCAGTACGACTTTGGGTTGGTGGGCGGCGATTTCGGGTTCGGACAGCATGACGTAGGACATGATGATGACGATGTCGC
>ERZ772924.752-NODE-752-length-15502-cov-4.497961_pt1 | contig 15502 bp, 25 predicted proteins | sample MGYA00512116_ERZ772924 | MGnify/ENA primary metagenome ERZ772924 (study PRJEB29015, sample SAMEA2737920) | human oral metagenome | biome: human oral; feature: human-associated habitat; material: dental | place: China | collected 2134 ...
CTGCTCTCAAGATACGGAAAGTGTGCTGGCGTTCGCCCTCAAAATAAAGCACGGTGTCCACCATGTGCTCCAAAGTTCGAGGACCAGCTAAGGTTCCTTCCTTGGTCATGTGACCAACGATAAAGGTCGCAATATTATTGGTCTTGGCCAGCTGCATAAGCTCAGCTGTCACCTCTCGAACCTGAGAGACAGAGCCTTGAACACTGGAAATCTCCGGCGACATCACTGTCTGAATGGAGTCAATAATCAGAAAATCTGGCTTGATTTTCTCAATCTCTGTGCGGATATTTTGCATATTGGTCTCGGCGTAGAGATAAAATTCACTGTCAATATCACCGAGACGCTCCGCCCGCAACTTAATCTGCTCAGCTGATTCCTCCCCACTGACATATAGGACGGTGCCCTGGTGAGAAAGCTGAGTGGACACCTGCAGAAGCAGGGTAGACTTCCCGATACCAGGATCCCCGCCAATCAGGACCAAACTGCCAGGTACTACGCCACCACCCAGCACACGATTGAACTCATCCATTTCCGTCTTGGTCCGGTTGACATCAATCGAAGTGACCTCAGCCAGCTTCATGGGCCGAGTCTTTTCACCTGTCAGGGAAACACGGGCATGCTTGACTTCTGCGGCCTCCACTTCCTCAACAAAAGAAGACCAAGAGCCGCAGTTGGGACAGCGACCTAGATACTTGGGCGAATGATATTCACAATTTTGACAGACAAAGGTCGTTTTTTTCTTAGCGATGGTGATTCTCCTTATTTTCTAATAATCCAAACAAAAGTAGATAAGACCTGACACACTTGCTCTATATTAGTAAAGCCAGCCTCTTCCAGCATGTCTGCAACTTCTTGAGGCGAGAGGGAATTCATCAAACCAGCTTGATTCTCATAAGTACGCTGAACTTGTTGCTGATTAGCTCCTAGCTCTGAAGCAAGTGTTTTCCAATAGCCCAGTTGCTGGTTGGAAAAAAAGCTAAGAATCAGAAGGCCACCTTCACTTAAAGAATCATAAATTTTTCGAAGAAATAAGCTGGGATTTTCAACAAACTGCAATACTAGCAAGCAAGAACAAATCTGATAAGCAGAAGGCAGCACTGCTTCTTCAAACCGACTATTAAGATACTCCGCTTGAGGCAGATGAGCCTGTCTTTTAAGCTCTTGTAGCATCGCCTCACTTGGCTCCACAACCGTCAACCCTGCCTTAGGAAATAAGGATGCCAAACCATTCAGCTCATCCGTCTGGCTTGCCAAAGCTAACACCTTATCGACTTTTAAACTGGGTGCTAACCTAAGCAATACTCCTCGGAAAATCACATCTAGCATCACATCATAGCCTGGAATTTTCTGACGAATTTCTGTTGCATAGTCCTTGTTCTTAAATTCTTTCATATTTTCTTCTATCTCAAAATCCTTTTATTAAGATTCTTTTTACAACGAAACATTAAAACTTCAGTTCACATTCAACAAACTGGCAAAAATCAATCTGCTGATCAGCTACAAACTGGCGGATGAGCATGCGGTGGGCTACAAGAGCTACCGTCTCGTATTCTCTGTATTTACTTAGGGTACGCACAAAGCGGTCTTTCATCTGCTCAGCCGTTTCATAACGGACAGGACTTCCTGCAGGAAGGGAACCATTATTTTCAAAAAATAACTTCCGAGCCTGCTCGAACTTTTCTGTCCCACTTTCATATACCTGCCATTCATGTAGAAAAGGCTCCACAAAAAGCGGCAGTTGGCGGTCTCGAATCAAATAGGAGGCCGTCTCCAAAGCCCGCGTCACAGAAGAGGAAATCAGAATTTCCGCCTGTTCCAGCAAAGGATTAGCAGCGGCCTCTGTCGCCATCCGACGACCAGCAGCCGACAAGGGAGCCAAATCTAGTCCAAAGCCAGTGTAACCAGCCTCTTCCAAAAGTGAATAATCTGGCTCTCCGTGGCGGATAAAAATGATTTTCATATTAATGTCCTCATAAAGCTATCTAATCTTGATTCCGCAATCTTGCCATTGCTTCAGTGTTTTAGAGAATTTCTTCTGGTTGGCAACTCCGACAGCAGACAAATCGACAGAAACCTGATAATTCTCCTTGACAGCTGCCAAAACGGAAGCCTTGACACAGCCATTGCCGTCTACCCCTATAAACTCTAAACTTTTAGCACCGTTTCCCTCTAAAAAATCTTTTAAATCCGGATTAGTAAAGCAAGAAGCCCGACGCTTCTCAAAGATGTGAGAAGATACAACCTGCAAACCAGTCGTAAATTTCTTCTTCCTATCTTTTCTCTCCCAGAAAAAACGGTTGAGAATATAGATAACACGATTGCTGGGATAGCTGGCAATTTTGTCATTTACAGCCACAGTCAGTGCTTCATTATCATATGCTTTTCCTGCAGCAACATAATCTGACTGCATATCTACAACTAATAAATAGTCTGCCATTTTCTTTCTCTATTTCCCTGTCGATCCAAATCCGCCGGTCCGCACACCTTCCGCTTCATCTCCATCAGCAATCAGAAATGGTGCAAAGACAGCCTGCACTACACGTTCGCCAACTTCAAGGACGACTTCCTGATCCGTGATATTCTTCATTTGGGCAAAGATATGGCCTTCGTTTCCAGGATTGCCATAGTAGTCGCCGTCAATGACCCCAACGGAGTTAATCAAGACTAGACCTTTTTTACGAGGATTGGACGAGCGGTCGTAAAGATAGAGCACCTCGCCCGGCTGCATATAGGCCTTGACACCAGTCGGAACCAGCTTAATCTCCCCTGGCGCAATGAGGGTGCGCTCTGCCACTTTCAAATCGTAGCCAGCTGCGTGAGCCGTCTCTCTCTTGGGCAACAAATCTTCATTTGTAAAGCTGGAAACCAGCTCGAATCCGCGAATTTTCGTCATATTTTCTTTTATTATCCTTTCAAACGTTGATTTAATAAGGTTTATAACCTTTGTAAGTAAGTCGTTTTATAAAATTGTTCACCTTTTTGTGGACTTATAGACTATTTATAGCTTTTTCATAATATGAAACGGCTTCTTTCTCTTTGTCCTTGGAGAGGTGACTATACACATCTAAGGTCATGGATATATTAGAATGTCCTAACCTATATTGCAACTCCTTGTAGCTGATACCAGCATTCAGCAATAAACTAGCATGAGTATGGCGGAAAGCGTGACAAGTAAATCGTGGGATACCCAAAGTCTCGCAACGCTTATCTATAATCTGTTGGAGAGAATGCCTTGGCAGATACTCTCTAACCGTAGTGGCAAAGACAACAGACGGAGCTTGAGCCCCAACTTCTAAGAACATTAGGCGCTGACGATTCTGGTACTGCTTCAGCATCAGCGCAGTTTTGGAATCTATGCTTATCTTTCGAGTACCTGCTTTTGTCTTTGTTTCCCCTATCATCCGAATTTCTTGGCTGTAGGTTTTACTGATTGTGATTGTCTTTTCCTTTAAGTCAATATCAGACCATTCCAGGGCTGCCAGCTCTCCAATGCGGCAGCCTGTGGCCAGTAGCAACTTAAAGACCACAAAGCGGTAATAATGCTTGTAGCTCTTTGTAGATAGCTTTTCAGCATAATCGATAAACATCTTTAAATCATCCGGATCTATGAACTTAACCGCTTCTCTGCCTTTCTTTTGCTTCTTAGGTAGAATCACATCACGCCCAGGGTTAGATGCCAGCAGCTGCAATGTTACACCATGCTGCAGTATTCTCCTATTAATCGAGTTAATCTCCTTGAAATTCACAATTTTATAGGCCAGATTGTTTATAAACTCCTGAATGCTGCTAGGCGTTATCTTGTCTATCTTCATACTCCCAAACTCAGGGATAAGATGATGATTAACTTGTCTCCTAGTTACTGCAAAAGTTTGCGGTCTAACTGTAAGCTTGTGACTTTCTAGCCATAGGGCAGCAAGCTCTTTGTAGGTCTTAACCTGTACCGTCTTTTTGACTCTCGATCCATGAGTTTTAAAATCAAACTGCGCGTGCTGGGCTTTGCTCTTAACCTCTTTTCTTGTCCGTCCAGTGATACTAGTCTTTACTTTCTTACCTGTTACCTGATCCACTCCCAGATAAACACTTGCTCGGTACACTTTGCTACCGTCTTTCTTTTTGACTTCTACTATTTTCATGATATACCTTTCCATCAGCAGGCAAGCTATTATTAAAAAGGTTTTAGATTGAATTAGGTTTATATCATGCGAGAAGCTACGATACAGCCTCTTTATTCGATTTTAAAAGGTCGGTCAATAAAATATACCAGAGATAAAAACAAGGGGCTTAAAAGAGGTTATATTGAGTTTTAAGATATAGTGCTATTCTCCTGATAAGATTTCGAGCTTGTCTTTTTTATCGTTTATTCTTTCTTCCATTATGGCAATTTTCTCTTGATAGTCATTGACTTTGGAAAGGTCGCTATTCCTGTCATTCACATAGTAGTTAATCTCGTTTTGGATTTCTTGTGCAGAAGCAGGGGCGTTGAATGAATTGAAAAAGTCAATCATTTTCTTGCAGTATTTAGCGTGCGCTTTGTAATATTTCAATTCCATCCGGTACAGTTCCAATTCAAAATGCTCTTTATTCCAATTTGGAAAGTCAATATCAAGATTGGTCGGATACTGTTTCACAGAATGAATTTCCCACAACGCTTTGTACTTCTCATATAACTCTTGTCCTTTTTCTGTCAGTAAGGTTCTATCTCCTACATCAGCAATTAGACCTTTTGACTTGAAAATGCGAGTTAGTTTCTCTGCGTTTAAATTATAGTCAGAAAAGAAATACTTTGGAATAGAGACAGTCGATTTTCTTCCGTTCTTTGGTTTTCCCCACCAGACTAACAAAAGCAGTTCTCTAAGTTTAAAATTTTCATCAGTAACATAAGTATCACTATAATTTGGGAAAGTATGATCTCGGCCGTATATTTTAGAAATATCAGGGTCGCTGCTCAAAAGTCTATAATACTCTGGAGTGTAATAGTCTATTCCCCTAATACTATAACTGCTGGGTGCTATCTTATCCCGTTTACCAAACAGTGCGCTAAAAAATCCCATAATAACCTCCTAATGCCCATCAACGAATTTCAGATACTCTTCTTGTATCATGACTTCGTCGGTGGTTGTTTTAATTATTTTGTACAAAAGTAGTCCAGCGCTAAAACTGGCTCATTCTCTCCCTTTCGTCATCTAGTGACTGCTGCAATAAGTTGGCCAGCCCTTGGATATTTTGATTGGCTAAAAGCTCCATATACTCCGCCCTGTCATCCTTACTGATAATGACCGGAGAACCTAGGTACTTCATGGCTAAGTACATCAGAACCAAGCGGCCAGTACGCCCATTCCCATCACTAAAAGGGTGAATACGCTCGAACTGGATATGAGTATCAGCCAGTATTTCTACTATCTCACGCTCACTCTTTGCCGCATCTAGTCTATAAGCTGTATTGTCCGCCCATTGAGTCATCAAAAAAGGCGTTTCCTCTGGTGAAGCTGTCTTAAATTCAGCCCCTATGATAGCATTCTGAACAGCTTTAAACTGCCCTCTATCGTGCTGCAGGCGGTCTGTCAATAGCGCATGGAAATCTTGCACCAGCCCCACAGTCAAGGGAGAGTTATTAGCCAAGCTATCCAGCAACAAAGAAAAAGCCTGTTTGTGATTCTCTATCTCATAGAACTCTCTAATACTCTTGTGTTTCCCAGGTAGGGTGCTTTCTAAGATGATACTGACCGTTTCGGGAAGAGATATAGTATTCCCCTCAATCCCGCTGGAATGGTAGGCCATACGGATCAAAATATCATCCAGATAATCTTGTTTATAGGTCATTTAGTTTCCTTTCTGTCTTTAGTGTGTTTGTTAGAAATCACGCGCATTATTATTGAATATTGTGGGACGTGGGCCAGTTTCTAAAGTGTTCCTCAGTATTTTTTCTTGGATCATTTAAGTGTTTTTGAATAAGCAAACGTTTCTCAAACAACATATCAATAAACGCTAAAATTTCATGGTCTAATCGGTTTAGAGCTTCTTTTTCAGCATCAGAATATTCCTTTTTGCTTTCAATCTGAAAAAATACATTTTTTAAGTTGTAAAAAAACTCTCCTAGCCCCTCGTTTTGGAAAATGCTATCTATTTGCTTTGCAATATCGTTGGTTTTGGCATAATCGGAAAGATCTTGAATTTCTTTGATAATAGCTTTTTTGGCTTTAGTTATTTGTTTTTCTTTTTCTTCATCATTGTAACCAAGCAAATAACCAACACCAACCCTGAAGAAGTTAGCTAGTTGCTGGGCTTTATCTGGTTTGATTTGGTTTACACCATTTTCCCAGTTTTGAATGGTTCGATAAGACACTCCGATTTTTTTCGCTAGCGCTTGTTGTGATAAGCCTTCTTTTTGTCGTATTTCTTTTATTCTATTCATAATAGTGTACCTTTCTTAAGCATTATATCATAGCACCGAAAAAAAGTACAACACAACATAAATAACGTTTGACAACGAAAAAATAAAGTGCTATTATATCATTATGCACCGATAAAAGGTGTTATTAGATAAAAACACGGAGGAACTACAATGCGAAATAATATGCGTGTATTGCTGGCCAAAAAGCGCGAAAAGGTTTCACACGTTGCAAAGGCGACAGGGTTATCTAAAAGTGCCCTGACTGCCTTGTACTATGAACGTACTAAACGCCCAGATATAGAAACTTTACAAAAGGTCGCTAACTATCTAGGAGTTACACTTGACGAACTACTGACACCAGAAGAGTAAGAAAGGATTAAAAACATGAACCTAGTCTACATGGACGGCAAGAAAGAGCCGTACACAACAAGCGAGATTATCGCTGAATGTGCTGGAGTACAGCACCACACTGTAACACGCCTACTAAGAAATCACAAAGAGCGATTTACGGCGTTTGGATTTTATGGATTTGAAATCCATAAATTAGACGGAAAAGGACGACCTAAAAAGGTCTATCGTTTAAATGAACAACAAGCTACACTACTAATCACTTACTTAGACAACACACCGCAAGTTGTTGAGTTCAAGACAAATCTAGTCAAAGCATTCTTTGAAATGCGGGACGAGCTAGCAAAGTTCAAGCTGCAGCGTGCTTTAGAAAAGCCCAAGCGTAAAACTTTGCATGATTGCATTAAAAGCTGGGGAAATGCACCTAAACACGCGCATCCAACAATAAACAATCTACTGCTCAAAGGTGCTAGCGGAATGAATAAAAATCAACTAGTGGCAGCGCGTGGAGGTCTTACAGGCATTGACAGCTTAACCAGTACCGAGCTAGTCAGATACCAAGCTTTGGAAGATATGGCTATCGCCATGATTGGCTTAAACATGAGCTATCAGGATATCAAGTCTATGGTATTCAGACCAAAAGAAAACGCACCACAAGGCGCGTGAGAGCAACAAAAAAAGCCTTAACAGACGACCAAATCAGAAAGGCTTTCACACTATCACCAAAACAAATTAACAAGCAGGCAAGCTGTTATTAAAAGGGTTTTAGTAAAGATTTCATAGCTAAATTATAACATAGGCTATTGAAAAATGCTACCGCAGAGAGCAGGCATCTCTAACTGCCAAACAATTCAAAAAGGATAAAGCTATGATCCAAGAAATTGACATGACGCCAGGGCAAGCAATCGTCTTTGTATTGCTTCTGCTTTTCCTAATCTGGAAGCTATGGCATCTAAAAGGCTCTCAGAGCTCACCAGAGCCCCTCAGAGCGACGAAAAACACTCAGACGGTAGAATATACCACCGAGGAACTAAACCCCGAATATGGGGCTTATATTCAGCTTGCAGGACGCAAGTACAACTAAAGGAGACAAGAACATGGAAATCTCAATCTTTGACCACAACAAACTAAATCGTACCGCATTTTACGTTAAAGAACTAGACGTGCTTTTTATAGCAGATACAGTAAACGAGGAAGAAAAACAAACACTTATCCGGCAATACGGAAAATAAGCACTATAAAAGCGAGGAACAAGAAAATGGCTGAAAAAACAGAACAAACTAAAACTGTACAACTTACTGTCGAAGAGCTGCAGGGCTTAGGCTACCGACTGTCTAATATCCTAAAGACAATTAAATTGGATCAAGTGGCTCAAGCTGGGGTATCTCTTTCAAAAGACTGGGAATCATTCATCTTTACCGACATAGCAACAAGCTATCTAAGCTCTTCCTACGAGGTATTTGAAACGATTATCGCCGAGCTTGATGATATAGCTAGTCAGCTTTTGGAGTGCGACGATGCTGAGGAGCTGGAGGGTTTTAGAAATGGCCGATAAATTCGAACCAAACAACAATATTCTCAGTTTCTCTGAGTACATGAAAGAGTTAGAAGAGCAGAAAAAGAACTTAGCAAAGTCCAAGAACGATGAATCATTCAACAGTATGGTTTGTGAGTTTGCTGTTAGGACTAATGACGATATAGGCAGAATAATTGGAATTTTGGAAGAGCAACAGAAAACCATTCACAGAATGGCTAAGGAAATTGAAAACCTGAAACAAAATAAAAGCGAGGTGTGAAATGACACAGACAACTATGCCAGAGAATTATAAGCGAGTTCTCAATCTAATCAAGGTTGGGGGTGAGAATGCCATTACAGGCGCTGAAATTGCTAATATCTTGAAAATCGAAAAGCGAGCCGTCCAAGAGATTATCAGTCACTTAATAACTCGATACAAGATTCCGATTATCGGAGCACGTCTTATCCCTCACAGCGGCTACTATATCCCAGCCAGTAAGGCAGAACTGATAAACGGGGTCAAACCTTTGAAAAACCAAGTACAAAAAGAACAAGTCCGCCTTAACGTGCTCTTAAATGCCGATTTAGAGAGCTATAAGGCCTTTCTGAATAGGGGGTAATAGTTATTGTTCAGTCTGAGTAAAGAAAGCGAAAATAGCTTAAATCAGGGCATTCTAAAGTTAGTTGCTGACTTTCTAAAAGTCAGTAAACAGCCCACACCTAGACAGCTAGGACTAATGACACCCCGACAGATTAAAGAGGAACTAGGTATCACAGCCCGGACACTGCAGCGCTGGGAGCGTGCCGGATTGAGACGCTATCAGCCACCAGTAGAGGACACACGAAAAGTCTTTTACAGAGTAAGCGATATTCTAATATTTTTGGGGGTGGAACATGGCTAAAACAAAAGTATATTTTTGGCTAAAAGTCGATAAAAAGTTTTTTGATAATATTTTTATTAAAAAGCTTAAAAACATAGCCGGCGGCTATACTATGACGGTTATTTATATCCGTTTAATGCTTGAAAGCTTAGAAAGTGACTGTATTTTATATTATGAGGGATACTTCAACGATCTTGCGGAAGAATTAGCCTTAAAACTTGATGTGTCAGAAGATGATATACGGATGACGCTTAGCTATTTCACACAGTGCGGACTTATTCAAGTTGATAGTGATAGCAATGCAGAGATGGCACAGGCTAAAGCCTTGGTACAACAGGAAACTAACCAAGCTGCCTATATGCGACAATACCGTAAAGAACAGAAAGAAAAGAAGAACAATCTTACAATGTTATCCGAAAATCTTACAACGTTAACTACGTGTAAGACAGAGATAGAGAAAGAGATAGATATAGAGAAAGAGATAGAGTTAGAGTCAGAAGAAAGAGATAGAGAAAAAATATCTGCTTCTGCTGAAATCTCTAAATATTATCAATCTAGAATTGGAGTTATTGACGGAGTACAATATCAACAACTAATGGACTACCACACGCAAGATAAGCTAGAACTAGATTTAATTAAACTAGCTATTGATAAAGCTGCTGACAATGGTAAACGCTCCTTTGGTTATGTCAATACTATCTTGAAGAACTGGACTCAAAACGGTATAAAGACCGTTGCACAGCAAGACGAAGAACAACAGCGCTATATAGCTGATAAAGGACACGCGCAGAAAACAGCAAGCATTACTGATCCATTTGGTGGAAATCTAGGCTAAGAGGTGAAAAAATGGAATCATTAAACCACAGCAAAGAGGATTTTGAACTTGATTTTATGGAACCAGACAATCAAAACCTAATAGCTACTATACGACGCAATGCCAATCTCGAAGCCTATCGAGTATTTGAAAGAGATAGTACGGTGACAAATGAAATTTTGAATGCCACTTTTGAGAATTTCAAAGCTGAGACTCCAAAAGAGAAAGCAGCAAAAGATTTTGCCATAAAACAAGCCAAACAATACTTAGACGGTATGCGAGGAAATACTATCATTACTGGCCCGCCAGGAGTAGGCAAAAGCCACTTGTGCTACTCCCTTGCTCGAGCAATCAACGAGGGCTACCATAGCAAAGAGGATTCTAAGCGCGTGTTATTTGTCAGCATTGCTGAGATAGTCACACGCATACAGTCAGGATGGCAAGATAAAATAAGCGACTTTACAGAAGATGATGCTGTTAAGCTGCTTACTTCTGTTGACTATCTTTTCATTGATGACTTAGGAACAGAAAGCGCCATGACTTCTCAAAAACGAGAAGCTAATAACTGGGTGCAGACTTTTCTTTTCAAAATCTTTGACAAGCGAGAAACAACAATCATCAACACAAATCATACTGGTAAAGAGCTAGCACAAATCTACAATCCTAAGCTAGTCAGTCGGATTGGCAAACGGTCAGAGGGGAATGTATTCACTATGGCCGGTATCACAGACAAACGCATGAAGAGGAATTTTTAATCAAAGAAACGGAGACAAAGAAATGACTGAAACACTAAATCAAATCAAAGCTGAATTGACAGCGATTGTTGCAAACAAAAACCAAGAATGCGATAGATTGCGCCAGCAAATAGAGTCGCTATCTAAAGACATAAAGGAAAAGGAAGCAGAGAAGGAAGAAGCAGAAAGAAAAACTGACTATAAAATCTTGTCTGAAAAAACAGAGGAACAGTGGCACTTAAAGCAGACTCAGAAGCTTCTTAATGATAAACTCAAGAAATTGGAGTCTACTCAGGAAATCACATCCGAAGAATGCAAAGAATATCAAGATAGGATTCATGCCGCAGCAAGAGAAGAGAGTGAGAAGCTGATTGAAAAGGCTAAACCGCTGTACAATTCATTACGTGAACTATCAGCAAAATCAGGAGAAATTTATAATCAGTTTGATGAAATGACAAGACTCCTGACCTATGACATTATGAACACTCCATCTATCCCATCCCCGCCTCTTGATAGTTATCGCGGCAGATCTATTGCAGGAATAAAAGATGTACTTGATTTCGTTCAATTTGAAGAACTGAAGAAATAAGGAGACAGACAAAATGACACTAAAAACTATTTCAGAGAAAGCAAAAACATTTACATTTACTCACTCTTTCGCAGACTGTCAGACAGCCCAAACAGCAGGTCGCGCGCTACTGGGATATATGACTGGAACATATTGCCAGCCTGTAATCTCAATAACCTACAAGGATAAAGGCATGCTAGTAGCTGAGTATGTGGAGGATAACAAGCTAAACGAGACTTTCAAGCGTATTTGTGACAGCTTCAAAGACTATTACAAGCAACCTGAGGAGGAGCTTAAGGGATAGCGGGAGAAGATAAACATGGAAATACAAGAAGGCTTTATTTATTTTAGAAATTATGGTAGAATAAAACTGTTAGAGATCCCGAAGTTTGGAAGCGTAACGCTAAAAATACAAGATGGCGAGATTGTCTCCAGCGTGGAGTCTAAAACAACACAATATAAAAAAGAATACTGACTGAAAAAATCAGAGGTATAGCATAAAGTAGAGTAATCTATTTTGGCTATGCCTCTTTTGTTTTTGGAAAGGATGGAGGAAAAAGAAATGCCAACATTGCAAGAAGTAAAAAACCAGATGGACAAAGTACGGACTCAATTAGAGATTTTTGATCGCTTTGATGAGGAAATTGAGAAAGTAGAGAAAGAAGTCAAGGCTATTAAATCCAAGAAAGCGGATGTACAAACATTTGAAGATTTTCAAGCTATTAATGCAAAAGAAAAGTATATTGCTGATATGAAAGAACAAAGAACAAAACTTGAGAAAGAACGGATTGACTCAATCGTAGCAGACGCTAGAAAAATCAATGCCTCAGGTTATTTAGAAACAGCATTAGAGCAAGATGAAACAGTGAAGCGTCAGCGTCAAGAAATCAAAGAGAAATCTATTGAGCTTTTGGAATTGATCGCGAATTATAACGAAAATTACAAAAATACTGCTAAAAGATTGGCAGACGAAGTAAGAGAAACAGGTATTGAAGAATTATTTGACCGCCTGAATACGTCACCAGAATATAGCGGAGTAAGTAAGCCTTATATCTACAGTGGTATAGCTGGTTACATGGGCAATCAACACCGCTATTTAGATCCAAAAGATGATTTGGCGTATTTTGTGAATCGTGTTAACAGTTTTGAAGGAGAATAATAAATATGATTGATAAAAAATTAGAAGAAACGATCCGTGAGGTTGAAGAAGAAGCACATCAAAAAGAGTTTATTGAAAACATTAACAAGAAACTGGATAGACTAGTCAATTCACAGGAAGAAGCCAACTTTAACGAAAAAGTCAAAGAGTTTAAGAAAATGAATTACTCAGAGCGTGTTGACCTTTTTAATAGTGATCCAGAATTATATAATAAGTTGCGTGATAAAGTCCGCCATGGCTTATAGTATGGAGTTAGGGGGAACAATCCCCTTTTTGTTATCAAGTCAATAGTTTTGGGTTTTTCTATATAGGGGGAGATAATGAAGCAGTTAGCAATAGAAACATTTATAAAGCCTATGAAAATCAATAATATCTCCCATGGTATAGCTGAACTAGCCGGCAGAAAGCTAGAAATAGACTTAGAAAACTTATGTATCACCTTTGATAAAGATTACTTTAATTTGACTAAAATACCTGGAACTAAAGGGGGCAGCCGCTACTTCTTTCTATGCCCTCTTTGTGGCCGGCGGTGTAGAATACTCTATAAGCAGCTTATACTTTATGGATGCGGATCATGCCAACAAGTACATAAGCAAACCCTAAACCGCAGCAAGACAGACTGCCAATACTACTGGGAGCGAGCATTGAGAGAAGCTAGAAAGGTAGAGCCGGGTTGGAGTCCTAAACGTGGCGGCTATATGTTTGATGCTTTTCCTGCACGACCTAAGTTTATGAAACGCCAACGGTATTATAAGCACTATCAAAGGTTTGTGAACTATACTAGAAAAGGTGATAGTCTTTGGATGAATGGCTTAAATAATTGATTGAACTAATAGGAGTTGAGAATATTGAAATTAAACACGCGCAGGACGACAAAGAACGTAACCGAGCGTATGGAACTTTTAGGTAGAGCCTATCGAATGGCTCAGGCATGGAACTTCATAAGCATAGATGAAAAGGCATGGAAAGTGATTATAAAGCCTCATAACATCAAGGGAAAGTTTGCCGAGCAGATAGAAAACACTTTGACTATTTGTATTGCTGATATTAACGCCATAGAACACTGTACAGCTCGTCAGTGTTTTATTGAGAATTTCTGCAGATTCACCGAATCTCGGAAACGATTTGCAACAGAGAAAGCCAAAAAGATGGGATATAGTATAACTCAATACAACCTTTATAAGCGAATGGGCGTACTTAACTTTGCTGAGATACATAGAGGCGGAGAGCTGCAAGTTTGGGAGCATTAACAGAGCATAAAAAAAGAGAACTGACTATAGTGCCGACCGTGAAAACGGACAAGGGGTACGAAATCAATTCTCTTTACTTAAAGTATACAACATTTTTACTAGAAAAAGCAAAGTAGCAGTATCTAGCTAATCTATGATAAAACATACTAAACTTGATGAAAAATATAAAAAAATGATAAAAATAGTTGTTTTTTTGAAGTTTATATAATATAATTATCATGAAAGATATCAATGGCCTCCCACGCATATGCGCAGATACGTTCTGATGGGAGGTTTTTTTATAAAAATGTTAAGTGAGAATACTATGATTGAGCATTTTGAACATAAAAGCTATGAAGAACAAATAACACTCCTTGAATCAAGGTCAATGTGTTTTGAGAACGACGCATCTAGGAGCAAGGCAATAAATAGTTTGTCAATGGTTTCCTACTATAAAATTAAAGAATTTGCTAAACCATTTGCAAAGATAAGAAAGAATGGTACACAGAAAATTATTGATTACCAAAATACTAAATTTGAAATTGTTATTTCAAGATATTATCAAGATAAAAATTTGAGGTTAAATTTATTACACGCAATTGAAGATATTGAGGTTGCGTTAAAAACAAAGATAGCTTATGTTTTAGGTAGGAGTAATTTAAATAGTTATGGCTATCTTAATTTCTCAAATTGGTGTAATAAAGAGGAGTATTGTAAGCACTATCTTCGGTATAGTGAAAATAAATTCAAAAAAAATTTGTTGATTGAGTTAAGGAAATCTTCTAATTCTGAAATAGATGAAAAATTAAAAATTGATCAATCAAAATATCCGCCTATTTGGCTTGCCGTAAATGTCCTTACGTTCGGTCAAATGGTTAATATGTTAGAACTAATGTCAGTGAAGAAACTTGGTCAGATATCTAGTTTTTTTGATTGTGAGAATTCAGAGTTAATATCTTGGTTAAAGTGTATCAATCTAGTTAGAAATATTTGTGCCCATAATTCAAATATTATTGATTTTAAATTTAAAACAGTTCCTCAATTAAAGGATGAGTGGAAAGATTATCTGTACGAATTAAAGCCAGGGGTTTATTCAAATAGAATTGCATTACCATTTCTTATAATTAGTTATATGATGGATAAAATTAATCCTAAGTATCATTTTCAGGATATCGTTAATTCACTAGATAAGCTTATCAGAGACGATAACAATGCCAAATATTATGGTTTTAAATCCATTAGTACGATGAAGTCGATTAAATCTAAGTGGATTAGGAAACCAGTGCCACGCAGAAGAACTAGATAAATAGCACCCCTAAAGGTGCTATTTTCTTGCCTGCTGAACTCATAATTTTCACGCCCTTTTTTAGGGCTTTTTTTGTTCACCTTTTTGTGGACTAAGAGAGGGCATTAAATACCTTGTATGATATATAATTTCTTCTAAACCTTATACAATCAAGGGTTAATAGCTTACAAAGGGCTGTAAGAATAACTAGAAGAATATTCCTCGAATTTTCATGTATTTCTCTTTTCTATTCTTGCTGTCCCTATTATACTAAATTCGCAAAAAACAAGCAAAAAACCGCCGATTGGCGATTCTCCCTAGTATAGATCTCTGATGATCTCTCCATTATCCAGATAGGTAAACTGCTCCGTCAAATCTGATGTGAAAACTTGATACATTTCCTTAAAGCTCACAGCCAGCGAGTAGCTGTCAAAATCTTCACGGTTAATCCAGAACACCTCGCCTTCGTCGGATGAAACCAGCTCTCCTTCAAAACGATTGGTCTTGTAAAGAAAAACGATGTAGCGCTCATCTTTTTCAGTATAAAACTGCTTGACACCACACAAGCGAGGCTCAT
>ERZ772924.756-NODE-756-length-15484-cov-25.044721_pt1 | contig 15484 bp, 15 predicted proteins | sample MGYA00512116_ERZ772924 | MGnify/ENA primary metagenome ERZ772924 (study PRJEB29015, sample SAMEA2737920) | human oral metagenome | biome: human oral; feature: human-associated habitat; material: dental | place: China | collected 2134 ...
GGCGGGCAGTCGCGCGGGAGGCCGAGCGGACCGGTTGGTTTTCGGGGGCCCGGACTTCCGGCGGGCAATCGAGGCGGCCCGCGACGACGGCGCATCCCTCACGTGGGTCGCCGCAGCGCCGATCAGCGTCGGGGCGCTCGGCCTTTGGCTGACTCTGGGAGCAGCGCGACGGCGGCCAAGGCCGCGACCCAGTGCGAGCAGATCTGGCTGCGGGGCGCTGCCAACAGCGTCGTCCGAGAAAGCGGCCGCTAGACGCCCCTGCGAAACGCGGACTGGCAAACCGAACGAGAAATCGCCTCCGTGCGCTAGGGCACGCGGTGACTTTGCGGATACGCCGTTCAGCCGCGACTTTCCCGGCGGGGCGCGGCCGAACGGCGGATCCTGCGGAGCTTCGCGCTGCGCTGCGGCACTGGCGCCGCGGTTATTGCTGCGCCGCGGCTCGGCGTTCGAGCCTTGCAGCCACAACCTGGTAGGCGATGGCCGCGCACAGGCCGACCGCCGCCGCGACGATGGCGATGACGAGCGCCTGCGAGTAGTCGCCGCCGTTGCTCTTGCCGATCTTGGCCCCCAGATTGGGTGCGAAGATTGCGGAGACCGCGAAGGCGCTGAAAGCGACTCCGTAGTTGATCCCCTGGTTCTTCGGGCCGAACTGGCTCATGACGAGGGCAGGCATGGTGCCCATGATGCCGCCGTACCCCATGCCGACGGCGAAGATGCCGAGAACGAGGGGCAGCACGTTGTGGTCGCCCTTGCCGACGATCAGCGAGATCAGGCCGAGGGCTGCGAGGATGAAGATGATCTGCACGGTGCGCACCCGGCCGATCTTGTCGGAGACGGTTCCAAAGCAGATCCGGCCCGCCAGGGAGGCGAAGGCGTAGACGGAGACGATGAAGGCCGCCTCGGACTTCGAATAGCCGAACATCCCCTGCGCGAGCGGGGAGGCGTTGGCGACGATGAGCAGGCCGGAGAAGGCGCCGCAGACGAAGATGACGAAGATGAGCCAGAACATGGGAGTCATGCACATCTGCCGCCAGTTGAAGTTCTTCGCCTCGGCCGCCGGGCCTCCGGACGCCGGGGCCGGCGGAGTCCAGCCCTCGGGCGCGTAGTTCGCGGGAGCCTGGCGCAGCGTGAGGGCGACGAGGACGGCGACTGCGAGAAAGGCGACGCCGAAGGCACTCATCGTGGTGACGATCCCCTGGTCGTCGAGAATCCAGCGGGCCAGGGGCGCCATGACGATCGCGGCGCCGCCGTTGGCGCCGGTTATGAGGCCCGCGGCCATTCCGCGGCGATCCGGGAAGAAGCGCATCGTGTTGTTGAGGGCGGCGGTGTAGGCGAATCCCTGGCCGAGGCCGCCGATCACGCCGAAGCAGAGGATGAACATGGAGCCCGAGCCGGACAGCCCGCCGAGCAGCCATCCCAGCCCCCACAGGGTGCCTCCGGCCAGCGCGACGAGCTGGGTCTTGCCGCGGTCCACGAAGTAGCCTCCGAGGATCATCGGGATCGGCGAGATGGCGTTGAGCACGGAATAGGCCATGACGGCGTCGTCCGAGCCGAATTCCTTTTCCAGCGCCGTTTTAAGCACCGAGAAGATGTAGGTGCACCCGGTGGCGAAAACCAGCAGGCACGACGCCGCCAGAATCAACCACCGGTTGTATCGAACTTTTTCTGACATTGAATAACCTTTCGAGTGGAAGCCGCCGTCATGCGGCCTTCTCATCCATCACGCTCACGAGCCCGCCCGGGTTTCGGCACATGCCCCCGGATCCGTCTCTTTGAGATCGTCGTCGATCTCCGGCGTGAATTCTATCTGGTCAAGGGCGTCCGGCCGCAGACCGACGCCCGGCGCGACCTCGCGCTGGGTCAGGCGCTCGCCGTCGAGCGTGAAGACCGCGGGTTCAGCGACACGGAGGACGCGCCGGCCAAATTTCGAGGCGGCCGACCCCCAAAAGCTCGCCCGCTCGACGTCCTTGACTAATTTCTTTGCCCTGCCCTCGTTCGCAACGACCGCCCCTCCGGCTGCGCCGGAGGCCGGATGCGCGGCCTCCTCGGCCGAAACGACGGCTGACATGGCTCTACTTCGTGTGCTCTTTGACGATCTGGCGGCCGACGACGTGCACCATGATCTCGTCGGTGCCGCCCCCGAAGCGGTGCCCGCGGGCGTCGCGCCACAGCCGCTCGATCCGCACGCCCTCGGTCACGCCGATGCCGCCGTGGATCTGGAGGGCGTCGTCGCACACCTCGAAGGCGGCCATCGAGCAGTAGCGCTTGCACATAGCGGCCTGCTTGCGGTCGAGCGTGCCGTTGTCCACCATCGAGGCCGAGTGGTAGATGAAGTTCTTCATGTTCTCGATCTTGATGGCCATGTCCGTCAGCTTCTCCTGCACCAGCTGGAACGAGCCGATCGGCTTGCCGAATTGCACGCGGGTCGCGGCGTACTCCGCGGCGTCCTTGAAGGCCGCCTCGGCCAGGCCGAGGGACTGGGTGGCCGTCATGATCCGCTCCAGCTCGAAGTTCTTCATGAGCTGCTTGAAGCCCTCGCCTTTGACGCCTACGAGGCAGGATTCGTCGACCTCGACGTCGTTGTAGTAGATCTCCGACGAGTCCGCGGTGTGCCAGCACATCTTGGAGATCGGGGAGATCTCGATGCCGGGGGCGTCGGTGGGAACGAGGTACATCGAGATGGCGCGGCGCGGATCCTCGGCGTCGGGGTTGACGGCCATGGTCAGGAGGTACTTCGTATCGACGGCGTTCGTGATGAGGGTCTTCGTTCCGTTGAAGCGCACCTTTCCGTCCCGATGCTCGGCGGTCGTCTTCATGGCCGAGGAATCCGATCCCGCCTGCGGCTCGGTGAAGGCGAGGGCGAAAGGGACGCCGCCGTCCTGCAAAATGCCCAGGACCGACTCGCGCTGCTCGGGCGAGCCGAACTCGAGGATGTCGAGGACCTGGAGGATCTCAGTGGCGTATCCGAGGTTGAGGCCGCGTGAGGCCACCCTCTCCCCGATGAGGCACATTGTCACCATGTCCACCGGCGTGCCGCCGTATTCCTCGGGAATTCCGAGGGAGAGGAAGCCCGCCTCCTGCATGGCCCGCTTGAATTCGACGGGCTGGCGATGCTCGCGATCCGTCTCGGCCACGTACGCCGGGGACGCGTACTGGTCGAGGATTTCGTCAAGGCTTTCCAGCAGAAGCTGCTGTTCTTCGCTGAGGCTGAAGTCCATTCTTCATTGAACCTTTCTCTGTTTGGGGCTCCGCGGCGACGCATTCGTTCGGGCTCCGCGGCGCACCAAGTTTCGGCGACGTCGGAAACTCGCGAGCGCGTGCCGCGTTTCACATGACAAGCCTAAGAATCTCGCGGACCGAGGATATAGGACCAAAGTAGTCCGATTTGCGGGAGTATGCTCGATAGTGTTCTCTCGCACGGGCAGACGATGCCCGCCGCACCGCGGATCACGCAATCTCCACGCGGATCCGGGCCGCTGCGCGCTCAACGCCGAACGACCAAAGGAGCGACGATGACCAAGGCAATCAGCGCGGCGCAGGCTGCCGCGCTCATCAAGGACGGCGACACGGTCGCGTTCTCCGGCTTCGGTTTGGCCTGCGTCAACCAGGAAGTCATCGCCGCCCTCGAGGAGCGATGGTTGGCCGGGCAGGGCCCCCGCGGCCTGACGATCGTCAACTCCTCCGCCGTCGGCGCGCGCGGCAAGCGCGAAGGCCTGGGCAAGCTCTCCTACGAGGGGCTGGTCAAGCGGTGGATCGGCGGAATCATGTCCGCCTCCCCCGCGTTGGGCCAGCTCGCCGCCGACAACAAGCTCGAATGCTACAACCTGCCGCAGGGCGTCATGACGGCCCTCTACCGCGAGATCGCCGCGCATCGGCCCGGCGTCGTCACCAAGGTGGGGCTGGGCACCTTCGTCGATCCTCGCATCGAGGGCGCCAAGGTCAACGACGTCACCACGGAGGACCTCGTCTCGCTCATCGAGCTGGACGGCGAAGAGTACCTGTACTACCGAGGGTTTCCGATCGACGTCGGGCTCATCCGCGGCACGTACGCCGACGAGATGGGCAACCTGACGATGGAGCACGAGGGCCTGAAGATGGAGATCCTCCCCATCGCGCAGGCCGTACACAATTCGGGCGGGATCGTCATCGCTCAGGCGAAGGCGGTGGTCGCGACGGGCACTCTCGACCCGAACCTCGTGCGCGTCCCCGGGAACCTCGTCGACTACATCGTGGTCTCCGAGCCGGACAACCACATGCAGACCGAGTACACCCAGTACAATCCCGCCTTCTCGGGGCAAATCAAGGTCCCCGCCTCGAACGTCGAGCCTCTGCCGCTGACCATTCGCAAGGTCATGGCGCGCCGCGCCGCCATGGAGATCCGGCCGGGCCAGACCATGAACCTCGGGGTGGGGGTGCCGGCCGACGTCGGGATCGTGCTCGCCGAGGAAGGCGTCTCCGACTACGCGCTGCTGACCACCGAGGCCGGCGCCGTCGGCGGGACCCCCGCAGACGACAAGAACTTCGGCCACGCCTACAACGTGCTCGCCCAGGTCGGCATGCACGAGCAATTCGACTATTACGACGGCGGAGGCCTCGACCTGACGATCCTCGGCACGGCGCAGACGGACGCCCGCGGGGACGTCAACGTCTCGAAGTTCAACGGCCGCGTGGCGGGCTGCGGCGGTTTCATCAACATTACGGCCACCGCCAAGCACGTGGTGTTCGCGGGCTCCTTCACGGCGGGAGGCCTCGACGTCCAGTTCGCAGACGGGGGCTGCAGGATCGCGGCCGAGGGAAAGGTGCGCAAGTTCGTCCGCGACGTCGAGCAGATCACCTTCTCCGGCGAGCAGGCCTCCCTCGCGGGCCAGTCGGTGCTTTACGTGACCGAGCGCGCGGTCTTCGAGCTGCGCGAGGGCCGCCTGACGCTCATTGAGAAGGCGCCGTGGGCGGACTTGCAGCGCGACATCCTCGACCAAATGGACTTCGAGCCGGCGATCGCGGACGACCTGCGGGACATGGACCCGGGCATTTTCCGTGAGAAGTGGGGCGGGCTCAAGGCGCACATCGATGCGGCCGCAGAGCGCACGGCCGCGAATTCGACGGCCCCTCAGGCCCCTACCCCTTCGAGTCACAAGTGAACGGCACAGGGCGAGAGTCGGGCCCGGGCGAGCTCGTCTCGCCGATCCTGCAGTTCGACGCCCTCGCCCGCTCCGAGCCGTCGAAGACGTGCATCGTGGTCGACTCCTTCAGCTACACCCGGGCGCAGATCCTCGAGGCGGCGGACGCGCTGGCGGCCGGGCTCGCCGCCTACGGCGTCGGGCAGGGCGACAGGATCGCCATCATCCGGAGAAACGCCCCGATCCACATGATCGCCTTGCTGGCGGCCAGCAGAATCGGCGCCGTGCTGCTACCGCTCAATTTCCGTCTGTCCTCGGTCGAGTGCCAGGCGATCATCGACGACGCCGGGTGCGCGGCCGTGCTGTGCGGGCCGCGTTTCGCGCGGCAGTTCGACGAAGAGCTCGACCTTTCGCCCGAGATCCTCTGGATCGTCGACGACATCGACCCCTCGATCGAGCCCCCGGAGGACGATTCTCTCCACTTCATCTGGCAGAGGCTCTCGGAGCTCTACCGCGCAGGCGAGGGCATGGTCCCCGACGCCGTCCCGATCCGGGCCGACGCCCTCGCGCTTTTGCTCTACACGTCCGGCTCGACGGGCAAGGCCAAGGGCGTCAAGCTCACCTACGGCAACGTCTTCGCCTCATGGGCGGCTTTCTCCGAGGTGCTCGGCACGGGGCCCGACGACGTCGCCCTTGCGATCGCGTCCTTCGGGCACGTCGGGGGCCTCAACACCTTCACCTTCGCCACGCTTCTGGCCGGCGGCCTCGTGGTGGTCCAGCGCAAATGGGACGTCGGCGACGCTCTGGCCAAGATCGAACGCTATCGGGTGACCCGCACCTTCGGCGTCCCGACGATGTACGACGCCATGGCCCGGCATCCGGACTTCGGCTCGCGCGACCTTTCGAGCCTGAAAACGGCGATCGTCGGCGGCGCCTGCTGCCCCAAGGACTTGTGCGACGTTTTCACCGCGCGAGGCGTGCCTTTGGCGAACTCGTGGGGCATGACCGAAACCGCGGGCGGCGGCACGCTCACGCCGCCGAAGGACATGGCCAGGCATTGCGCCCAGGTGGGCAAGGCCGCACCCGGGATGAAGATGCGGGTGGCGCGCGAGGACGGATCCGAGGCTTTGGTCGGCGAGGTCGGCGAACTGTGGGTGTCCGGACCGTCCGTCTCCCCCGGATACTGGGGAAAACCGGAAGGCCAGGGCTGCGGTTTCTCAGACGACGGATGGTTCCACACGGGAGACCTCGTCTCCGTGGACGCCGAAGGCTTTTACACCATCGAGGGGCGTGCCAAGGATCTCATCATCTCCGGCGGGGAGAACATCTATCCCGCCGAGATCGAGACGGTGCTGCGCAACCACCCCGCCGTCGCCGAGGCAGTTGTGGTGGGCATGCCGGACAATCGCTGGGGCGAGCTGCCGGCGGCCTTCGTCGTCGCCGACGACGGCGCCGATCTGGACCTCGAAGAAGTGCGCGCCTTCGCCGCGACCCGGCTGGCGAAATACAAGGTGCCGCGCACGATGGCGGAGCTTGACGCCATCCCCCTGGGTTCGACAGGCAAGCCGGATCGCGGCGCGTTGGCGCGCATCGCCGCGCGCCATCACGACCCGGGGCCGCGCTGGTACGCGCAGAGGTGAGAGCGCCGACGGCGCCGACACGGGCGATCTGCGCGAGCGGGCAGCTCTGGCACGGCGAGCGGGCCGCTCTAGCACGGGCAGAGGCGAAAACTCTTCGACGGTGACGCCGCGTCGCCGCCGCTTCAGTCGGCGGCCTCGCACCGTCGCCTTCCGCCTCACAAACCGACTTTTCCGACTTCCGCGTTTCACATTTCGAACACCCTTGTATAGTGAACATAATATTTATAGGATTACACTATACGAGAGGAGAACGATGACCGGAATACTGAGCGCGAAAAACGACGAGCTGCGTCAACTCGCCTCCAGACTGCAGGCGAGCTCCGCCACCCTCGAAGACGCGGCGGTCAAACAGAGCCTGAACTCGGATTCCGCGGGATTCGTCGAGCTGTCCCAAGCGTGCGGAGAGTTCGTTTCGAATGCGGCCAAACGCGTGCAAGGCAGGCAAGAGTGGTTCGACAAGGTGATCGACGGCGTCGAGTTCACGGCTCGGCACATCGGGCAGACCGACGCCCAAATCGCCCAAAGCATAATCAAGACAAGCAGAAGTTTCTCCGACGTCGTCTTCTCTCTGGAGCCGCTTCTGTGGAGCAGCAAATTCGGCTGGGACGGCGACGCCTATCAAGAGAACGGATGACCGACGATGCACGTGCCGGTATTCACGCTGTTCGCCCGAGATATCCCGGGAAGCCCCGATGGCATCTTTGCTTTCGCCACGGTTTTGCGAGAGAAAGCGAAGGCTGGCGAGGCGGTGTTCGTCGCTGTGCGGCAGTCCGACGGGCTCGCTCCGTCTTGGCGCGGCACTTCCGCCGGCGAGTACATAAAGTCGAAGGACGCGGCAGCCGACGATTTCATGAACCTGACCGACGGTCTGTACAAGGCAGCCGAAACCCTCGACGGCTATGCGTGGAGCCTCAGAGCGCACCAAAGCACAGCCGCCGAGTACAAAGCCACTCTGGAAAACTACGACCGTCAGCTCGAACAGGCCCCAATCAGTCAGAAGGGGCAAGTTTACAATTCGTTGCTCTCCGCGGCGGAGGAAGTCCGGAACAGCTTCACGACGCTTGTCGAAGAAACCGAAGCCGATATGCGCGTATGCGCCGCTGAGCTGCGGAACTATCTGCACATTGAAGCGTTGAACTACGACAAGCACGGAAACAACCACGGACACCAGCACAAACTCAGCGACGCCGACATCGCGAGGATCAACGGCCAGCTCGACCGCCTCGACCCGAGCACTGTCGGACAAGGCAAGATCGGCGACTGCTACTACCTGGCCGCGCTGGGGGCCCTGATGTCCACGGAGAAGGGGCGGAGACACGTACGCTCATGCATTCGGGCGCATTACGACGAATCAGGGAAGCAGGACGGCTATCTCGTGACGGTCTACGACAACCCGCTCCACCCCAAAACCTCGCGCTCGCAGACGGTCTTCGTCGCTGACGTCTACGAGCACGGCGCCGTCGGCGACGGCTCCAAGCCCAGCGTGGCTTCGCTTTTCGAGGCGGCTTACGGCCAGGTCCATCCCGGCGGCACCCGCAGCTCCGTCGGCAAACAGCCGGGCATCGACGGCGGCGTGGCCCCGAAGGGTTTTCGCCACATCACCGGCGGAAGCGCCCACGACGTCCACCCGCAGAAGGGGCCTTGCGGCGAGTTCCATTATGACGACCACAAGCGCCAGCAAATCATTGAGGCCGCCAAAACCAAGGCCGTCGTCGCCAACACGGACAAGGGGATGCCCGGTTACAACGGCAAGGGCGAGGGTCACACCGTCGTCGAGATCGACGGCAAGAAGCAGGACATGAAGATGTCGCCCGGGCACGTCTACTCTCTCACGCGCGCCGACGCGAGCGGCGTGACGCTGCGCAACCCGTGGGGGCACAACGATCTAGCAAGCGGCGGACACGCCGGGGCGGAGTTCAAGATGTCCTGGAAGCAATTCGAAACGTACTGCAACAGCGCGACGATCGGGGAGATTCCGTGACGTGCGCGCGACCCATTGGAAGACCGGCTGCCTGGGCGGCCGGGGCGGCGCTGGCCATGTCAGCGGGGGCGTGCGCCCTTGACGCCTCCCTGTGGGACCCCTATCTGGAGCCCTGCTACGGATATTCGATCACGATCCAAGAGAACACCGTTCTTCGTCTTGGCGTCGACGAAGATATCCGCACGTACACCGTCGGCGGGGCCAGGGTGACGGGCGGAAAGAAGAGAGCCATCTTAACCGGAAGCGTGCGGGAAGGCCAGAGGGGAGGCATTCGCTCAACAACGCTGTATATCGGCGACTCAGTCACCGACGATGTGACAGGCAAGTTCACCCTGGAAGACGTCACAGAACCCTCCACTGTCAACGAGGAGCGATTCAGCTCGCACCCCGTCGCCTACTTCTGCTACGAGCCCAACCCCTCCTTCAGGCTCAACCCCGAGGAGTTCCCAAACCAGCCGTCGAAATAGGCGCATATTGGAAAAGGCACGCGGCGGGTTTTGCCGCTTAACGGCAGACTTATAACATCAATCGGCGCGACTGAAGGAGACAGGACCGTGGCACGGGCTGACCTGCTTCTGGATCTCGTGGAAGCCGAAGGGCGAGGCGATCGCGAGCGCTTCAAAGTCGAGGAACAGCAACGCCCCGATCTGCTGCGCAGCCACCGCATCGAGCCTCGCGACCGGTCGCTTCTGTCAGGGCCTCCCGGCAACGGGAAGACCAGCGTTGCCGAGGCGATAGCCTCGGAGCTCACGCTCCCCTTCCACGTCATCCGGTACGAGGGAGTGATGTCGAGTTTCCTTGGGGAAACGGCCGCCTGGCTCGACAGCGCCTTCGAATTTGCCCGCACCCACACAGTTTCCTTCAGAGTTGTCGCGGCTTCTAACCCGTATCTTCCTTCGGCGAACGTCGCCTCCTTTGGGCGGCGCCTCCGCGAGGAGGCTCGCCGGGGTCGGTCACTTCCGCGTCGACCATTAGATCCGTATCGGCCTTAGGAAGCTTTGCCGGGTTTCCGGCCATGCCGCCCGCAGCTTTAAGACTCGCCATCGGCATTCGCGGCGCTGCTGTCCGCGCCCGGAGTCTCCTCGCCGGCGCTTTGGGAGGCTTCTTCGGCGTCGTCGATGCCCTGCGCGTCGTCGTCCCACGCATCGTCGCCCTTCACCTGGGCGATGAGCGGCAAAAGGACGTGGGATCGCTCCGATCCGTTTTCGCGCAGATCCACGACGGCCTGCTCGGTGACCCACGGCCCCATGACGCCCGCCACTAGCTCGTTGGCGAACCTCCGGACCTTTTTTCGCCCGACGGACAGCAGGTGGTGCGGCGTCGCCATGACGTGCATGGCCATCCCCCCTTCGAGGGCGTCGCCGAGCTGCACACGCTGGGTTTCCGGCCGCAAATCGCCGGTTCGCATGGCGTCGCGGATGATGTTCCTGGTGTGGATCACGGACTTGCCCACCGAGTTCTGCCATATCGTGCCGAGCTCCTCGTTGTCCGTGTGATTTTCGAGGATCAGGCGGATCACTGCGAGCCCCGTGGGCGTGTAGTAGCGCGTGAGCCTGTCCTCGACGAGCATCTGGACGTACTCGAGAAACGGGACGTCGGGCCTTTCGTAGTCACGGTATTCGAAGAAGACGTCCGACGCCGTGAAAGCGTCGGCCAGCATCGCCTCTTTGGTGGGCCAGCGAAGGTAGAGCGCCGATTTGCCCATGTGGGCCTGCTTGGCAACCTTCCCGAGCGTGAAACCGGACCAGCCCACTTCCATGTAAACCTCGAGCGCGGCGACCAAGGCGCGCTCCTCGATGCCGGGGTCGCGCGGGCGGCCGACCCCGGCATCGACCGCCCCCGAGTCCACGACGCTTGACAGCGCTGGAAGAAGCTCTCCCATCGAAGGCTCACCCGCGCCGCGCCGGCGCGCTCTTCTCCACGCATTCGACGACGTTGGCAATGCTCGTGTGGATGAATTGCGGACGGAAAGCGAATTCGGGGATGTTCTCACGGGTTGTAGACCCGGTCAGGACGAGGTGGGTCTGCAGTCCCGCTTCCATGCCTGCAAGGATGTCGGTGTCCATGCGATCGCCGACCAGCGCGGTCTGCTCCGAGTGGGCGTCGATGCGGTTGAGACCCGTGCGCAGCATGACGGGGTTCGGCTTGCCCACGTAATACGGGGTTTTGCCCGTGGCCGCGGTTATCATCGCGGCGACGGCGCCTGTGGCCGGGATGGGCCCGTCCGCGGACGGCCCCGTGACGTCCGGGTTGGTGGCGATGAAGCGGGCGCCTTTGCCGATGAGGCGAATGGCCTGCGTGAGGGCCTCGATGCTGTATGTGCGGGTCTCGCCGAGAACCACGAAATCCGGATTGTCGTTGGTCATGACGAAGCCGTGCTCGTACAGGGCGGTGGTGAGCCCCGCTTCTCCCACCACGTAGGCGCGGCGCGAGTCGGATTGCGTGGCGAGGAAGGTGGCCGTGGCGGTGGCGGAAGTCCAGATGTTCTCCTCGGGAACGTCGAGGCCGGACGAGGCCAGCCGCGCGGAGAGGTCGCGGCGGGTGAAGATCGAGTTGTTCGTCAAAACGAGGAAGGGGACCTCGCGCTCGCGCAAAGCGCTGAGAAACTCGGACGCCCCTGGCAGAGCGTGCTCTTCGTGAATGAGCACGCCGTCCATGTCGGTCAACCAGTTCGCAATGTCAGCCATGCTTCAAGTCTAGGCCGCCGAGCGGCCAGCCGTGGCCCTTACCAGGCGCAGTTCACACCGAACGTTCAGGATTCGAACGGTCCTGAAGACGCGTGTCCCTAAAAGCATCGGGCGCCGGAAAACTGCGCTGCCGCTGCCGGGCGCGGGGCTCCGGCGCCTCCTCCAACCCGCGGAGCCTTCAGGGTCAGGCCAGCAGTTGCGACGCTCTCTGGTGGGATATGCCCATGACGGTCCCCACGTCCCGCAACGCCAGCCCCGCCTCGCGCAACGCCCGGGCAGCCATCCGCGATTCTGCTGCCGCTCGCTCCCTGGCTCGAGCTTCTTTTTCGCGTTCCTCCTTCGCTCGCGCAGCGTGTTCCCGATACGCCTGGGGAAGAACGGGGACGACGTCAATGGCGACGTCGTCCTCCGGCAATCCCGCAAGGTAGGCGACGGCCTCGCGGATGTCGTCGCTTACTTGGTCGAGTCGGCGAACCTGAGAGACCGCGCCGACCTCGGCGCATTCGGTGACCCACCACCCTGTGCGCCCGCGTTCGGCTGTGACAGTGAATTGGCGGCTCATCGCCACCACCCCTTTCCCAACTCGTCGGAGAATTGGTCGAAGAATTTGCGGGCGGTCAGGTCGTCAATTTCAGCGTGACGTCCAAGCGTGCGCGAAGTTGTTCCGACGGTGACCGCAGTATGATTCGTCAGCTGCGTGATCGAGAAGTCAAGGCCACGAGCTTTTGCTCCTTGCTTGAGCTTCTTAAGCACAGCGTTACGTTTCCCTCGCAAGTCTACCCTGGACTAGACTTATCGTGCAGCCCCGGTCTAGGGAATCGTCCGCATACCGTCGCGCGGACAGCAAGCTAACAGACAGCAAGCTATAAGTCGCGCAGACAGCAAGCTGTAAATTTTAGGGTCGTCTCGGTCACCTTTGCAGCCGCGGCAACTAGATCTATGGCTGGCACCCATCCTCCCGTGGCAACCGAGGGCTGCCCGTGGCAAACTGGCCGAGTGACTTCCTTCGACGCCGCCGCGCGGGCCGCAGCCGCGCATTTCGACTTTCCGTGTGCTTTCGGTGTGACGGACCTTGCGGGGCCGATCGCGTGTTCGGGCGACGTCGACGCGGCATTCCCTTTCGCCTCGGTGACGAAGCCGCTGGCTGGATACGCCGCCCTCGTGGCGGTCGATCGGAAACTGCTGCGTTTGGATGACCCCGCAGGGCCCGAGGGGTCGACTGTGCGCCATCTTCTGGCGCATGCCTCCGGTTTGCCGTTCGAGGAGGGGGCGGTTCTGGGCGCACCGGGAAAGCGGCGTGTTTACTCGAATCGGGGCTTCGACGTGCTGGGTGGCGTCGTCGAGGAGGCGACGGGCACGCCCTTTCCCGAGTGGCTGGAGGAAACCGTGCTCATTCCGCTGGGCATGAGCGCAACCGAATGCGAAGGGTCGCCGGCCCACTCGGGCCGCGGCTCGGTGGCCGACCTTCTGGCATTCGGCCGGGAAATGCTCTCCCCCACGCTCGTCTCGTCCGAGCTGTGGCGCGAGGCGATCACGCCGCAGTTCCCCGGGATCTCGGGAGTGCTGCCCGGGTATGGGCGGCAGGCCGACAACGCGTGGGGCTTGGGCGTGGAGATCCGCGATTCGAAGGCGCCGCATTGGACGGATGCCTCGTTTCCGCCGTCGGCCTACGGGCACTTCGGCCAATCGGGGTCGTTCCTGTGGGTCGATCCGACGGTCGGGCGCGCCGGGGCTTTCCTCGGCGCCCGCCCCTTCGGCGCGCCTCACAGGGAGGCGTGGCCAGCGCTGACGAAGGCCATGCGCGAGGCGTGACTGCGGCCTCGACAAGGCTCCGCCTGAAGCTCCAGTTCGTCAAGCCCGGCGCGGCACACTGCCAGTTCCGGCGCGGCACACCGCCAAGCCCAGCGATGCGCACCGTCAAGCCCAGCGCAGGACACCGCCGCACCCAACGATGTGCGCTGAGCACTTGAGCCCCGCCCTAGGGACTTGAGCTCCGTCCTAGGGACTTGAGCTCCGTCCCAAGCGCTTGAGCCCCATCCTGAGAACTGGAGCGCCATCCTGAGAACTGGAGCGCCGCACCATGAGCCAAAACACCACACCGTGAGCATTCATCGCGTGCCAGTCAAAGACTGTGTTCGAAGGGCGGCACCAACCGTGGGCATGAAGCATTCACCCGATTCCAGTCGATGGCGAGGCCGCCGGCGTCGGCGACCCGGGTTCCGGAGGATCCGCGGCGGTTCTAGGCTTGCGCCCGGGTGGCGCGGGGCGGCAGCCGGTCATGTAATCCATCCCAAAGGAGTCGTTGTCTTCGACCGAAGCACCGACATAACCGCCGTCCTGGGTGTTGTAGATGTAGACTGCACGACTATTATCGTTGGATACGTCGATGACCTCCGTGAAACCGAAAGGAGCGACCTCCTCCTTGACGATGGCAAGCAAGCGCGGCCACGCATCATTCGAAAAACCAGAGGCGATCCCCTGCCGAACACGATCAAGATAACCGCCCTCGTGGAGGTCGTCGCACGGGTCGTAAAGCTTGTTCGGGTCCTCGTCTAGCCAGGTCCACTGCCTGGCGCCGAACTCGGCGTCGACCCTGGCGCGCACCCTGGCCAACGCCCCCATAAGCTGACTGCGGGCGGTTATCACGTCCACCCGCTCGCCGAAAGGCTTGCGCCCCTCGTAATACGGAGACGGTGTCTGCTCCACCGAGCTCTCCCCCTTGCCCGCCGATGTCGGCGAATTCGAGCCGGGCCCAACGGGCCCGCAGGCACACAGGGCGCAGCACGCAGCTGCCGCAGCAACCGCCCGCGCGACCGCGCCCATGTCAGTGAGCCTTTCCAGCAACAGCGGCCTCGTAGGCCCTGTCTGCCTCGTCGGCTTTCTTGCGCGCATTGCGGACATGGACCTTGCACTCCTCGAGGCGTTCCTCGCGCTCCTTCTTGTCTTCCTCATGGCCGGTGTCCCATGGGCTGATCAAGTCGCCGAAGCTCTTTCTGATCGGATTCGAAATCGGTCACAGTGGTTCCGTCGGCGGATATCTTGAAGCCGAAATGGCTGGCGCGAGACTCTGCTTCCATAACCATGGTCGAAACCTTGCCCAAGTCTTCCTGCGCCTCCGCAGTGGTTTTTATTAGCTCACCGATGTTTTTCAGCAGTTGCGGAGAAACTTTCACTTTTGACATTGTTCACCCTTTCACGCACCGACAATGACGCCACGCATGCGCATTTATTTAGCGTGAGTCACTGTTGGAAGTTGCGACCATTACAGCACAACACCCTATCACTTGGTAAACCCAATTGGCGGTCCGCATCGCGGAACCGCCTTCCAAAGCTACGCAATGGTGTCGAATGATGCCGCTATGTAATTGTGATATATAACACATTCTTGCGGAACTTCATTGTCTTCGCTTTCAATCACGATCCGCTGCGAACAAAGCCAGCCCGCACCCCGAAACAAACCGCGATCACGAGGAAATCAAAGGCCTTCGGCAAGGTCGAACATGCGGCCCATGGGCGGCGCGACGAGCTTGACCGAAGTCCGGCTTCAGCTCAGACTTCTGATTTCGGCCAAGCCGTCCGCCGCCCAGATCTCAGTGCTCGCCTCTTCAGTTTTCCAATCTATTTCAAGCCAAGCACGCTAGCACGTCCATGCGATTATCGCCGCTCCTCCGCTCGGAACATGGACGGTTTCACCCGCTTCGACCGGCCTGCCGTCGGGAATTTCGACGGGCACGGCCGCGGCGGTGTGCACGACCTCGATCGTTCTCACCGCCTCGGCCGCCCGCGAAGATTCGCTCGTCTTCACTGGCACGCTCACGTCCTCGCGGCCGTGATTGGTGGCCACGAGGATCCCGCCGCGCGGGCCGCGCAGGACGCCTCGCGCGAGCTGCGGGGAATCGAGGTCGACCGGCGGCTCAATCCCGGCGAGGTCGCGCACGAGCCTGTAGACGCGCCACAGGCCGTCGGCGTCGCCGTGGGCGTCGGCGATCTCGGCGGCGAGAAGCTCGATCGGATAGGCGCATACGACGACGGCCCCCCGGCCGCGCCGGGCCACGGTCA
>ERZ772924.760-NODE-760-length-15459-cov-3.325824_pt1 | contig 15459 bp, 13 predicted proteins | sample MGYA00512116_ERZ772924 | MGnify/ENA primary metagenome ERZ772924 (study PRJEB29015, sample SAMEA2737920) | human oral metagenome | biome: human oral; feature: human-associated habitat; material: dental | place: China | collected 2134 ...
CTATCCCCTGTAAGGGTATTAATTGAAAAACTACAGAAGAAATTCTTAAAGATGCTAAAGTATTACATAAAGATTTGAGAGATTATGGTAGTATTCAAGATAAAGACAAACCTTTGATTGTATCAGGTATTCTCCTTGCTCTCAATGAAGTAAAATTTGGCAGTTTTTCAATTAATACCCTTACAGGGGATAGTATGAAAACTGATGGAGAAAAAATATATGATGCTATCGCAACTAACTTGGATAGAGCTCGAGTTTCCCCATTAGTAAAAAAAGACAAATTGCTAAGCCAATTTACGATTATTAAGGACACTAAAGCCATTAACGAAATAAATACCTCTTTAGGTAAGACACCCTTAAAACACTATACAGAATTTTTAGATTCTAATGTTTATCATAACATGAAATATATTTCTTCAGCTGAAGATTATATAGGAAGATTTTATAGCGAATTTATGTCCTATTCAAGTGGTGATGCCCAATCTTTAGGTATTGTTCTTACTCCTAAGCACATTACAGAACTTTTTTGCGAACTCATTCAACTGAAATCCACTGACACAGTGCTTGATCCCTGTTGTGGTACGGCGGGTTTTCTCTTTTCAGCAATGCACTATATGTTGCAACAAACTCAAGATGTACAATTACAGGCTAATATCAAAAAACAACAATTACATGGATTAGAGATGCAACCTTATATGTTTACTATTGCTACCACTAATATGATTTTACGAGGGGATGGAAAAAGTAATTTAGAACAAGAAGATTTTTTAAAACAAAATGCTCATCAACTACAATTAAAAGGTTGTAATATAGGAATGATGAACCCACCTTATTCACAAGGTTCAAAAACAAATCCAACCTTGTATGAAATAGCTTTTACGGAACATTTATTAGACTCTTTAACTATCGAGGGAAAAGCTATTGTAATTATTCCTCAATCGGCTGTGACAGGAAAAACAAAAGAAGAGAAAGAAATTAAAAAAAATATTCTCAAAAAGCATACTTTAGAAGGAGTTATTACTCTTAATAGAAATACGTTTTATGGGGTAGGTACTAACCCTTGTATTGCAATTTTTACAGCTGGAATACCTCACTATAAAAATAAAATAGTTAAGTTTATTAATTTTGAAAATGATGGTTTTGAAGTTCAAAAACATATAGGACTTATTGCAACTCAATCGGCAAAAGACAAAAAACAGCATTTGCTTGACGTATGGTTTGATAGGCAAGAGGCAGAGACAAAATTCTGTGTAGAAACTACCATTGAGGCTGATGATGAATGGTTACATTCTTTTTACTATTTCAATGATGAACTACCTGTAGATGATGATTTTGAAAAAGTAATAGCTGATTACCTTACTTTTGAAGTGAATATGATCACTCATGGGCGAGCTTATCTTTTTGAAGAAAAAAATAAACTATGAAAGAAGCGTTAAATTTAAACAATAGAAAGTGGAAATCCTTTAAAGTAAGTGATATTTTTTATATCTTTACAGGAGCTTTACTTAATAAAGAAGAAATGCAGGAAGGTAATATTCCTAGAATAACAGCTACTGATATTAATAATGGAGTAGCTCTTTTTACTAATAGAGTAGAAAGTAATAAATTTAGAACTTTTGAAAATTTCATTAGTATCTCTTTTTTAGGGAGTGTATTTTACCAAAAAAACCTTTCAAGTCTTGATATGAAAATACATGGTATTTCTCCAAAAGGATACAATTTAAATTCTTATTCAGCAAAATTTTTAATACCCATAATAAAGAAGTTCGCTTTTAAATATCATTATGGTTATCAATTATCTACTTCTATATTAAGGAGACAAAAAATGTTACTACCCATAAATAATGAATCTCTCCCAGATTGGCTTTTTATGGAAAATTATATAAAGCAAAAGGAATTTACTTTTAAAAAGCTTTTAACCACATATTACACTCATAAAAATCTTAACATTACCATTATAGACCAAAATTTGAAAGACAAACAATGGAAATCATTTTTTATAGGTGGTGAAGATGGGGTTTTTGATATCAAAGCTACAAAAAGTGGTATAGACAAAAATAAACTTTCCATAATAGAAGGAAATACCCCATATATTACTCGTAGTAACATTGATAATGGTATCCAAATGTTTGTAAATAAGCAAAAAACAATATACCAAGCAGATGAAGGAAATGTTATTACTATCGGCTTGGATACTCAGACTGTTTTTTATCAAGAAAATCCCTTTTATACTGGACAAAATATTCAAATTCTAAGAAATCCTTATCTAAACAAATATATTGCTTTATTTATAATTCCTTTATTGAAGTTACAAATGCAAAAATTCTCTTGGGGTAGTAATGGAGCTACTTTAGGAAGATTAAATAGAACAAAGATTCTTCTTCCTGTTAATGAAAAAGGGAGTCCTGATTGGAATTTTATGGAAAACTATATAAAACAAAAAGAACAAATAAAGATAAATAGTATATTAAATCACTATAAGAAATAACCTATAATAATGAACAAAATCAACCTTTTACTTTTATTAGGCGTTGTAGCTACAAGCTGGGCGCAACAACAGCAAACCCTCGAAAAAGGGTGGAAATTTACCCGTGAGGACAAACCCGCGTTCTCACAAACCAATTACAACGATGCGAAATGGCAACGCGTAATCGTGCCTCACGACTGGGCTATCTATGGTCCTTTTGATATGGAAAACGATATCCAGCGCACGGCTATCAAGCAGGACGGACAAAAAGCGGCTATTGAACATACAGGGCGTACAGGAGGGTTGCCTTTTGTAGGCATAGGTTGGTACCGCACTCAGTTCAATGTGCCACAGCTTACCGCCGATAAGCAGGTGTTTGTACAGTTTGACGGGGCGATGAGTAACCCCGAAGTGTTTGTAAACGGACAAAAAGCGGGTGAATGGCACAACGGCTACAACACTTTCTTCTTGGATATCACTCCTTACGTAAAAGCTAATAACAACATTTTGGCAGTGCGACTCAACAACCTTACCCAGATGTCGCGTTGGTATCCAGGGGCAGGTTTGTACCGCAATGTGCATATCATCACTAAAAACAAGACGCATATCCCTATTTGGGGCGTACAGATTACCACCCCCGAAATAACAAACAACTTCGCCAAAGTAATAGTAAATACTGAGTTCGTAGCTGATAAAAAGACGACTATCACAGCAGAGACTGTTATTTTCGACGAACGAGGTGAAAGAGTAGCGTATGCTAATACCAAAGCAACTCCTTACACTACCGATAAGATTTCAGCAGAACTGTATATTGATAATCCTCGCTTGTGGGACATCGGCAAGCCGTACCTCTATAAAGCGGTTACCAAGCTTTATGAAGGTGATACTGTAAAAGATGAAGTAACCACTACCTTTGGGGTGCGCTCTATCGAACTCAAGCCTAACGATGGTCTGTACCTCAACGGACGGAAAATCAAAATACAAGGGGTGTGTATGCACCACGATTTAGGTCCGCTGGGCGGGGCGGTAAATGAGAGTGCCATACGCCGGCAAATACGCATTATGCAGGATATGGGAGTGAATGCTATCCGCACTTCGCACAATATGCCAGCACCCGAATATGTGCGCGCTGCCGATGAAATGGGTATGCTACTCGCCGTAGAGAGTTTCGACGAATGGGCTATCCCCAAAGTGGATAATGGCTATCATTTGTACTTCAAAGACTGGGTTGAAAAAGACCTCACGAACCTTGTAAAACACTACCGCAACAACCCTAGCGTGCTGATGTGGTTCATCGGTAATGAGGTGGAAGAACAGAGCGTAGAAAGTGGCTCGCAAGTAGCGCGCTATTTGCAAGATATCATCAAAAAATACGATACTACCCGCCCTGTGAGCAATGGTATGGATAGACCCCACGATGTGCTCAAAAACAATATGGCAGCAACGATGCAACTAATAGGCTTCAACTACCGTCCGTTTAAGTACAAAGAGGCTTACCGGAAGTTGCCACAACAGCTTATTTTGGGTAGTGAAACCGCCTCAACAGTGAGTTCGCGTGGGGTGTATAAGTTCCCCGTAGAGCGCAAATCAATGGCTAAATACCCCGATATGCAGTCTTCTTCTTATGACGTAGAGCACTGCGGTTGGTCGAACTTGCCCGAAGACGACTGGATACATCAAGAGGATTTGCCTTATACCATAGGAGAGTTCATCTGGACAGGTTTCGACTATCTCGGCGAACCTACTCCTTACTATGTAGAATGGCCTTCACATAGTTCCTATTTTGGAGCAGTAGATTTGGCTGGGCTACCCAAAGACCGCTTCTATCTCTACCGCTCGCATTGGAATAAGGAAGCCGAAACCTTGCATATCCTTCCTCATTGGAATTGGGAAGGGCGCGAGGGTGAAGTAACTCCTATCTTCGTTTATACTAATTATCCTTCCGTCGAATTGTTTATCAATGGCAAAAGTCAAGGGAAACGCAGTAAAGACCTTTCGGTGAAATTAGAAGAGGAAGAAAAAGACGGCAATCCGTCAGACCTCAACCGCCAAAAGCGTTACCGCCTAATGTGGATGGATACTAAGTACGAACCTGGCACAGTGAAAGTAGTAGCTTACGATGCTAATGGTAAGGCAGTAGCCGAAAAAGAAATCCGTACTGCGGGCAAGCCTTATGCTCTGCGCCTTAGCACTGAGCATAAAACAGTGCTCACCCCTAATAGTAAAGACCTCGCTTTCATCACCGTAGAAGCGGTAGATAAGGACGGCAATCTATGCCCAACAGTGAATGACCTTGTACAGTTCAGCGTGAAAGGAGCTGGCTTTTATAAAGCAGCTGCCAATGGCGATGCTACTTGCACCGACCCATTTCACTTGCCTAAAATGCACCTCTTTAACGGAAAATTAGTGATGATGGTACAAGCAGGTGAAAAAGTAGGCGAAATTACTATTGAGGCAAAAAGTAAAACGCTAAAAGGAAAGATTTCAGTAGAAGTTAGAAAATAGAACATAGAAATTAGATGCTGTTATTTTTATATATTTTGCCAAAGGACAAGAGCCTTTGGCAAAGTTTTTTATAGTAGAGGTAAAGCCAAGAACAATTGGTGCATTAACAAAAATATTGTATCTTTGTACTTTCATCTACAAATCGTCCACTTATGAACTACCGTCTTGCCTCTCCCGCCGATGCCCGCAAAGTAGCCACTGTGCTCACCGATGCTTTTGCTAATTACAATATGTATCGCGCGGTGCTCAGCTCTTTTTTTACTACCGATAGCAAGTATATCGACTATCTGAACAAATTGCATTATGTGCAAGTGATGAGCAATATCCGCAAGGGTTATTGCTTGATAGCCGAAGAAAACAACGAAATTATAGCCGTCGCAGTGATGCAATCATTGCAATACACTCGTATTACCCTTTGGGACTACCTACGCTCAGGAGCTTTTGCGCTTTGGCGTTATGCCAAACCTACTCAATACTTTTTACCTTTCTTAGACAAGAGCAGCGAGCACGCCAAAAAACAAACTTCTGAAAACAGATGGTATTTAGAGAGTTTTGTAGTGAGTCCCGCGTGGCAAGGTAAACACATAGGAGGTAGATTTTTAGACGAAGCCGTTTTGCCTTTAGTAGCGCGTGAAGGTGGAAACCAACTCAGTTTGGTTACCAATACCGAAACAAATGTATCTTTCTACCAAAAACACGGTTTTGAACAAATTCACCAAACCAAAATAGGAGGCGTAGATGTTTGGACGATGCTAGTGGAGGTGAAGAGTTGCTATAAAGCACCTGACAACCCTGATTAGAAGAGTAACTTGGTACTTTGAAACTTTTTTTCTACTTTTGCGCCAATATTAACCATTCACCATTCATCATTAATTATTGTTTTATATGAAATTCAACGAGTACAAACACTTAGACCTTACTAAGATAGCAGAAGAAATATTGGCTTTCTGGAAAGCCACTAACATCTTTGAGCAGAGTATCGCCTCACGTGAGGGCGCTATTCCGTTCGTGTTTTTTGAAGGACCACCATCTGCCAATGGCGTGCCTGGTATTCACCACGTGATGGCGCGCTCTATTAAGGATATTTTCTGCCGTTATAAAACTCAGAAAGGATTTCAAGTAAAACGCAAAGCAGGTTGGGATACCCACGGCTTGCCAGTAGAACTCGGGGTAGAGAAAGAACTCGGCATTACCAAAGAAGATATAGGCAAGAAAATAAGCGTAGAGGACTATAACAAGGCTTGTAAGGAAGCCGTGATGCGCTATACCGACATCTGGAATGACCTTACCGAGAAAATAGGCTACTGGGTGGATATGGACGACCCTTATATCACCTATAAACCCAAATATATGGAAAGCGTTTGGTGGCTTTTGAAACAACTCTACAATAAAGGATTGCTCTACAAAGGCTACACCATTCAGCCTTATTCGCCTAAGGCAGGTACGGGCTTGTCATCGCACGAGCTGAACCAACCTGGCTGCTACCGCGATGTGAGCGATACTACTGTTGTGGCGCAGTTTAAAGTAAAAACATTAGCAGCAGCGGCAAGTAAAGCATTGGGTAACCCTACAGAGCCTATCCATATCCTTGCTTGGACAACTACCCCTTGGACGTTGCCTTCTAACACCGCGCTTGCCGTGGGCAAAGAGATTGACTATGTACTCGTAAAAACCTACAATCAATATACTTTTGAGCCGATTACTATCATCATCGGCAAACCGCTTTTGGCAAAACAATTCGGCAAGAAATTCGTAGAGGGCGATGCTGCAGCCTTAGCGGCTTATACGCCTGAAAGCAAAACTATTCCTTACCAAGTATTAGGAGAATGCAAAGGCGCAGACCTCGTAGGCACTACTTACGAACAACTCATTCCTTGGTGCACTCCTGCCGAAAACCCAACAGAGGCATTCCGCGTGATTGTAGGCGACTTTGTTACCACAGATGACGGTACCGGTATCGTACATATAGCGCCTACTTTTGGTGCTGATGACGCTCGCGTAGCCAAAGAATACGGCGTGCCGCCAATGCTCGTGAAAGATGCGCACGGCAATTTGATTCCGCTCGTAGATTTGCAAGGAAAATTCATTGAAGGACACAATATTCCTGAGGCTTTTGCCGGTAAATACATCAAAAATGAGTATTACGATGCAGGACAAGCGCCTGAAAAGTCGTGGGATGTGAGCTTGGCTATCCTCCTTAAAGAAGAAAACAAGGCTTTCAAAGTAGAAAAATACGTACACAGCTACCCGCACTGCTGGCGTACCGATAAACCGGTGTTGTACTACCCGCTCGACTCGTGGTTCGTGCGTGTAACTGATTTCAAAGATCGTATGTTTGAGCTGAATGAAACCATCAACTGGAAACCTAAGGCTACCGGTGAAGGGCGTTTTGGCAACTGGCTTAAAAATGCTAACGACTGGAACCTTTCGCGTTCGCGCTATTGGGGTATTCCGCTACCTATTTGGCGTACTGCCGATAAACAAGAGGAAATCTGCATAGGTTCGGTAGAAGAACTAAAAGCCGAAATACAAAAAGCTATCGTGGCAGGTGTGATGACTGCCGACCCTTATAAAGATTTTGTAGTGGGCGACAAGTCCGAAAGCAATTACGACAAGGTAGATTTACACAAAAATATCGTAGATAACATAGTGCTCGTGTCGCCTTCGGGCAAGCCAATGCACCGCGAAACTGACCTTATCGACGTATGGTTCGATTCTGGGTCTATGCCGTATGCACAATGGCACTATCCTTTTGAAAATAAAGAATTTATCGATAACCATACTGCTTACCCAGCCGACTTTATAGCCGAAGGGGTAGACCAAACACGCGGTTGGTTCTATACACTTCACGCGATTGGTACTTCGGTATTCAACAGTGTGGCGTACAAAAATGTAGTGTCTAACGGTTTGGTACTCGACAAGAACGGACAAAAGATGTCCAAACGCTTGGGCAATGCAGTAGACCCATTCACTACCATAGCCGAGTATGGCGCCGATGCCACTCGCTGGTATATGATTTCGAACGCAAACCCTTGGGATAATCTCAAATTCGACTTGGAAGGAGTAGCCGAAGTGCGCCGTAAATTCTTCGGTACGCTCTACAACACTTATTCATTCTTTGCGCTCTATGCCAATACCGACAGCTTTACTTATGCTGAAGCTGACATACCACTGGCTGAACGCCCTGAAATAGACCGCTGGATACTTTCGGAACTCAATACCCTCATCAAAGAAGTAGATGCGCTCTATGCGGATTATGAGCCTACCCGCGCTACCCGTGCTATCTCCGATTTTGTACAAGAAAACCTCAGCAACTGGTATGTACGCTTGTCACGTCGCCGTTTCTGGAAAGGGGAATACGAAACCGATAAGATAGCCGCTTACCAAACACTTTACACCTGCCTGGTAACCATCGCTAAACTGATGGCGCCTGTAGCACCTTTCTATGCCGATAGATTGTACAAAGACTTGGTGAGCGTTACTGGTAAAGAAAAGAGTGAGAGTGTACACCTTACCGATTTCCCTGTGGCTGACGAAAGCTACATCGATAAATCTTTGGAAAGCAAGATGCAGAAAGCACAGACCATTTCGTCCTTAGTACTATCGTTGCGCAAGAAAGAAAGCATCAAGGTGCGTCAGCCATTGCAAAAGATAATGATACCGATAGCCAACGCCACTGAGCGTGCAGAAATAGAAGCCGTAGCAAACCTCATCAAGCACGAGGTGAATGTGAAGGAAATAGAGCTTTTGGAAGATGTCTCAGGTATATTGGTGAAACAAATCAAACCGAACTTCAAGACCTTAGGACCTAAGTTTGGTAAAGATATGAAAGCCATTGCCACAGCGGTACAAGAATTTGGTCAGCAGGAAATAGCACAGTTTGAAAAAGCACAAACGTACAGCTTGCAACTGCCTGACAAAACGGTTACTTTGAGTTTGGACGATGTAGAAATCAGCACCCAAGATATAGAAGGCTGGTTGGTAGCCACTGCTGGCAGTCTTTTGGTAGCTTTAGATATTCACATCACCCCCGAACTGCGCCAAGAAGGTATCGCTCGCGAGTTGGTGAACCGCATTCAGAATATCCGCAAGGACAATGATTACGACATCACCGACCGCATACAAATACGCCTCCAAGCGCACCCTGCCCTACAAGAAGCAGTAACCGCGAACGAGGCTTATATCAAGAACGAAACCCTTACCGACAGCATCAGTTTTGTAGATAGCCTGCCAGAGGGTGAAGAAATTGTATTCGATGAAGTAACGACAAGAATAGTTGTTAGCCGGTCGTAATACAACAAGCTGTCACACGCTTTGCCAATATCCCTAGATTTTGACAAAGTGATAAGAAAAGCGCGATGTTTATTATTTTAAACATCGCGCTTTTTTATTGACTTATTTACTAATTTTTCTTCTCTTTTCTTTCGCCTCGAAACCGTGATTTTAACATTTTTAGCACTGTTGTATTGTGTTATGAGTCAATTACTTGTATACCCTTTCTATACCAATCGTCCATCATTCGTTCATCATTCCTATATCCTTTCTATATCCTAACCCCATCCCTCTTACAGCTCATTTTTTACCTTTTACCTCAACACAACCTTCCGTTCTTTTCCGTTTCCTTCCGAATTCTCCAACCCATCCTCTAAACTGTCCGACTCGTCTGAAAAGTCCGCCTCGCCCATTTCTCTTGGTGGTATTATTGGCATTTCTGGTATTTCTGGCATTATTAGCTTTTACCCCATTTTCTCATTCCCTAATTTTCTCACTTCCTCATTTTCTAATTAAAAGTATATTTCAAAAAGTGTTTAGGTACTGAGAACTTTTATTTTTAGAATCAGGAAGATATAAAAGTGAGGTTCAACGGCAGAAATTTTTAGAGCATTTATAACTTATAAAGATAATTTTGTCCTAACTTTATAACTATCAAAATGTTCACTTAAATTGTTAATAACTGTGTTGATAACTATTTTATTTTTGTTGAAAACTTATCACATTATTCCGTACCTTTGCCCCAGCAACTAAGAAAAAACTCTTCCCCTTTTTAGGGAACTTATAAAAGCAACATTATTCAATGCATTATAAATGAGTGATTTATATAAATCACTCAGCACTTTCTTTCTCTCTAACTGAAAAAAGAGAGTTAAAAATAAACTCATTAAGCTATGTTTGTATTATATAAACATTCCTTATGCATCACATACTTGAAAATTGTTAATAAAATAGAGAAATTAGTGACCGTTATCATTACAACTTGGAAACTTAATGCTCGAGAAATTAAAATTTGTATCTGAAATAATAATAAAATAAAAAATTATGTCTAAATTCACTAAGCTTACAGCTGAACAGCTTCAAACAAAGCGTAATTTCATCGAAAATTACCTACAATCTCACAATGCCGCTACGGGGTCTCTCTTCGATGCCAATGCCAATGTGGCACATAAAAACATCGCTACGATGGAGGCAGAACTCAATAAAGATATCAATATTCAAGTGAACCGTTCGCTCGTGTCTCACAAAATCGAACAGCTCTTTGGCAAAGAATTAGCCGATGAGTATATCCGTCAGATTGAGGAACACGAAATCTATGTGCACGACGAAACGAGCCTCAAACCTTATTGTGTGAGCGTTTCGATGTATCCTTTGCTCTTGGACGGGCTCGTAAAACTCGGCGGTGAAAGCAAAGCTCCGCAACACTTAGCAAGCTATTGCGGGTCGTTCGTGAACTTCCTCTTTTCCGTTTCCTCTCAGTTTGCAGGAGCGGTAGCAACGGTAGAGTTCCTAATGTACTTCGACCATTTTGCTCGTAAAGACTATGGCGACGATTACCTCAATACCCATCGTGAAGTGATAGAAAACGAACTGCAACACGTAGTATACGCTATTAATCAGCCAGCAGCAGCACGTGGCTATCAGTCAGTATTTTGGAACATATCGCTGTATGACCGCCCTTATTTCGACTCGATGTTCGGTACATTCGTTTACCCCGATGGTAGCAAACCTTCTTATGAGTCTTTAGACAAGCTCCAACAGTTCTTTATGCATTGGTTTAATATCGAGCGCACCAAAGCGATACTCACCTTCCCTGTAGTAACCGCAGCAATGCTCACTAAGGACAAACACGTGTACGACGAGCATTTTGCGCGCTTCTGTGCCAAAGAGCTCAGCGAAGGGAATGCATTCTTTATCTATCAATCAGATAACGCCGATTCATTAGCAAGTTGCTGTCGTTTGCGCAATGAAATTTCCGATAACACCTTTAGTTATTCACTTGGGGCAGGAGGTGTTTCTACCGGTAGTATTAATGTGATAACTATTAATATGAATCGTCTTTACCAAAAACACTTGTCGTTGGAACGCACCTTAGATAATATCCATAAATACCAAGTAGCTTATCGCGCTATTGTTCAGGATTACAAAGATGCGGGTATGTTACCGGTGTACGATGCGGGCTTCATCTCACTTGATAAACAATTCCTCACCGTTGGTATCAACGGAATGGTGGAAGCTGCCGAGTATTTAGGCATTCGCATTTCCGACAATCCCGACTATAAGGCATTCATCAACAAAAATCTCAAACTAATTTACGACAAAAATAAGGAAGCTAAAGCCAAATACGGCTTTATGTTCAATACTGAATTTGTACCTGCCGAGAACTTAGGCGTGAAGAATGCTGCTTGGGACAAAGCCGATGGCTTGCAAGTGCCTCGCGATTGCTACAATTCATATTTCTATATTGTGGAAGACAGCTCTCAAAACCTTATCGATAAGTTCTATTTGCACGGAAACGACTATATACAGTACTTAGACGGCGGTTCGGCTTACCACTGCAATCTCGAAGAATACACCACTGCCGAAGGTTTTTATAAGTTGCTAAATGTAGCCGCTAAAACGGGTTGTAACTACTTCTGCTTTAATATATGCGTAACCGTGTGCAACGATTGTGGCTATATCGATAAACACACGCACGACCACTGCACCCATTGTGGTTCTGAAAATATCGACCACGCGACACGGGTGATAGGCTATCTCAAACGCATTACTAATTTCTCTAAAGACCGACAAAAAGAAGCTAAAATACGTTACTATGGGAACGCTACGGTATAGCAGTTACGATATAGTCCTCCAAGAAGTACCCAACGAGATATCCTTGTGTTTTACCATCACAGGGTGTCCGTTGGCGTGTGAGGGTTGCCATTCCGAATATATTTGGGACGGTAGCAAAGGCTGTGCGCTTACTAATGAAGGTTTGGAACAACTGCTTAGCAAGTATGAAGATATGATAAGCTGTGTGCTGTTTATGGGAGGCGAGTGGCAAGTAGAGACCCTGCTCTCGCTTATCTTCCAAGTGAAATGCAAACGGCTGAAAACGGCACTCTATACAGGACTCAACCTCAAGCAAGTACAGCGAAAATACCCTGAGTTGTTAGGGTGTTTAGACTACATCAAAACCGGCAAGTGGTTACCTAAACTCGGCGGCTTAGATAGTCCCACCACCAATCAAGAGTTTTTAAACCTGCAAACCGGAGAGGTGATGAATAAAGTGTTTTTAAAGGTAAAAGGAAAGAGCTAAAAGGGATTTATGTTTCATACTTTATTAAAGTTTATTATTAGCTAATTGATAAATTATTTCTATCTTTGCAAAAAATATTAAGACTATGGGAGTAGCAAAAATCACATTCCAATCAGAAATACAAGCAGGAGATTTTCCTTTTATTAAAAGAATTTTGAAGAGTCTTAAAGCTACTAATACTAAGGTCGTCAAAGAAGAAAAAGATGAAAGTCTGATGACCAAGAAAGCTTTTTTTGCTAAAATAGACCGTGCAAGGGCTGGTAAAAAAATACAAATGAGTAGGGAAGAACTGAGAAAATTGATGTTTGACTAATGGAAAAAGAACAACCAACCTTTGAAATTATTTATTCAGAAGAATTTCTGAGTGATTTAAAAAACCTTAAGCAATCAGGTAATAAACAAGTGCTTAAAAAGATAGATGCTTTTTTAAATGAGATAGAAATTTCTCCCACTAAAGGCACAGGACAGACTGAGGCTCTTAAAGGATATGGTGAAAGGAGTATTTACTCCAAACGAATTAATGGAAAACATCGGTTTATATACGAAGTTTTTGAAGAGGAGAAAAAGGTAGAAGTACTTTCAGCTTTTGGGCATTATAATGACAAATAACACGTACAGCTATCTCTTCTTTTATTGTCGCTTGTGTGATGGGAGTGATAGACTACAAACATACGAAAGACAAACGGGAAGTAATAAAAAAAGAACGACTTGATTAAGTCGTTCTTTTTTTATTACTTGTTTAACACTCTCCTTAGGGTAAGGGTGGCTAATACTAAATATACCAAACACAGCGTCCACATTCCCATCCAATACGGCATAATGGTAGTGAGATGAGCGCCCATCTGGGTAATAGAAATAAAACCTTTGCTCCCTAAAGTAGTAGGTACAATATACGAAAAGACACTCAGCCATTCGGGCATCGCTACGGTAGGCCACGAAAAGCCGGTAAGCATCACCGCAGGTAAAGAGGTGTACATAATAAGCATAATCGCATCTTCACGACGGCGCAAGAAGTTCAGCAAGCAAAGTCCCATAAACACAATCGACAGGATAAAAGGTATCATAAAAACCATAGTGCTTAGTATCGTGCTACGTACAGGAATGCCAAACAATGGCATTATAATTCCTAAAATAATGAGTAATATCACCATTGAAAAGGCTAAATAAGTAGTAGCTTTACCCATTACAATAGGCAAAGCTCCCCAAAAACTATCGGAGTTAGGATATATTTTTTTTAGTTTGTTACCCTCTCGCATCGTTCCTCCTAACATACCTACGGCAGTGAGTATGGTAGTTTGAAAGATAATCACAAGCACTATGGGAATAAGGAAAGTAGCATAACCCAAAGAGGGATTGTATAGGCTCACTACTTGGGCGCTCACGGGCATTGCCTCATCGCGTGCTTGGGTAGGGAGTTTGCCTTGTGCCGAAGTGCGTTTCACCTCAACTCCTGCATTCAGGTAAGTAGCCGACACTTTGGTGGCGGTGAGTACTTGCTTGTAATAGAGCATATAAGAAGCATCGGCATAGACCGATATAGTGGGTTGTTCTCCGCGTTGTAGGTCGCGTGCAAAACCGTTGGGAATGGTTACTATCCCGCGTATTTTTTCCTGCTGAAAGGCTTTTTCAGCTTCGCTGAGGTTGAGATAGCTGCTGTAGATAGCCACGCCACTATTGGCATCTATCATACGCAATAGCTGACGGCTTTGGGCAGTATTATCCTCATCTACTACTCCAATAGGAAGCTCTTGCAAGGTCTCTTCGGAATAGAGATAAGTATAGATGAACGACACCGCAATTGCTACAATTACAAACGAAAAGAATACCGCCTTGTCGCGGAATATATATTTAGCTTCCCAAAGCATCGCACGGGTGAAGTCGGCTGAACTTTGATATATGTAACTTCTAAACTGTTTCATAACCTCCTGATTTTATCTTTTTCACAAACATAGGATAAGCCACTATAAGCAGCAGCCCAAAGAGCAACAACACCAAGAGGGGTTGCCAAGTCATCTCGACTGGAATACCCTTAATGGCGCGATTCACATAGTATTTCATAAAATGAGCATACGGAAAGATTTGCGCTAAATACTGTATGCTACGAGGTAAGCCTTCTATAGGGAAAGTATAAGCCGCAAATGAGAAGGCAATCGCTGTAAAACCACTACCTACCGTAAGAGCCGACCTAAAATTAGGCAATATAGAAACGAGCGCAATACCTATAATCTGATAGATTACCACTAAGGCAAAAGTAATAAGCACCACATTCAGCATTGGGATATGCAGGGGAGTACCAATGAGCTCAAAGAGAAGGTAATTCATCCACCACGCTACAAAAAAGAGCACTAAGGTATAAGGCAAGAGTTTCCCCACAAGGGCTTTCAGCGGACTGCCACCTGCTTGCTTGAGCCACTGTTTCCCTCGATGGTAACGAAACTCAACCCCCAATACATACACCGTTACCATCATTACAATCATTTGGAGCATCATTGGCAAGAGTGCTGTGAGCAGGTAATAGGCATAGTTAGAATAAGGATTGTACAGACCGTGGTCGTCTACCTTTACAGGTTGAGCCTCAGCACGTACCTTTTCAGTTTGTTGCCCTTTTTGCATTTTCTTCTTCATCACCAAGCCTGCTGAGAACATCCCTACGGTAGTTTGGAAATCCTTTTGGATAAGACTTGCCCCCAGCATAAACTGACTATTGGTATAGCAAATCACCGATTGGTTTTCACCTTTGAAGAGTTTCTGCTGAAAGTCGGCAGGAATGACGATAAAGCCCATTATCTGCTGTTGCTGGATAAGTTGTTGGGCTTCTTGTTCATCGGTGAGTTTGATTTTCAGGTCGATGTTTGGGGTAGCATCGAGCATACGCAAAAGGTTCTCGGACAGCTGACTTTGGTCGTAATTGATA
>ERZ772924.763-NODE-763-length-15436-cov-55.087771_pt1 | contig 15436 bp, 14 predicted proteins | sample MGYA00512116_ERZ772924 | MGnify/ENA primary metagenome ERZ772924 (study PRJEB29015, sample SAMEA2737920) | human oral metagenome | biome: human oral; feature: human-associated habitat; material: dental | place: China | collected 2134 ...
GGCGCCCAGGAAGGGGAAGTTGAAGGCCTGGCTCATCTCGTCGGCGCGCACGTACAGGGCGGCATCCGCTTCGGTGGGCACCCAGGCCTCGGCGACTAAGAGGATGTCCGTACCGACCTCGTTCAGGACGCTGCGCCACTCGCGGTAGATGTCATGGACCCCGGGCTGATTGAAGGCGGGGCCGACATCGGGCAGCTTGTCACGGGCGGCGGCAGCGTCCTCGCCTTTTGCGGCGACGACGTTCCACCGGTCCGGACCGAGATCGTCGTCGGGCAGCCCCTCGGCCTTGACCAGTCCGTGGGCGACGTCGACGCGGAACCCGTCGATACCGCGTTCCACCCAGAAGCGCAGGAAGGTGCGGAAGTGCTCATGGACGTCCTCGTTGGACCAGTTGAAGTCTGGCTGCTCGGCCGCGAACAGGTGGAGGTAGTACCAGTCCTGGTCCTGGCTGCGGCCGGTGAGCGGCTCGACCGGCTGCCAGGCGGGTCCGCCGAAGAGTGAGCCCCAGTTGTTCGGGGCGCCGTCGGCGCTGTGGCGAAAGATGTAGCGGTCGCGCTCGGGCGAACCGGGCCCGGCCTCCAGGGCGGCGCGGAACCATTCGTGCTGGTCGGAGGAGTGGTTGGGGACCAGGTCGATGACCACCCGGATGCCGACCTCGTGCAGGTCGGAGATGAGCGCGTCGAGCTCCGCCAGCGTGCCGTACTCGGGGGCCAGGGAGAAGTAGTCGGAGACGTCGTATCCGGCGTCGACCTGCGGTGAGGGGTAGAAGGGCGAGAGCCACACGGCGTCGACGCCGAGCGCGGCCAGGTAGTCGACGTGCTCGCGGATGCCCTGGATGTCGCCGATCCCGTCACCGTTGGCGTCGGCGAAGGAGCGGGGATAGATCTGGTAGATAACAGCGTCGCGCCACCAGGCATCGGTGTCTGTGCGCGGCGCGAGGCCCTGAGAGCAGGAGCTGGTCGAGGTCATGGGCGGATCCTGGTCGGGCCGCAGCGTTGCGGCGAGGTGAGAGAGAAGGAGGAAGGAGGAGAGCAGAGACATGCAGAGAAAGATGCCCCTAAGAGCCGGCGGGAGTCGCAGACGCCCTCTGCGGGGCGGCGCGGTGCCGCCGCCCCGCAGAGAGCCTGTGGCGAACGAACCCTACAGTGATCCGAGCTCTGGGCGCGCCGGCACTACTGCTTGAGTCCACCGGCGGCCAGACCCGCCACGATGCGGCGCTGGAAGAAGAGCACCATGAGCACCAGCGGCAGCGTCATGATGACGCCGGCCGCCATCTGGGAGCCGAAGGGCGTGTTGAACTGGGAGTCCCCGGTGAACTTCGACAGCAGCACCGTGGCCGGCTGCATCGAGGGTTTGATGATCATCGTGACGGCCACAAGGAACTCGTTCCAGGCGCCGATGAAGATGATGATGGCGGTGGTGAAGATGCCCGGCGCGGCCAGAGGGAGGATGACCTTGCGGAATGCCTGGCCGGGGGTGCATCCGTCAACCATGGCGGACTGCTCAAGCTCCTGGGGCATCTGCCTGAAGAAACTCGTCAGGTTCCACACCGCCAGCGGCAGGGAGAAGGACAGGTCCGGGATGATCATCGCCTGGTAGGTGTCCGTCCAGCCCCAGGCGGCGAAGTTCTTCAGCAGGGGCACGATGATGGCCACGAGCGGGAACATCGAGGTGGCGATGATGAGGAGCATGAGCACGCCCTTGCCCCGGAAGTCGAGGCGCGCCAGGGCGTAGGCGGTGAAGGTCGCCACGGCCAGCGCCACGAGCGTTACAACAACGGAGACGATGATGGAGTTGATGAGGCCGTCGGCGAAGTTGTTCTTCGAGGAGAAGACCGCCTTGTAGTTCTCGAAGGAGGGGTGGCGGGGCCACCAGCTGTTCTCGAAGATCTCGCTGTCGGGGCGCAGCGAGGAGACCAGCATCCAGTAGAAGGGCGCCAGGCAGTAGATGACGATGAGGACGATACCGGCGTGGGATAAGAGGCTTCCCCAGTCCCTCTTGGTCTTGCGAACCGGTGCAGCGGTGGAGGTGCTCATGCCTGCTGGCTCCTTTCAGTGTCCGTCTGGGAGGCCGGGGAGGAGGAGCCGGAGCGCTTGAAGAAGGCGCTGACCGGCAGCTTGCGCTCATTGCGCTTGCGCCGAGCCTCGTCGTTACCGCTGATGTCGGTGTTGGTGATCTTCAGGAAGGCGATGGCGAACACGAAGACATAGAGGAACAGGATGAGGGCGTAGGCCGCGGCACTGCCGTAGCGGGAGTTGGAGCTCTCGTCCTGGACCAGCATGGAGAGGGTCTCCACGCTGCTCTTCCTGGGGCCGATGAGGATGTAGGGCAGGTCGAACATGCGCAGGGCGTCCAGGGCCCGGAAGACCACGGCCACAACGAGCGCGGGCTTGACCAGCGGCAGGGTGATGGAGGTGAAGCGCTTCCAGGCGGTCGCACCGTCGATCTTGGCAGCCTCGTAGACCTCGTCGGGAATGAGCTGGAGCCCTGCCAGGGTGAGCAGCCCGATGTAGGGCGCCGTCTTCCACACGTCAGCGATGATGATGGCCATCTTGGCGCTCAGATCCCCCGAGGCCCACATGACGTGCTGGCCCAGGATCGCGTTGGCGACACCGTTCTGGTTGAAGATCCAGCCCCACAGGATGGCGGAGACGGCGGTGGGGATCGCCCAGGGGACGAGGATGGAGGCGCGTACGATGCCGCGCCCCTTCATCGCCTTGTGCATGATGAGTGCCATGGCCACACCGAGAATGGTCTCCAGAACCACGGTGACCACGCCGAAGAGGGTGGTGTTGTAGAAGGCCACCCAGAACCTCTCCCCGGCGCTGGAGAAGATGTCGGTGTAGTTCTTCAGGCCCACGAAGGGCTCGGTCGTGGAGAAGAAGCCGTTGTCCTCCAGGGGGGGGCGCCCGAAGAGCGACTGGTAGAGGGACTGGGCGATGGGGATAAGAATGACGATAGTCAGCACCAGCACCGTAGGTGAGATGAGCAACCAGGCCAGACGGGCCTGGGCCTTGGAGCTCTTGGACTGGTGATTGACGACTTGTTCGGAGTGCGTCGTTGTACTCATGACTGTCCTTTGACCGTCCTTTTGACTGTCCTAGCTGACATGACTGGATTCACGAGGGGCGCTGCCTGAGGCGGTCCCCGTGCCGGGGCTTTAGCCCTCCAGGTTCTTCAGGCTGCTGCTCAGGCTGGCGATGACGTCCTTGGCCGCCCTACTCCCCGGCTGCTGGATCGCGGGGTAGATGCTGTCCTGGATCTTGGCAGTGACGTCTCCGTAGTAGACGGCCTGAGGACGACTCTTGGCGTTCTCGAGGCTCTTCTTGAGGATCGGCAGGTAAGGGAAGTCCTTGAGGAGCTCGGAATCCTCATAAAGGGAACCGAGGATCGGTGCGAGAGTCTGGGTCTTGAGCTGGTAGCGCTGGGAGTCCTCGCTGATCCACCACTTAACGAACTTCAAGGCGGTGGCCTTGTTCTTCGATCCCTTGGTAATGGCGCAGTTGTGCCCGCCCAGGGTCGACACGAAGTCCTTGCCATTGATACTCGGCAGGGCGGCGACGTCGAACTTCTCCGTCCCCAGGGACTCCTTGTTGTTGGCGTACTGGTAGGGCCACTGACGGTAGAAGAGGAGCTCACCCGCCTCGAAGGCGTTGCGGCCGTCCTCCTCCTTCCACTCCAGGGACTCCTTGGGGATGTAGCCCTGGGAGAAGCCGTCGATGAGCCACTGCAGACCGGTGACCGATTCGGCGGAGTCGACGATCACTTGGTTGTCCGCGTCGTAGAAGCCACCGCCAGCGGTGTGGATAAACTCCGAGGTGCAGCAGGTCAGGCCCTCGTACTTGGCGAACTGTCCCCCGAAGCCGCCGATGTTCTCGTGACCGGGCAGAGCCCGCACCTTGTCAATGGCGGTCTTGACCTCGTCCCAGGTCTTGGGAACCGCGACGCCGGCCTGCTTCAGGAAGTCCTTGCGGTAGAACATCACCGGGGCATCCGTGTGGAACGGAACGGCGAAGAGCTTGTCCTTATAGACGCCCGTCTTCCACACAGGTTCCAGGATGTCGTCGTTCTTGAGCTCGTCCTCGGGCAGCTCGACCACCCACCGGTTGGCGGCGAACTCGGAGACCCAGACGTTGTCCAGGGAGACGACGTCATAGGCGTTGGAGTTGATCCTGGCAGCATTGACCAATGCCGTGCGCTGCTGGTCGGCCTCCGCGGAGAGCTCGATGAGCTTGACCTTCTCGCCGGGGTTGGCCTTGTTCCACTCATCGATCCTGGCCTGGACCTTGCCGCCGGAGTTGTCCTTGCCCTGGACCCAGGTGATCGGTCCGGTGCCTTCAAAGGTGACGGGGCCGTCGTCGTTCCCGCGGGAGGTGGAGCAGGCCGCCATTGAGGCCAGCGCCGCCGCCAGGGCCGAGCCCTGGATGAACTGACGACGGGGTAGGGGTGTCATGCGTGTTTCCTCCTTGAAACTGTTTCGGAGCCCACCGGCTCCGTTCCGGAAGGACCCACAGTGTCGACGCGCGTCGACTTGGGCATGAGACTCACGTTACACATCTGTGACCGGTCGGTCAATCCGTTTCATACTCGTTTTCTCCGGCCCGATCGGAACAGGCCCCCTTCCCCGACGCCGCGGACCCGAGGTCACCTCTCAGGTGACCTCCACGAGACCACCTGAGACGGGCTGTGAAAACCTCCACAGCCACCCTCCCGTTCTCTCGCCTCAACGGAGCGCCACCCGCCGAACGGCCTGACAGAATGAAACCGTGAGCTCTCGCCCCTCCTCATCCCACGGCAACAGCACCAGGCCGCCGCGCTACCACGACCACATGACCGGCGGTGTCGCCGGCACCGAGATCCCCTTCCAGCCCGAGGCGCACTGGTCGGTTCCGTGGCTGCTCGCTGACCGCATCGCCCGCAGCGGCGACAAACCACTCGTCGCCCGTAAGTCCTCCGTGTCAGGAGACTGGCAGGAGGTCTCGGCCCGTGCCTTCGGCGAGGAGGTGACACACGTGGCCGCAGGCCTCATCGGCATGGGCTTCGAGGCGGGCAGCGCCGTCGGCATCATGGCGCACACCTCCTACGACTGGTTCCTGCTGGACATGGCCATCGCCCGTGCCGGCTTGGTCTCCGTACCCATCTATGAGACGAGCTCGGCCGAGCAGGTCGAGTGGATCGTCACAGACTCCGACGTCCGCCTGGTGATCACCGAGAGCACCACCCTGGCCGAGCTCGTGCGCGGCGCCGTCACCGACGTCGGGCGCACGGTCGACGTCCTCGCCCTGGACTCCGACGCCATCACCACGATCGTCCAGGCCGGCTCGGGCGTCAGCCCCTCGCAGGTGGACCAGCGCTCCAACGCCCTCAGGGTCGACGACGTCTACTCCATCATCTACACCTCCGGCACCACCGGCCGCCCCAAGGGCGTCGAGCTCACCCACCGCAACGCCGTCGGCATCCCCTACCACGGGGTGCGTTACCTGCCCGGGGTGCTGTGGGGCAACCACGTGCGTCTCCTGCTGTTCCTGCCGCTGGCCCACGTCTACGCGCGCTGCCTCCAGCTGCTCTCCCTGGCCGGAGAGGGCGTGCTGGGGCACACCCCCGATGTCAAGACGCTCCTGCCGGACATGCAGTCCTTCGCTCCCTCCTACGTGCTGGCCGTCCCCCGCGTTCTGGAGAAGATCTACAACGCCGCCGACGCCAAGGCCGGAGGCGGCGCCAGGCTCAAGCTGTTCCGCTGGGCCGCCAAGGTCGCCATCTCCTACTCACGCGCCCTGGACACTCCCGACGGGCCTTCGCGTCGCCTGCGGCAGGCCCACACGGTGGCCGATCGCCTGGTCTTCCGCAAGATCCGTGCGCTCCTGGGCCCCAACGCCCGCTTCATCATCTCCGGAGGAGGTCCGCTGGGGCAGCGACTGGGCCACTTCTACCGAGGACTGGGACTGGTCATCCTGGAGGGCTACGGCCTGACCGAGACAATCGGCCCGGTCAGCGTCAACACCGACTGGCTCAACAAGATCGGCACCGTTGGTCCGCCCGTGTGCGGCAACGAGATCCGCATCGGCGAGGACGATGAGATCCAGGTGCGGGGTCTGGGAGTGTTCTCCACCTATCACAACAACCCCGAGGCCACCGCCGAGTCCTTCACCGCCGACGGATGGTTCCGCACCGGCGACATCGGAACACTCGACGACGACGGCTATCTGCGCATCACCGGGCGCAAGAAGGAGCTCATTGTCACCGCCGGCGGCAAGAACGTCGCCCCCACCCAGCTCGAGGACCGGCTGCGTGGGCACCCGCTCATCAGCCAGGTGCTCGTCGTCGGGGACGGGGAGCCCTTCATCGCCGCGCTCGTCACGCTGGACAAGGAGATGCTCCCCCAGTGGCTGCGCAACCACGGGCTGCCCGCGATGGATGTCGTCGAGGCCTCCACCCACCCGCAGGTGCTCGCTGCCCTGGACCGGGCCGTGGCACGCACGAACCGCGCGGTCTCCCGGGCCGAGTCAATCCGCACCTTCCGGGTACTCACCACCGACTTCACTGAGGCCAACGGCCTGCTCACCCCGTCGCTCAAGGTCAAGCGCGGCCCGGTGATGGAGGCTCACGCCGACGTCATCGCGGAGATCTACTCGTCCACGCGCAAGGGACCGCAGGAGTAGACCTCGTCGAACGTTCGGGGCGGGCATACTTGCCACCATGACCGACGCCTCCACCTCCCCGGCCGACACCGTCTTCTCCGCCTCGTCGCAGGAGCACACCACCGAGCTGAGGATCCCGGTTCATGACGGCATGACGACGCCCTGGGCACTGGCCGAGCGCGTGCGGCGCAACCCCGACGGCGGGCTCATCGCCCGCACGTCCCCGCTGGGGCGACGCTGGCGAGAGATGAGCGCCAGCGCCTTCCGCGCCGAAGTGCGCGAGGTGGCCGCAGGCCTCGTGGCAAAGGGCCTTGAGCCCGGCGACGCCATCGGCATCATGTCGCACACCTCGTATGAGTGGACGCTGCTGGACTTCGCCGCCTGGGAGGCGGGCCTGGTGGTGGTGCCCGTCTATGAGACCTCCTCGGCTGAGCAGGCTCAGTGGATTCTCACCGACGCCGGGGTGAGGCTCATCGTCGTGGAGAACGAGGCCATGGCCTCCATGGTCGGAGCGCTGACGACCGCAGTCCCCGAGCTGTCGGACCTGCAGGTCCTGTGCGTGGAGCGCGAGGACGTGCTGGGACTCATCGAGGCCGGCCGAGGCGTGGACGCCGGCGAGCTCGATCGGCGCACCGCGGCCCTGAGCTCGCAGTCCCTGGCCACGATCGTCTACACCTCGGGCACCACCGGCCGCCCCAAGGGGGTCGAGCTGAGCCACGGCAACCTGGTGCACCTGTGCGTCAACGTCTGCCCGCACGTGCCCGAGGTCCTGGGAGGGGCTGAGGTCCGTTTCCTGCTATTCCTGCCACTGGCCCATGTGCTCGGCCGGTTCGTGGAGATCGCGATTGTGTGCTCGCACTCGGGCGTGCTGGGGCACGTGCCCGACGTGCGCAACCTGGTGGCGGACCTCGGCTCCTTCAGGCCCACCGCGGTTCTGGCCGTGCCTCGTGTCTTCGAGAAGATCTACAACGCCGCTGATGCCAAGGCCACCGGAGCCAAGCAGAAGATCTTCCGTCTGGCGGCCAAGACCGCCATCGCCTACTCGCGGGCCCTGGACACGCCCGAGGGGCCGTCCCGCAGGTTGAAGGCCCAGCGCGCGGCCTTCGACCGTCTTGTCTTCTCCACCCTGCGCTCCGTGCTGGGCGGGCAGGTCACGCATGTCGTCTCCGGGGGCGGCCCACTGGGCGAGCGCCTGGGACACTTCTACCGTGGCGCTGGAGTCACCGTCCTTGAGGGCTACGGCCTGACCGAGACCATGGGGCCCTGCTGCGTCAATCTGCCTGAAGCCACCCGGATCGGAACCGTCGGCACGCCGCTTCCCGGCTGCGCGGTCCGCCTCGATGGGGACGGGGAGATCCTGGTTCGGGGCATCGGCACCTTCACCGGTTACCACAACAACCCCGAGGCCACGGCCGAGGCCTTCACCGATGACGGCTGGCTGCGCACCGGTGACATCGGCTCCTTCGAGGGCGCCGAGGGATTCTTGCGGATCACCGGGCGCAAGAAGGAACTCATCGTCACCGCCGGCGGCAAGAACGTCGCCCCGGCGCCTCTGGAGGATCGGCTCCGGGGGCACCCGCTGGTCAGTCAGGTACTCGTCGTGGGCGAGAACCGGCCATGTGTCGGGGCGCTCGTCACCCTGGACGCTGAGATGCTGCCGCTGTGGCTGTCCTCCCACGGGTTGGAGGAGATGACCGTCGTCGACGCCGCTCAGGACCCCCGAGTGCGCGCCGCCCTGGAACGTGCCGTGGCGCGGACCAACGAGGCGGTCTCGCGGGCCGAGTCGATTCGCACCTTCGAGGTGCTGCCCACGGACTTCACGGTGGCCAACGGCCTGCTCACGCCGTCGCTCAAGGTGCGTCGCGCCGAGGCTGAGAAGCGCTTCGCGGCTGAGATCGATGCTCTCTACACGCGTACCCCGCTCGTCCCCAGCACCACGGCCTCACCGTCGCAGGACTAGGGACTGTTGCGACGGTCTGTTGAGCTCAGCCGCTCTCCGGATTGCCCCGCGTCTCGCGGACACTCCTGCGACGTCACGCCAGTAGGCGCCGCCAGGTCCGCCCGCCGGGCGAGCTCAGCCTCATGCCCGTCGCGGATCTCCTCGTGGTGCTGAATGACCTCGGCAACGATGAAGGCGAAGAACTTCTCAGCGAAGATCGGGTCGAGCCCCGACTCCTCGGCCAGCGCTCGCAGGCGTGCGACCTGCTGGCGCTCACGTCCAGGATCAGCCGGAGGCAGGTCAAGGCGGGCCTTGAGCAGTCCCACTTGCTGGGTGCAGCGGAAGCGCTCGGCCAGGAGGTGGACGAGAGCGGCATCAAGGTTGTCGATCGTGGCTCGGTAGATGGCCAGCTGCGCGGGGACGCCGACCCGCCCCTCGCTCATGCGGTCCGGCTCCGCTCCCCAGCCTTGGCGGTCGACCGGAGCGTGCCTGAGCCCGCCTGGTAACGGGGCTTCCCGGTGCCTCTCACGGCGTCGGCGTCGACGACGACGCGTCCCACCTCGGGTAGCGAGGGGACCTCGAACATGGCCTGCCCCAGGACCTCCTCGACGATGGAGGTCAGTCCGCGAGCCCCGGTCTTGCGCTCCAGGGCGAGGGAGGCCACCGCCTCGATGGCGGCGTCGGTCAGCTCCAGCTCGACGCCGTCGAGGCTGAAGAGGTACTGGTACTGGGAGACCAGAGCGTTCTTGGGCTCGGTCATGACGCGCACGAGCTCGCGCACACCCAGGTCCTGGACGGTGGCGATGACGGGCAGACGGCCGATGAACTCGGGGATGAGACCGAACTTGTGAAGGTCCTCCGGACGTACCGGTGAGGTGAAGATGTCCTGAGATCCCGCGCTGCTGGTCAGCTGTGCCCCGAAGCCCACCATCTGAGCCCCGGACTCCTTGCGCTGGCGCTGGCGCACGATCTCCTCGATCCCGGCGAAGGCTCCTGCGGCGATGAAGAGGATATTGGTGGTGTCGATCTCCAGGAACTCCTGATGCGGGTGCTTGCGCCCCCCGCCCGGGGGCACGGAGGCCGTGGTGCCCTCAATGATCTTGAGCAGCGCCTGCTGCACACCCTCACCTGAGACGTCCCGGGTGATGGAGGGGTTCTCCGCCTTACGACCGATCTTGTCGATCTCGTCGATGTAGATGATGCCCTTCTCCGCGCGCTTGACGTCGCCGTCGGCGGCCTGGATGAGCTTGAGGAGGATGTTCTCCACGTCCTCGCCGACGTAACCGGCCTCGGTCAGCGCGGTGGCGTCGACAATGGCGAAGGGGACGTCCAGAAGGCGGGCCAGGGTTCGGGCCAGGTGGGTCTTTCCGGTTCCGGTGGGTCCCAGCAGGAGGATGTTGGACTTGCCCAGCTCCAGGCCGTCACCCTCAGCCACGGAGCGTTCCTTGACCTGGACGCGCTTGTAGTGGTTGTAGACCGCCACGCTCATGGCGCGCTTGGCCGCCTCCTGCCCAATGACGTACTGGTTGAGGAAGTCGAAGATCTCCTGGGGCTTAGGCAGCTCAAGAGGGACACCGGCACCGGACTCACCCAGCTCCTCATCGACGATCTCGTTGCACAGCTCGATGCACTCGTCACAGATGTAGACACCGGGTCCCGCGATGAGCTTCTTGACCTGCTTCTGGCTCTTGCCACAGAAGGAGCACTTGAGCAGATCCACACTCTCAGCGTTACGTGCCACAGCTTCCTCCAGATTCGTCTTCGGTCCCCGCACCCGGGCGCCACTGCGTCAGCCTACGGGCTGAACCGGCAGGTGCACCGAGGGCATGGCGGCGTGTCCAGTCCGCAATATGCCATGTTGGGCACCTTGCTGCCAGCGTTTGGGGGCTTCATTTTCACCGGCTGTACGGCCGGCGCTCCTGCCGGCAACCGGCAGGAGCGCCGCAGGCGGTGTCATTGCCCTACCACTACTCACCCGACCGGAGGTCAGGAGGAGTGCGGAGAGGCCGAGGCCTTGCGAGAGGTGAGCACCTGGTCCACGATCCCGTAGTCCTTAGCGGCCTCGGCAGTCAGGATCTTGTCACGCTCAAGGTCGGCGTGAATCTTCTCCTGGTCCTGACCGGTGTGCGACGCCAGCGTGTCCTCCAGCCAGGAGCGCATGCGGTCGATCTCGTTGGCCACGATCTCGATGTCGCTGGCCTGCCCCTGCATTCCCTCCATGGCGGGCTGGTGGATGAGGACGCGCGCGTTGGGAAGGGCCAGACGCTTGCCTGGGCTGCCGGCGGCCAGCAGGACCGCTGCAGCGGAAGCAGCCTGCCCCAGACAGACGGTCTGCACCTGCGGCTTGATGTACTGCATGGTGTCGTAGATGGCCGTGAGCGCGGTGAAGGAACCGCCGGGGCTGTTGATGTACATGGTGATCAAGCCATCAGAGTCCTGCGACTCCAGGACGAGGAGCTGGGCCATGATGTCGTCAGCCGAGGCGTCGTCGACCTGAACGCCCATGAAGACGATACGTTCCTCGAAAAGCTTGGCATAGGGATCCTGACGCTTGAAGCCGTAGGCGGTGCGCTCCTCGAACTGGGGCAGCACGTAGCGGGCCTGCGGCATGGCACCGGCCTGGCGGGCGACGGCCTCGAAGTAGGGACGGGTCGAGGACATATCAGTTGTCTCCGTTCTGCTTGCCGATCTCCCGGCTGGAGCGCACGATGTGGTCGACGAAGCCGTACTCGAGGGCCTCCTGAGCCGAGAACCAGTGGTCTCGGTCGGAGTCGGCGATGATCTCCTCCACCGTGTGACCGGTGTTGGCCGCTGTGATCTCCGCGAGCTCCTGCTTCATCTTGATGATGAGGTCGGCATTGATGCGGATGTCCGTGGCTGAGCCACCGGCCCCGCCGGAGGGCTGGTGCATGAGCACGCGGGCGTGCGGCGTGAGGTAACGCTTTCCCTTGGCGCCGGCAGACAGCAGGTGCTGTCCCATGGAGGCGGCGAGCCCTGTGGCCACGGTGGCGACATCGGGCTGGACGTACTGCATGGTGTCGTAAATGGCCATGCCGGCGGTGACCGAGCCACCGGGGCTGTTGATGTAGAGGTAGATGTCCCGCTCGGGGTCCTCGGCGGCCAGCAGCAGCATCTGCGCGCAGATGGCGTTGGCGTTGTCGTCGCGCACCTCGGAACCGAGCCAGATGATGCGTTCCTTGAGGAGGCGGTTGTAGATGGAGTCGGTCAGCCCCAGACCTGCACCGTTGGTATCGGCTGCCTGGGGCGGGGCGACCGCAGCGGGTGTATAGAGCTCGCTCACGTCAGTCCTCTCATGTTCGGTATCGCCAACGCTAACGCGGCGTCCCCGTCCGCGATGCCCGCCATGACAGCCTTTTCGCCCACGGCGCAGGCTTCTCACCCGCAGGTCGACGGCCCGGCCGCGTCACAGCTCACGGCGCGGCCCGGAGCCACCCGAGCGCCACGACCGCCAGGTCGACCACGATGGATCCCAGTAGCCATACCGGCCACCAGGACCCCATGTCGATCAGGTCCCAGTATGCGCGCACCGGCCACCAGCTCGGGATCACGGCGAGAGGCCACTGCCATGCCCCTGCGCCGCGGTGCGCTACGGCGGGTAGAACGAGGACGATCAGGGACAGCTTGATGACGGCGAATCCCTGGATCGTGTCCTTCGCCCAGACCGCCAGCCCAGTGGCGACAGCGCCGGCCAGGGGTGCACCGGTCGCGGCGAGAACGGTGGTGCGCGCCGTCCCCAGATCGTCCAGGCCGGCCAGCTGCACACATACCCCGCTGGTGACGGCCGCGACGATCACCGCGCCGGCGGCTCTCCAGATCAGGTAGCCACGCAGCGACACCGGCGTGACAGCGAGGACAGACCAGACCCCGTCCTCCTTCTCCCCCAGCAGCATGAAGCCCACGACTGCCCCGACCGGCACAGGCACGACAATGGCAAAAGCGGTCACGTCGATGCGGGCGGCCCACTCCCAAGCTCTTACCCCGCCCGAACCAATGGCCCGCATGAGCACCGGCACGCCGGGCCGCGCGGCCAGTGCCATGGCGAGGGGCACGGTGGGCATCCACACGAGAAGCTCATCACGGACCAGACGGCGCAGATCGGCGGGCAACAGCCCCAGCACTGCGCGGGACCTCATAACGCCACGCTCCTCGGAGTGACGGCGCGCACCAGTCTCACCCGGGCGGCCAGGAAGAGGAGCGCGCACCAGGTGGCCCCGAGCAGCACACAGGGCACGGCGGCCCCGGCCGGTCGCGCCCCGAACGCGATCTCAATGAGGATGACGGCGGGTTGGAGCGGGTGGCACCACAGCCACCACCCGTCCAGGACTCCGAGGAGGGGCAGCAGGAAAGCCCCTATGGTCTCGTAGCCCACGACGACGATGACGCCGTAGGGGACGTAAAGGCTGGAGACGAGGACCACACCGATGGCCAGGACCGGCCAGCGCACCGCCGCGCCATGGGCCACGAGGACCAGCGCACCGACCTCGGCGAGCGCGAGCAGGCACAGGGAGCCCGCGAGCGCAGTCAGGTACTCCCCCGGCCCGAGCGGGGTGATGGCCTGAGCGGCGAGGATGCCCTCGCCTCGCTCGCGCAGAACCTGCACGGCGGCAAAGTAGAACGAGGTGATGGTCAACTCGGAAAGAACAACGACCGGCCACCAGCGGAGAGGGTCCCCGGTGAGTGCGAGCAGGACGGCGCCGACCGCCAGACCCGCGAGCAGGGCTACGAACCAGTACCCAGCGGCAGCCTGCCTCCGCAGGTTGAGGACAAAAGTGACGGCGGTGCGCCTCGCGGCGGCGCGCCTCGCTCCGGTGCCAGTCATGACAGCTCCCGACCGGTGACGGATGCGAAGACCTCGGCCAGATCGGCCTCGCGCGAGTGGAGCGTACGCACCGTCCGGGTGCGCAGCGCCTCGTAGAAGGAGACGTCATCGGCGAGACCGTCCAAGGGGTAGACACCGCTGCCCCCGTCCCAGGTGACGCGGACCTCCCGCTTACCGTGACGTCGGCACAGCTCCCCCGGGACGCCGAGCTCGACGAGGCGCCCGTCGACGACGAATCCAACCCGGTCGCAGGCGCGATGGGCGAGAGTCTGTCGTGGGTGGTGACGACGACAGTGCATCCCCTGTCGCGTTCAACGGCAATGAGTTTCTCCATCCTCTGCGCTCCCACCGGGTCGAGGCCGGCGGTGGGCTCGTCGAGGAAGACCAGCTCGGGTCCGTGCAGGAGGGCGCGGGCCACGTTGAAGCGCACCCCCATGCCCTTGCTCGTGCGTGCGGCGAGCAGATCCGCGTCGTCGACGAGGCCGACGGCGGCCAGCAGCTCCTCCGGGTCCCGAGCGGATCCGTAGTACAGACGGGCGGTGTACACGAGGTTCTCGCGCAGGGTGAGGTGCCCGAAGGAGACGGGGGTCTCGAAGGCGACCCCGATGCGCTCGTAAACCTCGCGTCCCCAGTCGCAGATCTCGCGGCCGAGCACTCGCACCGATCCCCGGTACCCGGCGAGCAGTCCGGTCAGGACCCTCTGGAGGGTGGACTTGCCTGCACCACTAGGCCCCAGCAGCCCGAGGATCTCGCCCTCGGCGACGCTCACACCGACGTCGTCCAGAGCAGGACGCACTGAGCCCCGGTAGGTGAAGGAGAGCCTGCGGGCCGCGATCGCCTCAGGCACGGCTCTCGCCCCTGCGGCTGCGATTCCCGCCCTCGCGGACGCACGGCGTCTTGAGGGCGGAGACCAATAGGGCGACGACCTCGTCGGCCACCCGGTCGATCTCGGGTCGGTCGAAGGCACTGCTGTCGACGGCGGCACGCTCGGGGTCCACGCGGAAACGGCTCATGACGTAGTGGGGCGTTCCCAGCAGCACGCGCTCAATCATCCAGGCGGCGGTCTCGGCGTCGACGTCCCCGCGCAGCTCGCCTGACGCCTGTCCTGCGGCGATGGCGGTGACCGCCCACCGGTGGAGTCCACCGGAGACCGACTGATCGGACTCGAGCACCGGCGGGGCGTCGTCGGCCAGGGCTCGCGCGAGCACAGCCCACCCCAGCGGGTCGCGCAGGTGGAAATCGTGACTGCCCCGCACGATCTCGGCGAGCACCTCCTCGAAGGGGGCCTCGGGCACGGGGTCCCCCGCCAGGTCGACGCTCGCGCTCACAAGCTCGCGCACCAGGTGGGCGTAGGCGTCCTCCTTGTTCTCGAAGTACTGGTAGAAGCTTCCCTTGGACACGCCGGCAGCGGCGATGACGCGATCGACCGAGGCACGGGCGTAAGGGCGAGCGGCGAATTCAACCTTGAGGGCCTCGACGACGCGGGCACGCTTGTCCTCGGGAAGGTTGAAGAAGGTGGGGAGGGGCACGAGGGTCTCCTATGACTCAACAGTCATATGACCGTTGAGTCATAGGTTAGGCACCTCCACCCGCACCGTCAACGGCGTCCCGACCCGACAGTCACGACAACACGACTCGGGCCACACCCCTGCCACCTCTTCCCCCACGACGGAGGACCCGGCAGGAGCCCGAGGCTCAGCGCATGCAGGGCCCCTGGTTGCCGGCCAAGCCCGGAAAGAGAGTCCTACGTTCGGGCGACATCGGCCCGACCCGGACCTGTTGGAGGCCGTATAGCCAGCGCCGTCGGACCGCGTCGTTGAGGACGAGGGGGCCCTGGGCACTCTGCGCTTCTGGCGCAACATGAGACGCACCCCGAGAGTTCAGGACAGGGCCAACGCCACGCACCAGAGAGTCCACCTCCGGGACGAGGTCCTGCATGCCATCGGGATGGTCCATCGTGATGTGACCTCAATGAAGGTCTGTCTATCATCATGGCCGCGCTGACGCCGGTGCTCGAGC
>ERZ772924.764-NODE-764-length-15416-cov-3.801836_pt1 | contig 15416 bp, 17 predicted proteins | sample MGYA00512116_ERZ772924 | MGnify/ENA primary metagenome ERZ772924 (study PRJEB29015, sample SAMEA2737920) | human oral metagenome | biome: human oral; feature: human-associated habitat; material: dental | place: China | collected 2134 ...
ATCGCAGCTCGTTTTTGCCGTCAAGGCTTCGGCGGCATTTATAATTTAAATTCCGTATTTTTACGGATCCCGGTTGCGATATAAAATTTTATGATGTTTTGATATGCGGTTGTGAAAGGGCGCGGCTTATAAAAGATAGCCGATCGCAAGAAATTCTAATCCGAGTAGTAAAATTTTATATCCTTTTTCAGTTGCGTCGGCAGTATATTAAATTTAGCCCTAAAAATTTTAGAAAAATGCGATAAATTATTGTATCCGACCATTTTAGCGGCTTCGTTTACGCTGATTTGATCTAGACTCAATAGCTCTTTTGCAATTCCAAGCCGCTCATTTGTCAGCATCGCATAAATGGTCGTGCCAAAATATGCTTTAAAATCCCTTTTTAGTGCAAATTCATTCGTGGCACAAAGACGAGCGAGCTCCTTAATGCTAGGTGGGTTTTGCATATTTTCAAGTAATATTTTCTTTGCTTTTTGGACTGTTTTTATGCCATTTTCATTAAGACTAAGCGTATTTTTGGGCTCATTAAATTTATAAAAACTTTTATAAAGCATCTCTAAAATTTTACTTTCCATAAAAATTTCGCGCATTTTGCCGTCGTATATCGCGGCATTTTCGAGCTCTTTAAGGATGATATTTTGCACGGCGCTTGTTTTAAATTTCTTCATGCAAACGGCTTGATCTAAATTCAAATTTTTTAAAATTCCCAGCTCATTTGCAAAAGCGGTGCTAAGCGCTATGCATGAGCTTTTATAGTGTTTATTTTCAAGCTCGTGAACGCCACGCAATTTGCTTTGCATAGTTCCGAGCCAAAACTCACCTTTATTCAAGACGAACTGATCTTTATCCGATCTGAAGCAGATAGGATTTTCGCCCGTATTGAAAAATAAAAATGAATAGCGGCTACCTCGCTCGTGGCGATGCAAAAGAAAATCTCTGCAAATTATATCGCTGCTATAATATCCTATCTCTCCGCCCGTATAAAAAGAGCTAAAGTTGAATTTTATACTTTCGCTTTTAAGCTCGGTTTTGCTATACCTGCATTGCTTGGACGGCTCAATGTCGTTAGATATTTTTTGTAAAAAATCATCTAAACTTATCTCTTTACTCATCTTATCCCTTTAGCGTTTAAAAAAATCCCTCTACCGTTTAGTATTTCTTGATAATGCATATCTTATTATAGTAAAATGAGTTTAAATTTTAATAAGAAAAGGGGCGTTTGTGCACGTAATATATAAATTATCGCTGATTGCTGCTATAGCGACAGCTGGAATATCGAGTGAGATAGAAAAACAAGGCAAAAGCGTAAATTTGGGTGAAATTACCGTAGTCAGTGCTACGGGCTATCGGCAAAATATTCAAGACGCACCCGCTTCTATCTCCGTTCTTACGCAAAAAGAGATACAAAAGCGCAACTATCAAGATATCTCCGCAATGCTAAAAGATTTGCCGAGTGCCTTTACCGCAACGCTAGGTGCTGCATCGAGAAAAGGCATAAGCCTAAGAGGTCTGTCTCAAAAGTATACAAAAATTTTAATCGACGGCAAGCCCGCGACCAGCGATAGCGCTTATAAAGGATTAAGAAGTATTGGCAGCAGTCAGAATTTCTTGCCTCCTGCAAATGCGATAGAGCGCATAGAGGTCATCCGCGGTCCTATGAGCTCGCTTTACGGCAGCGACGCTATGGGCGGAGTAATAAATATCATCACCAAGGGCTTTTCAAATGAGCTTAGCGGCAATGTAAACGGATACTATACTTTCGCTAAAAAATCGCAAATAAAAGGTGATTATCAAACAGGTTTTTATCTAAACGGAGCTATCGTCCCGGACGTGCTAGGTATCGCACTTTACGGCAGATTTTTTGAAAAGATAGAGGACAAAGAGCCTTATGCGAATAGAAATAATGAAGAGACGAATATGGGCGCAAAACTAATGTATAACGTAACGCAAAACGATGAGGTAGCGCTTGATTATCGTAAAGTAAATAATAAATTTAGGCGTACATACGGGCGTACGCGAACAACCTCGGGAGGCAATAACGATATTGCGAAAGAGGATATGAAAGGCTACACCGCAAGCCTGTCTCACCAGGGAAAATACGATAAGTTTATGATAGATAGCTATGCAAATTACGATAGCATGAAAGAAAGCGGCGCCCAGGATCTGCGTCTTAGAACGACTACGCTAAATTCTAAAGGCTCATATTTTTTCGATTCAAATGCTTTGAGTTTGGGCGTGCAATACCGAAGCGAGAGATTAAACGAAGCCGCTACTACCGCAGATGAGGCAAATGTCAAAAGATGGGATTATTCGATCTACGGCGAGGATGATTTTTATCTAACTGATGATTTAACGTTAACCGGCGGAATCAGATATAACCGTGATAAGGACTATGGCGGCCATATATCTCCGCGCGCTTATGCCGTTTATCGTTTAAACGAAAGCTTTTCTATTAAAGGCGGCGTTTCGACGGGATATTCAACTCCGGATATTAAGCAGCGTAGCGAGGGCCTTGCCCTGCCATTTGCAGGAGGCCAGGGAGCGCAGATCGGTAGAAGCTCTCTGAAGCCTGAAAGTAGCATAAGTTACGAAGGCGGGTTTTCTTACGACGATAACGATAAATTTAACTTTAGCGCTACTGCGTTTTATACCGAAATCAAAGATGGAATTTCTACCAAATTGATTTGCCGTCCAAGACCGGGAAATCCTTGCGTGCATAACGGCAAAACTTACAGGCGCGGTATTTGGGACACTATAAATATCGGAGAAGCCGAGGTTAGGGGTCTAGAGCTAAGTAGCGATTATCAAATTTTAGATAATTTGAAGCTGCATGCAAACTACGCCTATACGAAATCCGAGCAAAAAACGGGTAGCGAGAAGGGCAAAACCTTAAATAATTTTCCAATCCATTCGGTAAAGCTAGGATTTGATTACGACGTAAGCTCCAAGCTAAACTTATGGTCGCAAATAAATTATTATAGTAGGACGCGCGATAGCCTAAGCTACGATGAGGATATCCGCTCATACACGCTTTTCGATCTGGGCGCGAGCTATAAAGTCACAAAAGACGCAAGTTTAAATTTTACGCTTTATAACATATTCAACGAATTCGTACTAACGCGCTCGGGAAATTACCAAATGATGGTCGTAGACGGGATGAAGGCGCAGGTTGGATTTAACGTGAACTTTTAAATTCGCGGCGCATAAATTTCGTCCGCGGATTTAAAATTTAAGGAAATTAATGGCGATTCTAAAAAGGAAAAAATTTTGGTTCAACGTCCATCTTGTTTTGACGCTTATGTGTTGCGTGCCAATCTTAATCGTAGCCCTTAGCGGCGCTATTATCTCGTATCATGATGAGATTATAGATGCGTTAAATCAAAGCAAATCTTTCGTGAGCCCGAGCGAAAAAGACGCTCTTAAGCCCGCCAAAATTTTAAATATTTTCAGAAAAGTCAAGCCTGGTTTTACGCTCAGTTATTATAGGATTCCTCACAATAAAAATGAGGCGATTAGGCTTTCTGGTACAGATTCTAGCGGCGAGTTTAAATCATATTTTATAGATCCTTATAGCGGCGAAATTACTTCGGAAAACATAGGCGATACGTTTATCGGCGTAATGCTAAACCTACATACCAATCTGGGATTCGGGCTAAGCAAAAACGAAACTCTGCGGTTAATAGGCAAAAATATTGTGGCGCTTAGCACGGTTATGTTTATTTTGGTCTTAATTTCAGGCGTGGTGATCTATTATCCTAGCTTTAGAGGAAAGATTTTACGCGCATTTAGGATAAATTTTAAAGCGAGAGGTTACACGTTTTTATATAGCATGCATGGCGCAGTCGGAGTTTTGCTGCTGCCCGTTTTGCTTACGATAAGCGCTAGCGGGCTTTATTGGTCGTATGATTGGATAGCCAAAATCACCAACAGAGCGCTAGGTGAAAAGGAAATTTTTAGAAAAACGAGCTTTACCGAAGTGCGAGGATTTTCGCTTGAGGATGAAGATAAAATTTTAAATTTGCAGACGGCATTTGATATTTTTAAGCGCGAACGCGGTGAAAACTACGAATTCTTTAACATCATCGCTCAAAAAGATGGAGAAAATTTTATGATCTTTTATTTCGATAAAGGCGAAAAGAGCGAAGAGCATATGAATACGATGAGTATAAACGTTAAAAAGGGCATCTTGCGGCATGCTCGCTATGATGATGCGAAAAGCACCATGCCGCGCCCTTTTACTATACATAAAGCCGTTTTGAGCGTGCATTCGGGCTATATCTTTGGCGAGGCGGGTAAGTTCTTATTTTGCGTAGCGGCAATTTCAGTGTTATTTTTTATAGTTACGGGATTTTGGATGAGCATAAAAAGAATTTATAAGAAAAGATAAATCTACGAATTCAAAGCGGAGAGGTAGCTTATCCGCGGCGTAAATTTAAAATTTTATCCGAAGCGGTATCGCTTCTTTTCAGTTAATAAAATTTTATATACAGCGCTTTGAAATACTGCGTGCAGAGTCTTTGTGGACCTTGTGCCGCATCTTGATTTTGTTAAATTTGCTTCGGCGTTTCAACCGCGCTCATTTGCCGCTCATAAAATCCCTAATATTTTGCGCGATCATCTTTATCAGCCATTTGCGAGCCTCGACGCTCGCCCATGCGATGTGGGGCGTGATGACGACGTTGCGGCGATTTTTCACGCGCAAAAGCGGATGATCCGCCCTCATCGGCTCTGTTTGCAGCACGTCAAGCGCCGTGCGCAAGCCTCGCTCGTCCACGGCACGAGCCAGCGCCTCCTCATCCACGATGCCGCCGCGGCCGAAATTCATCAAGATCGCTCCCTCTTTCATCTTTGCAAGCTCCGCCTCGCCGATCAATCCCGCCGTTTTTTCATTTAGCGGAGCGTGGATCGAGATGATGTCGCATGCCCTCAAAAGTGCGTCCAGGCTCACTTTGGCAAACTCGCCGTTGTCGTTCGCGCCGCTAGTGGAGTAGTATCTCACGTTCGCGCCGAACGCGGCGGCGATGCGGGCGACCTTTGCGCCGATCTGTCCAAGCCCGATGACGCCGAATTCTTTGCCGTAAATTTCGCTGATCGGCGCGTCAATGTGTGTAAAAATTTCGCTCTCGCACCATTTGCCGCTGCTGCCGTAATCCGCGTAGTATCCGAGCGCGTTGGTTAGCGCGAACAGCGACGCGAAGGTCTGCTGCACGACGCTGTTCGTCGAATAGCCGGCTACGTTTTTCACCGCGATGCCGCGAGCCTGCGCGGCCTGCATGTCGATGTTATTCGTGCCCGTGGCGCTTACGCAGATCAGCTTAAGCGCGGTTTGCGCCATGATCTCGTCCGTGATTAGGACTTTGTTGGTTATGACGACGTCCGCATCGGCTAGACGCTGCGCGGTTTGCGCGGGCTCGGTCATCTCGTAGCTTTCAAACTCGCCTAAGCTCGCAATCTCGCTAAGATCGGCATCGCTTCCCAGCGTCGCGGCATCCAAACATACGATTTTCATATTTTCCCCTTTGCGTTTTAAAATTTTAAGCCGCAGCCGCGCGGCTAAATTTAGCCGCTAAATTCCGTCGTGCGATCGGAAGCACGGCGTCTAAACGGCAAAATTTTAACTCTGCAAATTTAGCTATTGCGGAAATTTGCTCGCGAGATTTTGCTATTGCAAAATTTACTCTCGCAAAATTTAACTATCGCGAATTCTGCCATTGCGAAATTTAATGATTGCAGCGGGCGGGGCGTTAAATTTTAAAATTCCAATTCATGTCAAAGCGAGCGGTAAATTTTTACCGCCGCTGAAATCTGCGTCTAAATTTAAAATTTCAATTTGCGCCGAAGCGAGAGATAAATTTTTGTCGCTCGCGTGTAAATTTTAAAATTTAGCTCGCGCAAACCTTGCTCTGTACGAAATTTCAACTTACGCAAATTTAACTTGCGCGAAATTTATCCGCGCAGAATTTTGGTTGCGACGCTACGTTAAATTTTACCGTAGTCTCCTAGCGTTAAATTTTACTGCCAAGCGACAAATTTGCCGTTGCCACCGAGCGATAAAATTTACCGCGGCGAGAGCCTTGCCGCCAAAGTTATCGCGAAGAGCCGCCGCCCTAAAATTTCTCAAATTTTATAAAATTCGCCGCGCCGCTACTTTGCATCCTCGATGTAGTGCCCCACAAATTTTGAGAGATTATCAAGTATCTCGCCGCCCTTGCGGAAGCCTAGCGCGCAGCCTTCGTATGCGAAAAATACCCCCGCTTGGTAGCTCTGGGCGCGCTCGTCTTTGTTTAGCTCGTAAAATTCCTGATACAAAAATTTCTGATTTCCGTAGTCGCCGCCGTTTTCCTCTATCTTTCTGCCGTCGGCGTCGAAAATCGCCACATTCGCCCCCTCGCGCGCCAAAAACGGCTTTTTGATCATCTTTTTGCCGATGATCGGCGAAAAGGAGCTTTGCAGCAGCAGCGGGTGGTTCGGATAGAGATCCCACAGGATTTTCATAATCCCTTTGCTTTGGAAAAGCAGCGTGTATGCGGGGTTTAGGATGATCGCCTTTTGATTTTGCACGATGTTTTTTAAGATGAGCGCAAGCTCGCCCTCCTCGATCGCGATCACTTCCCAAGGGATGAGCTTGAACCAATACTCGTAGTTTTCGCCCTCAAAAAACACACCCTCTTCGTCGTTAAATTCCACCTCGTCCACGTAGGCAAAGCGCGTCTTAAAGCCCGCATCCTCCGCGGTCTGCTGCAAAAGCTTCGTCGTCTTTTCATCCTCGACATTGCCCGCGACGCTGCTAAATAGAATTTTCCACCCCTCGTAAAATTTAGAAAAATCGCTTAGCTCGCCGTCAAGTACCACGAGCCGCTTGAAATTATCGCGCAGCGCGTCGTAGAGGTCGTTGAACTGGCTCGCCTCGTCCATGCCGTTTTCTTTCAGCATCGCCCACTGGATGATTGCCGTCTCAAACACCGCCGTGGGCGTGTCGGCGTTAAATTCTATCAGCTTGATCGGCTTGCCGTCCAGCCCGCCCGCGAAATCGAAGCGCCCGTATAGGTGCCAGTGCACCTCGTTTTCCCAGCTTTGTTTGATGAGATCTACGAGGTTGAAGGGGATGCCGAGCTCGTGGAAGAGGTTGTTGTCGATGACGTGCTGCGCGGCTGTGACAAACATCTCGTATAGCTCGTTTGCGGCCTCATAATACGCATCCGCCTCCGCAGCGCTCACGCGCACGATCTCGTCGCTAACGTAAGGAGTCTCGTCTGCGTCCGTGTGCCAGTAAAAGCCGAGCTTTTCGAGATATTCGTTGCTTAACGGCGTTATCTTTTTTAGTTGCATTTTTATCCTTTTTTTAAAATTTTAACTCATTTGTGCCGCGATCTTTGCGGCTTTTGCTAGTTTTAATGCGCATACGGCTTCGCGTAAATTTAAAGCGCGCAAGACGCAAGGCAAAATTTAATTAGCCGTAGATCATATGCGGCGATCATGTGTAAATTTAAGCCGCTCGAAAAGATACTCGCGGCTAAATTTAAACGGCGCGCTTGCGGTGTGGACCGGGCGTCGTCGTAAGAGCGATAAAATTTAGCTGAATTTTACAGCGCGTTTTTGAAAAATCTGCGTCAAATCAATGCTAAATTCGCGCAAATTTTAAAATTCTACGCTCTAAATTTAAACTCGCCGCGCAGAGCCGCCGTATGTTTCAAAGCGCGCTTAGCCGCCGAAAAATCCACCGCTCTTGCCGCTTTTGCTTCCGCCGAAAAATCCGCTCTTACCGCTTCGCGCTTTGGCGTTTTGCTGCTTTGCTTGATTGAAGCTATCGACGCTTCTAGAATATGCGCTAGGGCTTTTATAGGCGGTTTGGCGCTGGCTTTGATAGGCAGGGTTGTTAAACAGCTTGCCGCCGATCCACGAGCCGATGATCGCGCCTGCAGCGCTTGCCAAGATCGCTTCGCCCAGGCTCATGCCGCCGCTGCTAAGCTGCGCGTTTTGGTTGGTTAAATTTGAAGTGCCGGCGTCGATTTTGGCGTTTTCTTCGGCCAGAAGGGCTTTGGTTTCCTCATCGCTTAAAATTCTCTCCGTGCCGTCGAGCGATTTTAAGATGATCTGGGTCTTTTCGCTCGGAAATTCCTCTAAAATTTTATATTTTCCCGGCGCGACCTCTTCGAGTCGCACGAGCGCACCCTCTTGCAAGCGGACGTTTTGCTCCTGCCCCCTATCGTCGCAGCCTGCTAACGAGCCCGCCATAACGAGGCCGAAGCCGCTTACCAGCGCATAGCTAGCAATTTTGCGTAGTTTCATTTTTTTCCTTTCAATGATTTTATATCTAGGCTTTGATTTATCAAAAGTTCATTTCCCTCGACGCGGATAAACTCGCTCTTGCCGATGTTTTCGATGATTAGGCTTTGCGCTTTGAGGCGCTTTTTGCGTTTGAGCGATTTTACGAATTTTGCAAGGCTCGTCCATTCGCTACGATCGAAGGTTTTTTCTTTGACTTCGACATCGTAGGGTTTGGTCTCGCGGCTTTTGCTCGAAAGCAGCGGTTTATCGAAAAACGACAAAAAATACCTGAGCTTCTCGTCGCGCTCTTTATACATCAGCTTGATTTCATCTTTTGAGGCGATTAAAATTTCCTCTTTTTCTTTGTGAAGTCTGTCCTTATCGCTTTGCAGTGCTTCGATTTTGCCCTTTAGTTCGGAGATTTCTTTGATGAGATAGTCGATGAAGCTTTGAGTACCCGCCCCGCCGCCAGTACGCGAGCTTTTCGCAGAGCTTTGCGAAGCGGGCTCGCTTTGCATTTCATCATCTAAAAGCACGTAGCGTACGCCGCCGCTTTCCTCGGCGCGCAAGGAATTTCTGCGGATGCGGTTGTAGACGGCTTCTTTTGAAATTCCTAAAATTTCGGCTGCTTCGCCGATCGAGACTTTTTTCATACAAAGATGCCTTTTAGCGTTTTAGGTAATTATTGCTAAATTTGCCTAAAATAGGCATTAAACGCTTCGTTTACAAAGATAGATTCCGCTTTACCGCAGCTGGTGCGCGATAAAATTCCGCTCGCTTGCGCCTGCGCGATATAAAATTTCGCTTCGCTTGCAAAAGCCGCGTAAAATTATTTCTTGCTGAGGTTTTAAAATTTTAGCCCAATAATGTTGCTTAATTAAGTATATTTTTTATACACTTACAAAAAATTTTAGTATTTCAAAGGAGGCGAAATGCCCGAATCGCCTAAATATAAAAAATCCGAAATTCGCTGCAAGCTCATTTTAGACGCGGCGCTGGAGCTGTTTTTAGCCAAAGGTTACGAGGCTACGAGCTTAAGCGATATCATCGAGCTTAGCGGCGGCTCGCTATCGTCGGTTTATAAGTATTTTGATAACAAAGAAAGCCTATTTTTGCGCATCATCGAACTGCAAAGCAAAAAGCTTGATGAGCGAATGAACGAGCGCATGCGAATCAATAAAGACCTAAAATTGCGTGAGTATCTGCGAGAGTTTGCAGGGATTTATCTGGAGTTTCTTTTCGCTCCGGAGGCAATAAAATTCTATCGATTGATACTTTTCAGCGGCTTTAACGGAGCGCTTAGCGAGAGCCCAAAAATCTTTTTAAAAAGCGGCGTGCTAGGTTCGCCGAATGCGCTGGATGAGTATTTGGCGGCGCATGCGGACGAGTTTGCGCCCGGACGCACGGCAAAAAGCCTAGCGCTATATTTTTGCTTTTTGCTTAGAGAGCCGCATTTTAGCAGGCTGCTGTTTTTCGACGAAAAGCTAAATTTCAAAGCGATCGAGCTAATCAAAGACCGCATCGATATGTTTTTGCTCGGCGTAAAAAAGCGCTAATGGCGGAATTTTACAGCGCAAATTCTGCGTTTTTCGCGCCTTTAAATTTTATGAGCGGTTTGGGGCTTAGAATTTTGTAGCTTGGATTCTATCTGTTACCAAGCGCTATAAAATGCCACGTATCCCGCGCTTAAAATTTTAATTCTATTGATGCAAAATTTTTGAAACGATTAGAGCTGAAATTTTTATTTTCTGTATTAAATTCTGTGCCGAAGTTAGAATTTTGCCGTTAAATTTCGCGCCTCTTGTCTGCGCCTTTAAATTTGCGCCACTCAGATTTTAAATTTAATAAAACCTCTTATAATCCCGCGAAATTTCAGATCAAAAGGATTAAAAATGGATTATGACATCATCGTAATAGGCTTTGGCAAGGCGGGCAAAACCCTTGCCGCAAAATCCGCCGCACTGGGCAAAAAGGTTGCTCTCATCGAGCGCTCACCACAGATGTACGGCGGCACCTGCATCAACGTAGGCTGCATCCCGACCAAGCGGCTAGTTACGGCGAGCAAGGAAGCAGGCTTCGTAAATTTTAGCGTGCTAGGAGAGTATTTCGTACTGAGTATGCAGAAAAAGGACGAGCTCGTAGAGGCACTGAGGGCGAAAAATTTAGCAATGCTAAAGGGAAGCCCAAATATCGATGTAATCGACGGCGAGGGCTCATTTACGAGCGCAAATTCCGTGCGCGTGCTAAGTCCTGACGGGCAGACGCGTGAAATTTCAGCAGAAACGATCGTCGTAAATACGGGCTCGAGGGAGGTCGAGCCTAGCTTTGAGGTAAGCTCGCAGATCGCTTATAGTAGCGAAGAAATTTTAAATTTAAAGATCCTACCGAAGCATCTAGTAATCGTCGGCGGCGGATTTATCGGGCTTGAGTTTGCCTCGATGTTTGCGGGATTTGGCTCGAAAGTTAGCGTGCTGATGCGATCGAAATTTATGAAAAACGAAGATGAGGACGTGGCTGCCAGCGTCAAATCCGCTCTGCAGGCCCAAGGCGTGGAGATTATCGAGGGCTGCGAGTTTTTGAGTTTAAAGGGCGGCGAGCTGAAATTTAACCTCGCGGGCGAGAGCAAGGCGGTCGCGGCGGACGCGTTTTTATATGCCCTCGGTCGTCGCGCGAATACGAATGATCTAAATTTAGCCGCTGCGGGGGTGCAAACGGACGCGCGCGGCAATATCATCACGAATGAGCATCTGCAAAGCTCCGCTGCGAGCATCTACGCAGCAGGCGACGTGCGCGGCGGCGAGATGTTTACCTACACGAGCCTGGATGATTTTAGGATCATTTTTAGCGCGCTTTTCGGAGATGGCGCGCGCACTACGAAAAACCGCGCACCGCATGCAAGCGTGCTGTTTACCCGCACGCCGCTAGCTCGCATCGGCCTTAGCGAGCGCAAAGCAAGAGAGAGCGGGCGCGAGATCAAGGTGCTGAAGCTTTCGATGGCGACGGTGCCGGGCGCCAAAGTCGTAGCGCACGACGAGGGAATGATGAAGGCGGTCGTGGACGCGGCTAGCGGCGAAATTTTAGGCGCGGCGCTTCACTGCGTAAACGCGCACGAGATCGTTAATGAGCTGGCGATCGCCATGGCGCTGGGCGCGAAGGCAGACTTTTTCAAAAACCAAATTTTTACGCACCCTAGCATTAGCGAGGCGCTGAACGATCTTTTCGGACAGTTTTAAATTTGAAATTTAACGGCACTCGGGCTTGGGGATGTCCGAGTGCCTAGGCGTAAATTTATCATGAAATTTAATGCGCCGGAGTGGGTTAAATTTAGACTGGGTTAAATAGTTTGAGTCCTTGCTGCCAGTGTCTTTCTTGGTCGCTATAGCTTGGCACGTATCGCTTCATCCGCCGCTTGTAAAAAATAATTTCTAGGTTATCTTGGAATTGTTTTGAAAGAGCTGTGCGTAAAATTCTGTTAGCACCTATCGGTATGTACTAATCGCTTGTTGTTTAGAATTTCAAAAATTTATACTTTATGGATAGGCTCAAAATTTTATCTATCCCCAAAGATCAAATAGGCTAAATTTTTACTCAAATTCCTATACGCAACCACCCAATATTCCCATATGATGTTTTTTATTTGCAAGTTATCGTCCAGAAAGTCTGCAAATATTTTAACCCTATCTTTGTCTACTGTGCCTAGCTCTTCATCCTCTTTCTCAAACGAAGCGACAATTAAATGCGACAGAGCAATCTTATCGTGGAAATTTAATGTCTTGTCTTCTAGTAAATTTAACATTGACGTAATTTTGCCGATGTCTGCCAATTCTAGCTCCCAATCTTGCTCATTTCCCGTCGAATCTAACCCCAAAAGCTTATTTAATTTTATCGCGCTTTCTTTTCTTACGAAATAATCGGTCATTTTATTATCCTTTATATATGTTTTCACCGCGATACTCAGCCGACCGCGCTATCTAGCAGTTTCCTAGAATTTTGCAAAGCCCATACGAAATTCTCGAGCTCTACGCAGTCTTTTAATTCAAATCCAAAATTTAACAGACCTACCGATAGGGCGTCGCCATCTTTTATGACATGCGCTATTAGATTGCCTTTGTGTTCTATACTCACTTTATTCTCATATCTTGTAAATTTAAAGATATTTTTCGAGCATCTTCCGTTTCTTTTTGAAAATTTCTCAAATTGCTCCGTAAAATTCGGTCTTTGATTCCCATCTTTTAGCCATAATCCTCCGGCATATAGCGCCCATATAAGCTCGTAAAAATTGATATTATGCCGAGTTTCGGTAGCAGCAACCAAAAGCTTATTCGTTTCATGATTGATCTCTATTAAAGCCTCTCTGTCCATATGCCAAATCTCGGCTACTACTTTTTCTCTATCCGGCACGGAGGCAATTAAAAATTCAAATTCATTTTCTATCATATCAAAATCCTATTTTTTGTTTTTTACTGCCTAATTTAATTTGAATGCTCTATCGTTCGAGCCTAAATCGTATTTGTCCCGTTCTTTTATGGTATCTTGCGCCTTTTCTACTACGATATGCCAATTTGGATCCTCTATAATGGCACGATCATCGGTTTCGTCTTTGGCTTGATAATTTTTTATAGTATCTCTAAATTCTTGCAATAATTCTATAAGTTTTGGCGGGAATCCTAAACGACAAGCCGTATTTTTTGTAAAATCGTCGAAATCGAAATCATCAAAAAGTGTGCACATTAGCTCTGTATACGATGAAATATAGTCCTCTACGTTGTTTTCATTCAACCAATACATTTTTTGTTGCTTTATGCTGGAAGCCTCTTCTATATTATCATAAATGCCCTTTACGCGGAATTCCTGCCCTACTAAAATAAGCATCTATTTTCTCCATAATTCTATTAAATCATCATATCTAAATCAAATTCCTATCCATATCAAATATTTTGGGATAGTTTTTATAGTTTATTTCGATATAGCCGCCTTTTTTAAATTTTTTAGCTTGCGTCGATAAAACCTCTAAAACTACGAATTCAAATCCAAAAAATAGCTCACCCCGGCCTTCCTCTCCTTCTTCAAGACCTGGATCACAGCATCCTTCAAAATCGTCATAAAATCTAACTTTATAAATATTATTTTCATCAAACTCAATGATAAACTCTCTTTTATTTAGTTCATATATATTTCTCGCCAAATTTTTCATAATATTGCGTTCGTTGTTCGAAAATCTTAACAAAAAATTCTCGTAAATTTCCTTTCCGCTTAGCATCGCACTCCTTTTTGCAGTTTAACAAAGATTTGTCCGCTTGCCCTCTTTAATCGGCTTCTTGGCTATTGTATTTCGCACTCTCGATCTCCGCAAGCGTTAATTTTGCCAAAGGATTGATAAACTTAGTGATACAATATTTATTATCGCATGTAATTACGCTTTGGCGCCCATCTACTTTCATTGCATTAGAGCAATTCGGGCACATTACATAGCCTTCGCCTAAATCAACGCCAATCGGAAAATTTAGCCCTCTCTGTTCTTTCAAAAATCTAAAAAATTCCTCTTTTGAAATTTTGATATTAGAAAATAATCGAAAAATTTCTTCTGCCTTTTGCCTTATCTCGCCTTCTTTAAAAAATACGTTAGGAGCCTTTTTAAAATCTTCATCAAACTCAGAAAATCTACCCGCCATCATATCCAATTCTTTTAATGCCTGCTCTTCCGCTTTATTGGTTGCGCAATATAGAGATTCCAAATCATACATCTTATAAAATTCATCACAAAACAGCTCTATATCGCACCAATCGTATATGAATCCAGCTATTAAATAATACAATTCTTCATTTTGCTGCATATTTCACCTCATTTTAAATTTTATCGCCATTTTTATTATTTACGCCTTTTAGAATTTCATGCAATAGCTCGTTTTCGGTTGCATTTTTCTCATCTAATATTGATACGCCCATAGTTGTTGGAGTAATCTTGGATAAAAATAGATTTACAAGCTCTGTTTTTTCATCGATTCCGTATGACAATGTAACTATATCCAATAAATCGTGCCGCTCTATAAAGCTATCAAAGATATCTTCTAATTGCGACGCTTTCTCTGCGTAGAAGAATATCCACTTTACGCCTATAAGAAAATCCGTTGTGATATTACTAAAGATATCTATTTTGTCCATAAAGTGCGATCCGATAAGCAAATATATATCCAAGCCGTTTTTGGACAAAGAGCCAAGCTCGTAAATAGAACCGATATTTTTATAATTTATCATTTTATTTCTCGCTCCCTTGTTTTTTTATCATCTTTAGCCACTCTTTTTCAAATTTAAAATATTTCTCAAGCTTTTTATTCTTTTCTATTTGATTCCACTTTTCTATCTCGGCATAATCTTGCAGTTCGCCTCCGCATTTAGGGCAAACACCCCCATCTTTAACGTCCGAAAAATTATAAAATTTACTTCTCATATTTTTAAAATTTTACCGTAATTTTCCTACAAAATTTTACTTAAATTTGGCTTCAGTCGTTTAAAATTTTATCTCTTTGAAATTTAAATTTCAACCATTGTCCGGCGTTTTAAATTTCTCTATTTTTAAAACGCACGCTGCAAACGCCGCTTTAAAATTTACGCAGATGCGAGCAGGTAAGAGGGCGCCGTTATAAATCTAAAGCCAAATTTTATTTCTAGCCATCTTTTAATTTGTTTCTTATCTTTGGTGTATTAAATCCCGCTTCGTTTCATTCGTAAATTTGAAACGTATCTTAAAAGCAAGGAGAGCCGATGAGCGAAAGAAATTTACAAATTTTAGGTTGGGCGGGCACATGCCTGTCGGTCATCATGTACGTATCCTATGTGCCGAACATAATGGCAAATTTAGACGGCAACAAAGTCCCGTTTCTCCAGCCGCTCGCAGCCGCGATAAACTGCACGATATAGCTTAGCTACGGCCTGCTAAAGCCCAAAAAGGACTATCCGCTCGCCGCGGCGAATTTCCCGGGGATCATCTTTGGGCTACTAACCGCAATAACGGCGCTTTAAACCGTGCTTTTAGCGGCTTGATAAATTTTAAAACCGCCCGCGCCGCACCTTGTCTGCCGCGTCTGTACAGCGCACCCACCTGCCACGCTGAGTCCGAGCTAACTTGTCGCAAGCGTACCCGCACCTCA
>ERZ772924.765-NODE-765-length-15400-cov-43.919257_pt1 | contig 15400 bp, 14 predicted proteins | sample MGYA00512116_ERZ772924 | MGnify/ENA primary metagenome ERZ772924 (study PRJEB29015, sample SAMEA2737920) | human oral metagenome | biome: human oral; feature: human-associated habitat; material: dental | place: China | collected 2134 ...
GACCGACCGGATCCCCGCGGCGACGGCGCAGGTCCTCCACCGGGTGGTCCAGGAGGCGCTGACCAACGTGCTGCGCCACGCCCCCGGGGCGGACACCAGAGTCTTGCTGCGCACCGAGATGGGCCGTGTCGCCCTCGTCGTCGAGAACGCCCTGGCTCCGCACCCGCCGGGGCCTCAGGCGTCCGACGCGCACGTCGGTGATGGAAAAGATGGTCCTGTGCACCGCGGCTTCGGCCTCATCGGCATGCGCGACCGGGTCATCGACCTCGGAGGCTCCTTCACCGCTGGGCCCACCCCCGAGGGCGGATGGCGGGTGAGGGCAGAGCTCCCCGCCTCCCCAGAGTGAGAATCGATCTGATATGGCGAACCTCGCAGGGCGCCGTCGGCACTTCGTCGACACAAAACCCCACAGGCTGAACTCGGAGAGCGGATACTTCCGGTGAGTCGACGTCAAGAAGGGGAGGCGCCTGTGATCCGCCTGGGTCTGGCCGATGACGAGCCGCTGTTCACCATGGGGCTGGCCATGCTGCTGGGGGCGCAGCCGGATATGGAGGTTGTCTGGCGGGCTGTCGACGGCAACGATGCCCTCATGCGTAACGCCGCCGACCCTGTCGACGTTCTCCTGCTCGATGTGCAGATGCCGGGGCTCGACGGTCTGACCGCCACCCGTGAGCTCATGGCTCGCGGCATCACCGGGCGGGTCGTCATCCTGACCACCTTCGACACCGACGGCTACGTCATGGGCGCCATCGAGGCCGGTGCGGCCGGTTTCCTGCTCAAGAACACCCCGCCCCAGGACCTCATCACCGCGATCCGCACCGTCCACGACGGCGACTCCGTCATCTCCCCGGGGCCCACGCGTCGGCTACTCACTGCCGTGCGCACCGGCCAGGTCAGCGGCACCCTCGGCAATGACACCGGCGCCGGACGCCACGCCTCCGAGGACTCGGTCGAGGCGGTCCGGGCGGCGGAGGCCTCTCAGCAGGTCGCCGCCCTGACCCAGCGCGAGCGCGAGATCCTGGCGCTCATCGCCCTGGGCCTGACCAACCAGGAGATCTGCGACCGGGAGTGGCTGTCCATGCCCACGGTCAAGACCCACGTGAGCCACCTGCTGTCTAAGACCGGCTGCCGCGACCGGGTCCAGCTGGTGCTGCTGGCCCTGCGCGGCGGTGTCGTCGACCTCGACGACGTCCTGGGCCGGGCCTGAAGGCAAGTGGAATCCGTCTGATTCAGCCGGCTGGTACCGCCTCGTGTCACTGTGGGCGACTTTTAGAGTCGATCTGCTCCTCGGTCTTCCATGCTCGCGAACGTATGCCCAGGTCAAGATGGTTTGCTGGTTGCAGCAGGGATTCAAAGGCTTGCGAATAGTCGCCGAGAGTGACAGTTTCCCCCGACGAGCCACTACCGGGTGCTGACGCGCTGCCTCAGCGGCTCTGCTGCTGCACTAGGACGGCCACGGTGCGCGCCGGCACAGAGATCGTCCCGCTGGCGCGGTCGAAGCCGGTGCGGCGCACCACCTCATCGGCCCCCTCGGCCTGGATAGGGGAGAGGCGGAAGTCCCGGCCCACCAGCTCGGGCAGCGGCTGGGTGAGCGTCTGCCCCGAGGCGTTGATGACCACCAGGACGGCGTCGAGCTCGGGGTCCACATCGTGCCCGCCCCGGGTGTCGTCGATGAGCATGACGATGACCCCGGCCGGCGCTCCGAAGCCTGCGCCCGGGAAGGTCAGCTTGTCCTGGATGAGTCGCGTGGACCCCAGGCTGAACAAAGGCGTCGAGGCGCGCAGCCGCAGGAGGTCCAGGGCCTGGGATCGGGCCGCTGCGATCTCCTCAGGCGAGGGCCGCAGCCAGTCGTCCTGCAGCAGCGGCCCCTGGATCGCCCAGGAGCTCTCGTTACGGCTGGCCGGTGGCAGGCCCCGGCCGAAGCCATTGAACTGCCCCGAGAAGTCGATGGCGTTGAACCAGTCCCCGGAGTTGTAGGAGTCCCGGTCCAGGGACTTGCTGCGCAGCAGCTCGGTGCCCGCGCTCCAGAAGGCCGGCGACTGCGCCAGCGTCACCGTGGCCAGGCACACCGTGTTCATCCGTACCCGCTCGGCCACCGGCATGCCCTGGGGCAGCTTGTAGGCCAGGAGGTCGTAGAGCGTCTCGTTGTCGTGGGCGTCGACGTAGTTGACGTTCTCCTGGGGGTGGGAGGCGAAGGCAGCCGGAGCCCCGTTGTGGATGAGGTCGATCCCGCGGCGCACCGTCCCGTCGGAGATCGTCATGACATAGTCCTTGAGGTTGCCCGCCAGGCCCAGGCGCACCAGGTCGGTACGGTGGGCCAGGTCCGCCGACTGCTCGTTCCAGCTGCGGTGGTCCAGGCCGCTGGGCTGGGTGAGCAGGCCGGTGCCGAAGCCCTGGAAGACGCGGTGGTCGGGGTCGAAGGCGCCGCCGCCGTGGACGGCGTCTCGCAGGCGGTCGTTGAAGGCGCCGATCCCGGTGCCGTCGAGCTGGCCCTGGGTGGCCTGCACGAACAGGGCGTTGCCCGCGACCTCCCCGAAGTTCCACCCCTCCCCGTACAGGTAGACGGAGCGGCCGTCGACGCCGTCGGTCTCCATGGTGAGCTCGTCCAGGGCCGCCCGCACACGTTCCATGACGGCGCGCGGGTGGTGGCCCATGAGGTCGAAGCGGAAGCCGTCGACCCGGTACCAGCGCACCCAGCGCACCACCGAGTCGACCATGAGGCGCTCGCACAGGGCGTTCTCGGTGGCCGTGTTGGCGCAGCAGGTCGAGCTCGTCACCCGCCCGACGGCGTCGAGCCGGTGGTAGTAGCCGGGAACCACCCGGTCCAGGACGCTGCGCGGGTCCTGCCCACAGGCGGCTGTGTGGTTGTAGACCTGGTCGAGAACCACCTGGAGCCCCAGGTCGTGCAGGGCCCCCACCATCTCGCGGAACTCCACGATGCGCGCCCCGCCGTCCTGGTGGCCCTCGGTGGCGTAGGAGCCCTCGGGCGCGCCCCAGTGGAGGGGGTCGTAGCCCCAGTTGTAGGCGTCGTCGTCGGCCACCTCCGCGACGGCAGCCTGCTGATCGGCCGAGGCCGGGTGCGCCCCGACGGGGATCCGCGGGGAGCGCTGGGATCCGCGGTGCTCGGGGATGGTGGCGATGTCGAAGGTCGGCAGCAGGTGGATCGTGTTCATGCCGGCCTGTGCCAGCTCGGCCAGGTGACGCACGCCCGCGGAGCCGGCCACGGTGAAGGCCCGGTAGGTGCCGCGCAGCTCGGGCGGGACGGTCTCGTCGGCGGCGGAGAAGTCCCGCAGGTGGAGCTCGTAGATGCTGCGGGCCGAGTCGTTGCGCACCGGACGAGCTGGGGCGTGGGCCCACTGCTCGGGGGACAGACGCGGGTCGGCCAGGTCGACGGCGACCGAGCGGGTCGAGTCCGTCGTCAGCGCCGTCGAGTAGGGGTCGGTGACGATGTTGGTCTCCACCTGCAAGGTGGAGGGCACGTAGACCCGCACCTCCCACAGGTACTGGCAGCCGGCCGCAATGGGGGCGCCAGCGGTCCCGCTGGTCTCTCGCTCATCGGTGTCGGCCGGCTGGCCGGGGTGGTTGCCGACGACCCAGCGGCCGTCGTCGGTGCGCACGGCCGGGGTGCGTCGTGGTGGGCCGGGAACCTCCGGCACCGAACCCAGCGGGTCGCCGGTCTCCCAGGTCAGGAGGGTGACGGCCTGGGCGGTGGGTGCCCACAGGGCGAAGGAGGGGCGGCCATCGTGGAAGGTGACGCCCAGCTCGGCGCGGGTGGCGGCCTCGGCGTAGAGATGGTCCAGGAGAATGGCGGTCTGCACCCCGGTGAAGGCGTCGAGCCGGGCACCGCCGATGTCGGCGGTCTCGGTGGGGTCCGGAAGGCCGACGTACTGGGCGATCGCGACCTGGCCGGTCAGGGCGGAGGTGACGGCGTCGTCGTCGAGCAGGGGAGTTCCGGAGGTGTCGGTCGCGCTCAGAGCGATGTAGCCCTCCAGATGGGGGTGGGCGGCGAGGACCTCGTTGGGCAGGTTCCCGATGATGCGCAGCGGTGTGGACGCTGGAGCGGGCATGCCGTCCGCGCCCAGGATGCTGCCGTGGACGGCCGCTGCGCCGCCGTCGGGGGCCGTGACAAGACGTAGAGCGAGGCCGGAGTTGGGGACGGGGTCGCCGGCGTCTGTGACGACGACTTCGCGGTCCATCCCCCTGGGAAGCAGAGACAGGGGCCAGGCCAGAAGGGTGGGGGTGACCCAGTAGGCGCGTTGCTCCTCGCTGCCCGCCACGGGTGGGAAGGCCGCGGTGGCGTCGAGTGTGCAGGTGATCGAGTAGGTGAAGGTCATGGAGGTGTCCTTCCGAACGGAGGCGTCGTGCTGGGGCGCCTCCGGTCCTGCCGGTCGTGTCGCGGGCGACCTCGTGGGGGACGGGTCGGGAGTGGGGCCGCTCACCTCGTAGTCTCCCTCGGGTGGTGGGGCTCTGTCACCCTGATGGTGGGAGTTGTTCTGCGCGACCTGCGGCTTCGGACGGTGACACTCGACGTGTACGGGGTCCGGATTCCTGTTGCGGGCGCACGCGCGCCACTTCAGGGTGACACACCGTCGGCGGGAGCCGGGACGGAAGAGGCGGCTTTCGTGTCCAATTCTGCAGCAAAGGCCTCAGTCGGACTGGAACGTGCGAGAGTGAACCGCATGATTCCGCGGTTCTGTCGGCGGCCTGCTCGGGGTGCAGGCTCCTTTGCTGCAGATGTGGACATCCCCACGTCTGCTGTGCGCAGTTCCGGCCGCATATGACTGGCCCGGCCCGCCCAGAATGTGGGGCAGGCCGGGCCGGACCGTCGAGTCCCGGCTGCAGCGGGCCGCCTCGCCTACTCGCTGTCCGCGGGCGGGTCGACAACGTCGGAGGGCTCGGCGGTGCCGTTCTTGCTGCCAGGCTCCCCACCGTCCTTACGCGGCCTACCCCGACCGCGCATGGGGGCGGCCTTGACGCCGCGTCCAGCGTCGTCGAGCGCGCGGCGCAGCAGGACCTCGATCTGTGCGTTGACCGAGCGCAGGTCGTCCGCCGCCCACTTGGCGATGGCCGAGTGGACGGCGGGATCCAGCCGGAGCAGGACCTGCTTGCGCTCTTTACCGGCCACGGCTCAAGCGTAGAGGGAACCAGTGTTGACGACGGGCTGGGTGCGCTGGTCGGAGCAGAGCACCACCAGAAGGTTGGAGACCATCTGAGCGCGGCGCTCCTCGTCCATGGTGACGATGTCGTCCGCCTCGAGGCGCTTGAGGGCCTGGTCGACCATAGTGACGGCACCCTCGACGATCTGCTCGCGGGCCGCGATGACGGCGCCGGCCTGCTGGCGCTGGAGCATCGCCTGGGCGATCTCGGGGGCGTAGGCCAACGAGGAGATGCGCACCTCGACGATCTCCAGGCCCGCCAGCGCCACCCGGGCCGCGACCTCGGCCGCCAGCTCGGCGGAGACGACGTCCGTGCCGCCGCGCAGCGAGGTCTCGCCCGGTCCCGGCTCGTCGTAGGGGTGGGTGGTGGCCACGTGGCGCAGCGCGGACTCGGCCTGGGCCTTGATGAACTCCCAGTAGGCCTCGACGGCGAAGACGGCGCGGGCGGTGTCGGCCACCTGCCACACGACGATGGCGGCGATGTTGACAGGGTTGCCGTCCAGGTCGTTGACCTTGAGCTCGTTGGTCTCGAAGTTGTGGACCTTGATGGAGACCCTCTTGCCGGTGGTCAGCGGTGGAACGAGCACGAGGCCCGTGTGGCGCACGGTGCCGATGTAGCGGCCGAGGAACTGGCGCACGCTGGTCTCCCCGGGAACCACGATGGTGAAGCTGCCGAACAGGGGGAGGGCGATGAGGAGCCCGACGCTCCCGGCGACGATGCGCAGCACGGCTCCCGGCCGATCGGTCCCTGCGGCGACGAGGCCGAGGACGATGAGGGCCGTGGAGGCGGCGGTGAACGTCAGGATGAGGAGCAGGGCGAGGAAGGCGGGACCGGAGCCCGCAGCCAGGGCCGGCTTCTCCGTGATGTCGACGCGGCTGGAGGAGTGCTCAGGGGCGTTGGTGGGCTGCTCCAGTGCGTCGGTGGGAACGGGAGTGGGGGAGTCGATGGGCTGAACGGGGGACGTGGGCATGTAGACCTCCTTGAGTCAGCAAAATGATATCTATTTTTTGGAGAGGTGCAAGGCGCGCTGTTCGTGCGACGTTGCTGGTGGACCGAGTGGGGTGGTGCAGGTCGGAGGAGTCGGACAGGTGGGTGGCCGGTATTGATGTCACCGCCAGGTCCTACGCTCGGGGCATGGCTCGCTACGCGCCCGAATCTGACTCGCCCTCGTTGTTCGACGATGCCGCCGGTCCTGACGGCTCCGGCCTCGTCGACGACCCCGCCCGCCCGCTGGCCGACCGGCTGCGCCCGCGGGTGCTCAACGACGTCGTCGGTCAGGACCAGCTGCTCGCCACTGACGCCCCGCTGGGCCGCATGGTGGCCTCCGGCCGCCTGTCCTCGATCATCCTGTGGGGCCCGCCGGGCTGCGGCAAGACGACGATCGCCCGGCTCCTGGCCGACCGCACCGGCCTGGTCTTCGAGCAGGTCTCGGCGACCTTCTCCGGGGTGGCCGACCTGCGCAAGGTCTTCGCCGCCGCGGCCCGCCGCCGCGAGATCGGGCAGGGAACGCTCCTGTTCGTCGACGAGATCCACCGCTTCAACCGCGCCCAGCAGGACTCCTTCCTGCCCTACGTCGAGGACGGGACGGTCGTCCTGGTCGGCGCGACCACCGAGAACCCGAGTTTCGAGCTCAATGGCGCCCTCCTGTCGCGCTGCCAGGTCATGGTCCTGCGCCGCCTGGATGAGGCTGCCCTGACCGAGCTGCTGGCGCGCGCCGAGTCCCTGATGGGTCGCAGCCTCGCTCTGACTGAGGATGCCCGCACCGCCCTGCTGTCCATGGCCGACGGCGATGGCCGCTACCTGCTGGGCATGGTCGAGCAGGTCCTCGTCGCCCAGGACGCAGACGGCCCGGAACCACTTGACGTTGAAGGGCTGCGCAGCGTCATCGCCTCCCGGGCACCCCTGTACGACAAGTCCCATGAGGAGCACTACAACCTCATCTCCGCCCTGCACAAGTCGATGCGCGGCTCCGATCCGGACGCCGCCCTGTACTGGCTGGCGCGGATGCTGGGCGGCGGCGAGGACCCGCTGTACGTGGTGCGGCGTCTCGTGCGCTTCGCCAGCGAGGATGTGGGAATGGCCGACCCCGGGGCCCTGCAGACGGCATTGGCCGCCTGGGACGCCTATGAGCGACTCGGCTCCCCGGAGGGGGAGCTCGCCATCGCCCAGGCGGTCGTGCACCTGGCCACCGCGCCCAAGTCGATCGCGGTCTACCGGGGTCTCGGGCGGGCGCAGAGGGCGGCGCAGCAGACGGGCTCGCTCGCCCCGCCCGCGCACATCCTCAACGCGCCCACGCGCCTGATGAAGGACCTCGGCTACGGAGCCGGCTACCAGTACGACCCGGACGCCGACGACGGATTCTCCGGTGCCGACTACATGCCGCAGGGGTACCCGCCGCCGGATGAGCGCGAGCCCTTCTACGAGCCGACCGGCCACGGGTACGAGCGCCGCATCCGCGAGCGCATGGCCCACTGGGAGGAGCTGCGCCGGGAGCGTCGGGGATCCCGGGACTGAGCGCGAGAGCGGAAGAGAACCGGTCCGCCCACTACAGCTTTTCCATTGTGTTTGAACTAAAATTACGTACCGTATAGTACATGCAGAAACGACACTTTCTTGGGCAAAACGGTATGTGTGCATACATATGCCAGTGGGAGCTCAAAGTTGCGTCCTTGAAAATTTGATACTTATTTAAACCATTCATACTTTCTCCCCGGTACTCAACGATTTCGAAACCTTAACCTGCAAGGCCAGGGTTGTCGCGAGGATCCCTCCAATTCCACAGGAAATCCATAAGATCGAATCGAGTCCTTTTTGAATGGCCCAGCCTCCGCTCGCGGGTCCCACAATACTTGCAAGAGAAAATGTGGCTGCCGAGAAGCCCATCCACTTTCCTCTTTCATCAGACGTGGTGAATGCAGACACCAACACTGGAGACGACGTCGTAACAAACGACTCTCCTACGGACCATATTGTTGTCTGAATAATGAATCCAAATAGTGTGGAAAATATCGGTACAGCCATAAACCCTACCCCCATGATGAGGCAACCTGCGGCCAAAATTTTTTTCCCGCCGAAGATAGAGATAACGCGATTGACGAACGGCTGCACGACTATAATCACAGTTCCGTTAGTCGCCGAAATAATCCCCCAGTCAAACGAGGTCATTCCTTCTTTGGTAATCGTAAGGGGTAGAGCCGTCCACGCCTGAGTTTGAATCACCCAAGCAAGAAGTGTTGTACTAATAATTATGTTTAGACATTTTGACGAATGATCGTTTTTCGCTGCAGATACCTTTTGTTTCGGTTCAGTGTTTTGCAGATCTGAGAGTCCTCCTACAAGAATAAGAAAGGCAAGAAAACATGTAGTGGAGTCTACTAAATATAAGAGAACAAATGAGTAGGTGGAGAGGATACCCCCGAGCAACGACGAAAGGATAAAGCCGATATTTCCCGACCAATAATTGAGGCCATATGCGGCAGCGGATTGTTCTTCATTTATAAGGTCTCCAATTAAAGCATTGGAAGCCGGGCGCGACATTCCCGCACAAATGCCGATGCTGAAGAGTATTGTGAAAATAGTCGCTAAAGATGTGATGAAACCAATAATACCGGTAAGGACCGTAGTAATCATAAGATTGGTACATATAACAGGCTTTCGCCCCACCACGTCCGATATGTGTCCGCCAAAAAGACACGCAAGCAGGCACCCGGCCCCATAGCATGCTACTGCATTTCCCGTCATCCTCGCGTCGACACCCATATTTTTTAGATACAATGGGAGAAAGGGGATTAAGAATGTGCCCAGAGAGTTCGCAAACGTTGCGAAACAGAGTAAATACACTCCGCCAGGCAATCGATTATGCAAGTAATATTTACGCATATGTCATCATGCCGTTCCCGAATAATCCAGCCAACAATGCGGATCCGCAGCGTTAAGATCACCCGTAAGTGCGTAAGCAGTTGCTCGACAACCTCCACATTTATTTTTCACTGGGCAAGTCTGGCACGAGCCTTGTAAGTCTACTTCTATCGCGAAGTTGCATGATTTGCGGGGACTCATTCCAGACCGTCTTTATGGACGTTTTGCGGATATTACCAAGAGAGTAGGGAAGCACTACACACGGATATATGTCCCCCGTTGCGCTAATCGCCCCTTGCGCTTGGCCTGCCTGGCATCCTTGAAATAATGGCGAGCAGGCTATGTCGGGGGCAACAAGCGCCAGTTGCGTCAAGTGAGCAAGCATCTGGACATTCGGATGCGTTCTTCGTGTCGAATTCCACCATTCAAGCACCTGCTTCCATTCGTTAGGACGTAAGTCTATTATTTGAGCGCCGCGACCTGTGGGTACTAGCTGCGAAAGATTAAAGCCATCGACGCCCAACTCAACACAATAATCAAAAACCTCTTGCAACTGTTCCCAATTACTACGATGAACCGTGAAGCGTACTTTTGTCTGGATGCCCACTTCCTTGCTATTCAAAATCCCTTGCTTTGCGCGATCAAAAAGACCGGCTCTTCGTCGAATTATATCATGAGTTGCCGAAAGTCCGTCTAATGATACTTGTATTCTTGATATGCCGGCACTTGCAAGGCTCTTTGCTCGTTTCTTGGTTTACCCCCCCCATTAGTGCCCATACCCACTGTAATCCCAGAATTCGCCGCACGCTCGACGATGTTTTCAAGGCGTTTAATGAGAAGCGGTTCGCCACCGCTTAGCGCCAAATCAAGGAGGCCGTCGCGTGCTAGTACGTCGATCTGGCTGAGTATCTCGTCATGACTAAGCTCGTTCGACGATCTGCGAGCGGACGCAGCACAACAGTGAATGCATCTGACATTGCAAGCGTTAGTCAGTGCCCACACTAGATGGAGCGGCATTTTCGATGGCATCGATCAGCCTTTCTTAATCGCACGTCGCTAATAACGCAGTTTGTGATAAATAACTATCATGCTTGCTAATATAGCACAACCGGGGCGACACGGAAGGAGCGAGGACGACATGATTTGATAAATTCGGTCGTCCAGCGCTCATAAATAAGATATGAAGTCTTTGCGTATATGCTGTTCACAGGCTGGGGATGTCGCCAGGGGGTAGGCAAAGTCGATGAGTGGCTGTCTGTCCTGACTCCTGACGCCTTGCCTGATTGTGGGTGGGCCAGTGGCGATTTTCGTTGGTATTGCGGTGGTGTGAGTCTGGCGTGGGGCGCTAGGAGCCCGTATGGTGCACTGGTATGAGCCCCTGCCTGCGCGGGGTCGGGGCCGCCTCGGGGGCCACGGTGGTACAGATCACGGTCGAGGACAAATGGTGTGCGCTGGATCGTGAAGCACCTGGGCTCGGTCCACGACGCTGCTGAGTCGGCGGCTCTGCTGGAGGCCGGGCGACAGAAGATCGCTGCCGAGCAGAGCCAGGGGCTCCTGGATCTGGAATCCCTGAAAGCCGGCGCCGGGACGCACGCCTGGCCAGCACCACGCGGTGGAGTCCAGCGCTCCACGCTGCTGTGGCACGTCCTGCACGGGGCCTGCACCCGCCTGGGCCTGGGGACGTCACCGGGGGTAATGGGGTTTTTGAGCAGATGGTCGCCGCTCGTCTGATCGAGCCGCCCCCCAAGGAGCGGGTCCCCCGCGTCCTGGGCGACCTGGGCCCGGATGCGGTCAGCGCACGGACCTGTTCCGCTGTCTGGGCCGCTGCGTCGAGCGGGACTACCGGAGAGCATCTCGCAAGCCCTGTTCGAGCACGTCACCCCTCCCGGGGGCCTGGCGCTGTGCCTTTACGACGTCACCACGCTCTACTGTCAAGCCCCGGGTTTTGTGGAGGCTGGTTTATCTGGCTTCGGCGATAGTCGGTTGTGGTTGTTTCTGGTGGTCCTGCTTGGCGTCGGAGGCCCGGGCGGTTTCGTGCTCGGCGGGGGTGGGCATGCCGATGGCGGAGTGGGGCCGGATGGTGCCCGCCCAGTGGACCCACCCGGCGGTGGCGACCAGAGGCGGCGGCAGGTGTCCTGCCAGGGGCCCTGGATAAAGGATGAGCTCGGTCTTGTACATGGAGTTCAGCGCCTCGGCCAGAGCATTGTCGTAGGAGTCCCCCTTGGAACCCACCGAGGCGACCGCCTCGCACTCGGCCAGAGCCTGCCCGTAGCGGACGGGACCTGTACTGCACCCCACGATCGCAAGTGATGCACCAGGCCCGTCAGGTCAGCACCCTCGCGCCGGCGCTGCCAGATAGCCATTCTCAGGGCGCCGGTGGCCAGGTCGGTGCGCACTGGCCGGTAGGTGGTCTGCCAGCCGATGATCCTCCGGGAGTAGACGTCGGCGGGCGAAGGCCACGTGCACCCGGCCGCTCATGGTGCGCACGTAGGAGGGGATACCTCCCACGCAGTGGGGGAATGTCGGCGACCCACAGCCCACACGGGGCGAAGGCCTCGAAGTGGCGTCTGACCAGGTCGGCCGGGCACTGGTCCTCGAGGAGCCGAGCGCGTAGTGCGCGACGATTTGGCGCGCCTGACGCCATGGCGGGCCCAAGTCGCCCATGAGATGCTGGCGATATGGGTGGTTGCCCGGTAGCGCACGGCGAACTTGTCGTACCTGGTAGCCAGGGCCCGGTGGTGCTTGAGGTGGCTGAAGCCGCGTTCCACGGCGTTGCGGTCCTCGTAGGCGACGGCGTCGAAGGCCGGTGGGCGTCCGCCGCGTGAGCCTCTGGCCCGACGGTGGGCGGCCTGGTCGGTCTTGACTGGGACCGTGGCACGGATGTGGTGGGCGCGCAGCCAGGCCCGGTTGGCCTGTGAGGAGTAGGCCTTGTCAGCCAGCACCCGCCGCGGTCGCCGACGGGGACGACCCGGTGCGGGACGGGCCACCCGAATCGCTTCGAGCACGGGGATCATCATGGGGCAGTCCGCCCGCTGACCGGCCGTCAGCAGCATCGACAGCGACCCGCGCCCGGCACCGACGGCGGCATGGATCTTGGTCGACCACCCGCCCCGGCACACTCCCAGGGCGTGATCGTCCGGCTCACCGTCCACCGTGCGGGGGCTGTCACGGCGGGCACCGGCGGCGTGCACGTGGGCCCGGCAGACGGTGGAGTCCACCGACACCCGCCAGTCGAGCCTGCCGGAGGCGTCGGCCATGGCGACCAGCTCGGCCTCGATGCGCTCCCACACCCCCGCCGCCTGCCAGGGGCGGAATAGCGCGTAGACCCTCCACCAGGGACCGTACCGGATGGGTACGTCCCTCCAAGGGCGCTCCGACCCTCACCCTCCAGCGCACCCCGTTGATCAGGGCTCGCAGACCGTACCGGCGCGGCCTGCCGAGGGAAGCAGGCTCCGGCAGCAACGGCGCCAGCAGCTCCCACTGCGCATCAGTGAGGTCATGACGACCTCCAGCGTCCGCATCTATCCTGGACACCTGAGGCCTCCGGTTTGATCACGCGATGACTTGACACCACCCGTGATACCCCGGAGGCCTCACCCACACCCAGACACCACGCCGCCAACCACCACCCCTTTCGCAACAGGACTGGGGTGCCTGGTGTTTCTCGGACTGGGGGAGTTCTTCTTCCCGTGAGTCGATAGGATGGGATTCATGTCCGGACAGAGATATTCTGAGGAGTTCAAGGTCCAGGTGGTGCGTGAGGTGCCCCGTGAAGGACCGCACGATCGCCTCGGTGGCCGCCTCGTACGATCTTGTGGCTCAGACGGTGGGCAACTGGGTCGCCAGGTATAGGAAGGAGCGCGCCACCGACCAGGACCGCAGGAAGGCCTCCGAGTCGGCCGAGATCGCGGAATTGAAGGAGGAGGTTCGTGAGTTGCGTCGGGAGAACGAGTTCCTGAAAAAAGCAGCCGCCTGGCTTGCGAAGGAACGACCGTGACCGAGCGCCACAGAGGTCGGGGCCGCGAAGAAGGCCGTTACCCCGTTTCCTCGATGTGCCGGTGGTCCGGGGGTGCTCGTGGTCCGGGTACTACTCCTGACGCGACCGACCCGAGTCCATGTCCGCCATCAGGAGGAGAGAGCTGGCCGTGATGGTGAAGGATATTTTTGAGGACTCCGATGACACCTACGGGTACCGACGGATTCAGGCGATCCTGAAGAGGCGCGGCGTTCGGGCCGACGGAGCCACGATCCGCTCCATCATGAGGGAACTGGGTCTGCGAGCGGCGCAGCCGCGGGCGAAAGTCCAAAGCACCGTCCCAGCCGAGGACCTGGCTGAGCGGCCGGACCTTCTCGAGCGTGACTTCACCGCGAATGAGCCGGGACGCAAATTGTGCGGTGATATGAGTGTATCAGTACGTGGGCGGGATTCGTCTATCTTGCGACCGTTCTGGACTGCTGCACGAAGAAAGTGGTGGGTTACGCGATGGCCGAGCCATGTGCGCACGTCCCTGGTGTGCGAGGCCATCGATATGGCGGTACGCAGGTGCCCGATTGAGAAAGGCGTGACGATCTTCCACCCGGACAGGGGAAGTCAGTACACCTCTCAGAAGTTCCTGGAGCATCTCGAGGCCTACGGAATCCGACCCTCGGTGGGGCGCACGGGGGCGTGACTGGGTGGGTGCCTGGGCGGAGTCCTTCAACGCCGCACTGAAGAATGAGAGGGTCTACCGGATGGTGTATCCCACGAAGGACAAGGCGATCAAGGATATTGCCTCATGGATCGAGTTGAGATACAATCATGTTCGCCTTCACTCGGTGTTTAGATATCACAGTTCTAACGAGGTGGAACGCGGACTCCTTGGCTCGAGCAGGGCGGCCTGAAACACAAAACAAGCAGTGTCCGAAAAACACCCAGCAGTCCAGACCTAGGAGGCCGGCTACGGCGGGCGTAATAGGTGCTCGGGGCGATCTTGATTCCTGACTCTGTCAGGACCCGGCAGATCGGCCAGGCCCCGAGGTCCGCCTTGCGGGAGTCGATGTACTGGCAGATCAGCGCGACGGGCGCTCGCACTCCGCCGCGATAGACAAGCACGCGCTCCTCAGGATCGCGTTCGCCCTGCGCAGTCGGCGGACCTCCAACGCCGGCTCCTTGATCCGCTGCACCTCGCCGTCTGGTGGTCCCGGGCCGGGTGCCCCGGTCCGGTCCCGGGCCCACCGCACCCAGGTACGCACAGCCTCACGACGAACCCCCACCTCCCCGGCGATCCAACGAATCCGCGCCCCTGGCCCGCGCCGGATCCGCCAGCACCACCCGACGCCCATCCTCGTGACCCGCTCACCCAGCTCCAACGAGTACTCCCTCAACGCACTCATGACAGTGACCCTCACCTCGCGTCACCACCTCCACGAACCCCCGGAACGATTCACCCTCCACCATCCGCAACCGGCGACACAGCCGCCCACCGCCGCTCGGCACAACACAGGCCCCCGTCCACCAACACAAATTCCCGTCCGTCATCCACCCACACATCCTTGCCGTCCACGCTGGCCGCATAGCGGATTTCCCCGCCCGCCGCCGGATTAGGAAACTTCTTATCCAGCCACGGCGCAAAGAAATCCACAATCCAACGCCCCTCCGCCGTGGTCGGCGGGTTAAAGGTCAAGAGCGCCTGGCATTTCTGATTCGGGTCGGTCGAGCGCAGCCAGCCCAGCAGCGCCCGCACCTGAATTTCCAAAAAGTTCGCCGCCTCGTCGAATATCAGCAAGTCATGCGGCCGCCCCTGATACTTCTGCCAGTCGTCCACATACAGGCAGCTGCCCAGCTCAATCTGCCGCTTATCCAGCCGCCACACGCCTTTTTGGCTGTTGAAGCCGTCATCATTGCCGATCAGTTCGCGCAACCTGTCCACAATCCCTTGCAACTGCTTGGCATCGCGGCGCAGAATCAATACCTTTTGATGTTGTGTCAGCGCCTTGCCGCAGGCCAAATCCGTCTTGCCGCCGCCTGCCGCCCCGCCGAAACCGATGATGTCCGCCTGCGTGGTGTAGGCTGCCAGCTGCGGGCCCGGCAACGGCAGCCACAGCGGCAAATCACACAGCAGGCTATCCAGCTCCTGCCGCTCCGTCTCCGTCAGGTAAGGCAGCAATTCCGCCACCTCGCGCGGCAATACATCATTCCCCATCTTTTCTTGCCTTCGCCATCGCCAACAAGCCGGCAATCTTAGCCGAACGCTCCGCATCCGAAATCACAATCGCCTCCCCGTCGCGCCCGCTCAGCTCCGTCCTGTCCACAAACATGCCCAAATGCCTGCTGATACTGTCCAACGCCCCCTTCTTGTCAATCAGCTTCAGCTTTTTCACCCGGCCAATCATCTCCCCGTTATCG